>Ga0315284_10009289_pt1 | contig 14024 bp, 12 predicted proteins | sample YL17G09_16_MG_FD_203696 | JGI IMG/M metagenome (GOLD analysis project Ga0315284, IMG submission 203696) | Sediment microbial communities from Yellowstone Lake, YNP, Wyoming, USA - YL17G09_16 | ecosystem: Environmental > Aquatic > Freshwater > Lake > Sediment | place: USA: Wyoming | collected... | reverse complement strand
GGATGAGGAGGCCCGCGAAGTCTCGCGGCGCCGATCGGTCTGGGATGCAACGCCGGAAGAGAGCGAAGAGGAAGAGGCGGAGCTCGTCGCGCCCCGCCGGGGAATGTTCGGGCTGAGAAGGTTCTTGCGATGATTACGACGAAGCGAATCCGCCAGGCATGGGACGCACTCCGCGGGCGCGTGCAGGCGGCGGCTTCGCTCTCCGAAGACGAACGCGATATCCGCGGCGGCTTCCGCCGGATCGCGTCGTCGCTCTCCAATCGCGACCTCTCACCGGTCCTCCAGGACCGCATGATCGAGCTGGCGTTCTATCTCTACGACCGGAACCCCTTCGCGAAACGGCTAATCAATCTAACCAAAGTCTTCGTGATGGGCGACGGGATGCGGCCGCAGGCCGAGGACCCGGACGTCCAGGCATGGCTCGATGCGTTCTGGGACGACCCAGTGAACGATCTCGACATAAACCTGCCGGGCTACGTCGCCGAGCTCGCAGTCTTCGGCGAGCAGCTTTATCAGACGACGGTGAACCCTATCGACGGCTCAGTGCGCCTCTGGTACATCGACCCCTCGGAAATCGACCAGGTGATCTATGCCGGTGCGGCGGGGGCGGAGCGCGCGGTAGCCATGCCGCTCGAAATCAAGCTCAAGGATTATTACCCTGGCGGAGAGCGCGCTGCCAACCTGACGCTCGAGGCGATTCGCCCTGACGAGGACCCGTCGTCGCCAAGTTTTGGCAAGCTCGTCGGCAACGCCTTCTACTTCGCCGTCAACAAAGTGAAGCGCGCGGCGCGCGGACGCAGCGACATCTTCGCGCTAGCCGACTGGCTGGACGGGTACGAGCAGAGCCTCTTCGCGGGCCTCGACCGCGTGGAGCTGCTCAACAGTTTTATCTGGGACATCACGCTCAAGGGGATGACGCAGGCCGAGATCGACGACTGGTTAAAGAAGTATGGCACGCGACCGCGGCCCGGTTCCCTTCGCGCCCACAACGAAAATGTTGAGTGGAAGGCTGCCTCCCCTGAGCTGGGGTCCTATGAGACCGCCAATTTCTCCCGCCTTTTCAAGAATCACATCCTGGGGGGCGCGGGATTTCCGGAGAGCTGGTTCGCCGAAGGCGGCGAGACGAATCTGGCCACGGCCGTCGAGCAGGGCGGGCCGACCTTCAAGACGCTCAAGGAGCGCCAGCGGTTCGTAAAGAATATGGCCTGGACGATCTGCAGCTATGCGATTGACCAGGGGACGTTGCGCGGCTCGCTCAATCCGAGCGCCGACCGCAACTTTGAGATCGTGGCGCCCGAGCTGGAAGTTCGCGACACACAGAAAGTGGCAAGCGCGATGCAGACGGCCGCCACAGCGCTTTCCCTGGCGCAGCAGGAAGGCTGGATCCGCAGAGAGACCGCAACGCGAATTTTCGCCAACGTCGCAAGCCAGCTTGGCCAGCCGGTGGATGCGCAGACAGAACTCGACGAGATGGCGAAGGGGTTGGGGCCGGCGGAAGCGGATTACGCGACTGGGAAGCCTGGAGCCGGAACCCAGGAGCCAGGAGCCAGCAAGAACGAGCCAGGGATGGTGCAGTAATGGCGAACGACAGGAAAGCATCCGCGAAACCAGCCTGCAAATTCCAGGATGCCTACAGGGCACTGCTCGATCACACCATTCTTCGTTGTGATGAGGCCATCCAGATAATTGGCCGTGCAAGACGGAGGTTTCTGGAGGCCCAGGCGCGGCTTGAGAAGATCCAGTCCTATGACGCTGCGGTTCGGGAAGAGAAGCAATTGGCATTACTCGAATCCGTTCTAGCCCTGCATTCTCCGACGGCTCTGATCTCGGGCCATCTATTTATGCTTGGCGAGTCAGCCCTGTTGAACAAGGCCAAATCGCCAGTAAGGAGAAACAGGTAATGGCACTGTCGTCGGACGAAATTCGGAAGCGGGTGCGCGAGCTGATTCGCCAGGCGCACGGCGCGGACGTAGCGGCCAACAAGGCCGCACGCGCCGCGCTCGAGGGTGCCCACAAGGAAATCCTCTCCCAGATCGCCCGGCTTCCCGCCGATGCGTCGTCTTATTCGCGTTTCCAACTTCAGGAACTCAAGCGCGCCGTCGAGCGAGCGTCGGAAGATTTCGACCGGCTGCTGACGGGTGAGCTCAAGTCCGCGCAGGAGAGCGCATTCGATCGTGGCAAGGAAACGGTGGACCGCACGCTCACGGACGCTATTGGAGCGCCGCCATCGATTGCGGGGCTTTCGAGGACGCAGCTTCTCGTCTCGCAGAGCTACTCGGCAGACCTGGTGAAGGGTCTCTCCGGCGCAATGCGCGACCGGCTGAACGCGACGCTTTCCCGGGCGTTTCTGGGCGGGAAATCCGTCACCGAGATCATGACGGAGATCGGCCGGTCGATTGGCCAGGGTAACTTCGGCATCGTCAGCCGGCGCGCGGAGACGATTTACCGCACGGAGGTCCTGCGCATCCAGTCGATCGCCACGCAGGCGCGCCTCGAGCAAGCGGTGGCGCGCGGAGTGGACGCGAAGAAGATGTGGGTGCATGCCGGGACGACTGCGAAGCCGCGGCCATGGCACTTGGCCATCAATCGCCAAGTGCAGCCGGTCAATGACCCGTTCGAGATTCCGGCGGGCGGGCCAGGCGGCGCGAGCGAAAAGCTCATGTTCCCGCGCGATCCCGCCGCGAGCGCGGAAAATACCGTGAACTGCGGCTGCCAGGAATTTCCCTGGCTCGATTCGTTTGAAGGAATCAGCGGGCTGACTACGCCTGCATAGGAGGAACAATGGACGAGAAAAAGGATTCAGGATTCAAGACTCGGGAGTCAGGAGAGGAAAAGAAACGGCGTGAGGCCCCGCCTGCACCGGCGCAGGCCTCAGCCGCGCCAATCAAGGCGGCGGAGACGGACGAACAGAAATTCCTCGAGAGCGGCCCAGAGATCCTAAGGGCCCACAAGCGCGACTGGGAGAACGTGTACCGCACCAAAGCTGGCCGCAAGGTCCGCTTCGATCCGAAGACCGGAGCGTCGCTGAGTCTGGTGCTGGCGGCGTTCTGTCTCTTGTTCGGCTTTCCGGCTCGAGGGGATGCCCAACTGAGGGTTGGCCGTTCGAGCGTCGGCACTCCCGCCATGCGGGCCCCGCTCGTCACCCAGGCGGGCGTGAGTCCCACCTACGGCCCGGCCAGTCTACTGACTGTCAACTACACGGCGGGCAAGCTCTACCTGGGCGATACGCCGGTCAGCGTGGCGGCGGGCCAACTGACGGGGCTCACGGCTTCAAAGGGAAATTGCACCGGACCTGCGTACAGCGCCTGTAACATCATCTACGCCAATTCTTCCGGCACGGTGGCGGCGACGCTGGCTATTGGCACCGCAACGGCGGCGGGGAATTCCGTGCTTGCCTACGTGCAAACCAGCTCGACGGCGGTAACGGAAATCCGCTATCCCTGGGAAACCACTCTAGGTGATCCGGCGGTTTCAACTGCTTCGACCCTCTTCGCTTCGGCAACGAATTGTAGCGACAGCGCCGGAGACGCAGCTTGTGCTGCGGCGCCGGCGGGCTCGGTGGTCGTTGACGCGGCGGATACGACGACGATCGTCAGCACGACGGCGGTAACAGCTGACTCGCAGATATTCCTTCAGACTGACGCCTCACTAGGAACGCGGCTGTCGGTAACCTGCAACACTCAGGCAAATAGTACGTTCAATCCGCGAGTCACGGCCCGTACGGCCGGAACGTCTTTCACGATTACGGTTGACGCTGGGCCGACGACGAATCCGTTGTGTCTGAGCTTTTTGATCGTGAACTGAGAAGGAAGTTGAAAGTCGAAAGTTGAAAGTCGAAAGCGAGGAAGGCCGATGCCTTACAACTCGGTGAAGGATGTTCCCGATTCGGTGCCTGACGCGAAGCGCGCCCAATGGCTCGAAGTCTTCAACCAAGTCTATGCCGAGATGGAAGGCAAAGGCATGACGAAGGCGGAGTGCGAGAGCCGGGCGTTCGCCGCGGCGAATAAAGCGATAGAACAATCAGCCGCGCAAGCGGGATCGGTGCTTCGCGCGGAGTTTCCTTGCCGGCTGCTTGCTGCCGCCGACGCTGAGGGCAAAGCCTGGGACGTCGAGATTGCGCGCGTCGGAGTCGCCGAGTCGAGGCGCTTCGAGTTTACCCGCGACGTGCTAGCGCGTGATGCGGGCCTGTTCGAGAATGCCCCCTCTTACCGCGATCATCAGCCGTTGGCGGAGATGATGGCCGGCAAGGGGCGCTCGATCGAAGACCTGATCGGCTACCACCGCAACCCACGCATGGGGGACGGCGCGCTCATCTCGACGCTCCACCTGCTCGAGCCCGACAAGTGGGCCGGCAAGCTCCGCGCCATCGCCCAGGCGCCACCGGGAATTGGCGGCATGAGCGTGGATCTGAAGTTCGAGCCGGAGCCCCGCGAAGGGCTCTCGCTTGGGCGGGTGAAGCGCATCCTGGCCGTGCGGAGCGTCGACCTGGTATCGCGCCCGGACGCCGGCGGCCGCGTGCTGAGGATGGTGGCAAGCAACCCAGAGAGTTTCGAAGAGTTTTGTCCCGCCGCGGAGCACGATCCAACCGCAGGGGTCAAACAGCAACCCGCACCATCAGGAGCGGGGAAAGGGGTAATTATGAAGGACTCAATCCTTCTGGTCCTGCAAGCGCTCAAAAGCTTCGACCCCGCGAAGGCGGGGCCCTTCGAGGCCGAAATCGCTTCGTTGGACTGGACGAACGACGAGAAAGTCAAGGACGTGAACGAGCGGATCAGGCAGGCAGTCGCATCGATTCCGCCGCCGAAAGCGCCGGAGCCGGCACCCGCGGCAGGCCTGTCGGATGCCGACCGCAAGCTACTGGCGAACGCGGGGCCGACGATCGAGCGAGCTGAAAAGACGCGCTGCGGGGCCGTCCTGGCTTCGCAGTTGCTCGCCTCGGGCCTGCCCGTACCGCTGGCCCAGGAGATCAAGCGGCGTTACGACGGCAGGATCTTCGAGGAGGAAGATCTCCAGACCGACATCGCGGCCATTCGGGCCTCTTTCGCCCAGGTGGTTCCCGCGCACCAGATGGCTGACCCGGCAGTGCGCATCACCCTGATGGATTCCGACAAGCGGCAGATCGCGCTCGACAAGACTTTCGGGCTGACACACGAGGTCAAGTTCGAACGCGATGCGAAGGGCCTGATCAAGGTCGTCCAGGGCGAGGCGCTGGCGAACATTCCGGCGTTTTCCGGCATCCGGGAGGCGTACACCACGTTCACCGGCGACCCGGGGGTGACCGGCAAGACGTTCGACAAGCGGATCACGGCCGACTTCGAGACCTCCGGCTTCCCGGCGGCGCTCGCGGCCACGCTCAACCGGCTGCTCCTGAAGGACTATGGAGCGGTCAACTACCACTGGCAGGACCTCGTCACTTCCGTCACCGCGCCGGCGGACTTCCGAACGCAGGAACGGGTGCGGGTCGGCTACTTCGACGACATCGACACGGTGCTCGAGGGTGCCCCGTACACCGAGATCGATCCCTTCACCGACGAGAAGATCACCTATGCCGTGACCAAGCGCGGGAACATCGCGACCGTCACGCGCGAGACGATCATCAACGACGACGTCGGGCTGATCTCGAAGATCGTCGGGCGGCTCGGCCGCTCCGCGGCACGCACGCTCGCCAAGTTCGTCTGGGGCTTTGCCACGGCCGGAGCGACCACAGCCGGCGGCGCCGTGTATGACCCCGACACCACCCGCTGGTTCCACGCGAGCCATGGTGGCAACACTTGTGCGACGGCGCTATCTGTGACCATCGCCACGAGCGTGGGCTTGCTCAATGCCGCAGACCTGGTCTTCTTCAATCAGGCGGAAGGCGACAGCATCGAGAAGCTCGGGCTGGTGGGCCCGTACCTGCTCGTTGTCCCGAAGGCGCTGCACGCCATCGCGATCTCGATCAACCGAGCGGAGTACCAGGACGCCATCTTCACCGCGAACCCCTGGTACAAGCGATTCGACGGGCCGAACGGTGAGCTCAACGCGAACATCTTCGCCAACCCGCTCGAGACGGATGTTGACCGCTGGTACCTGTTCGACATCAGCGGCAACGTGGACATCATCGAGATCGGGTTCCTGCAGGGCCGGCAGGCGCCGGAAATCATGCTGGCCGACAGCCCGACCGTGGGCGCCATGTTCACCAACGACCAGCTGATCTACAAGGTGCGCCACGAGTATTCGGGCGATCTGCTCGACTACCGCGGCGGCTATGCTGGCATCCCGGCGTAATTAAGGCTGGGTGTTAGGGATTGGGGACTGGGTCCTGGGGAAAGAAACCTCTAACCCAGCCCCCAGTACCCAGAACCTAGTACCATGAAATTAATTGACGAATTCCGCGACCGCCTCGACATCCTGCTGAAGGATGCGGCGGGGAACCTCGACCAGCCGGACAAGGATGCCGCGATCCGCGATGCGGTTGGCCAGTACTCGAAAGACCGGCCGCGCGTGGTTGTGGCGGACATCGAGGGTGCGGGCTCTTACGATCTGGCTTTGCCGGCGGAGTGGGAAGAAGGATTTTCGGAAGTGAGGCAGATCTTCTTCCCGCTTGCCGCCGACGAGCGCAATTCGCCGGAACTCGAAGCCGACGCCTGGGAGCTTTATCAGAAGCCGGATAGCCTGGTGCTTCGGCTGCTCAATGACACCCCGGCCGTGGGTCAGACGCTGCGGCTCAAGTTCACCGCGCGGCATTCGGTGCCGGAGCCGGCACCCGTCGAGATCGCCGCTGAGGCCGACGGAGTGGAGATCGCCGCCGCGCCCGACGGAGTTGTCCGTGCTGCGGGGATTGTGACACTCACCACCGTGGATCCTCACGGCGCCGCAGAAGGCGACGAGATCGCCGTCGAGGACGTCGCCGACGCCTCGTTCAACGGAACGTTCGAAGTTGCAACCGCTCCCGATGCGAACACACTGACCTACGAGCAGGCCGGCGACGACGCGACTTCTGGCGGCGGCACGGTCGAAGTCGTCGAGGATCCGCCGATTCCCGATGGGGCTGTCCGTGCTACGGAAATTGTGACCCTCACCACCGTAGACCCGCACGGCGCCGCAGAAGACGATGAGATCGCCGTCCAGGACGTCGCCGATGCCTCGTTCAACGGAACATTCGAAGTTGCAACTGCGCCCGATGCGAACACATTGACCTACGAGCAGGCGGGCGACGACGCGACTTCAGGTGGCGGCACGGTCGAAGTCGTCGAATACGCAACGGTTCCGGAGAGTGACTTTGATGGCTTCTGCCATCTGGCCGCCTCGTTCGCGTTCGAGCAGCTTGCGGCGCTCAAGATTCAGTCTGGCGATCCGACCATCAGTTCCGACGTGGTGGACTATCGAACCAAGAGCGACCAGTACCGCTCGGCGGCGAAGGCGCACCGCGCTCTTTACGACCGCGCGCTCGAGCGCGGCGCGGAAGCTGGCTCGCTCAAAGCTGCCTCCAATGTGCGGGACCTGAACGTCGACCTTTCAACCGGCGGGGATCGCCTGACGCATCCGAGAAGCACGCAATAGGCGGCGCCGCAGTTCGCCGATCACAGATTGGCGCGATAGGAGGATGAAATGAAGAAACGATCGATTCCCGCCTTTGCGGGAATGACGTTGATGCTTCTGGCGACGATGGCCTTCGCCGCCGTCACCTACTCGACTACGGTGAAGAACGCCCGGCTCGACCAGGTCACGACGGCGATTGGCGCGGCGGGCAAGCTGGAAATCTGCACGGCCGGCTATGCGAGCATACTGGCGACGATCTCGCTGGCAAATCCTGCGGCGCCCGGGGCTAACGCCGGCGTGCTGACGCTGACGATGCCGCAGTCGGACACCTCGGCGGATAACACGGGCATCGCTGCTGCGGCGCGAATCCGCACCGGCGCGGACGTGGACGTCATCACTGGGCTGACCGTGGGGACTTCGGGGACGGACATTGTCCTGAATTCCACATCGATCACCGCCGGGCAGCAAGTGACGATGAACAGCTTCACGATAACGCACAACTGAGGTGCTGAATGCTGGGGGCTAGGGACTGGGGAAAAACCCGGAGCGGGAATTCAGAATTCAAAATTCAGAATTCTGGATTCTGGATCCTCATTTTTGTCGTCGCTTGTCACTTGGCACTCGTCACGGCTCTTCATGCCACCACCGCGACGAAAGACCCGACAAGCGACGATGCGGTGTCCGGCACCTGGACGGGCAGCGCAGGGACCCGCTATACGCTGGTCGATGACTACCCGGATTCGGGCGGGGCGGATTTCCTGACACACGGGACGGCGACAGCAGGAAACTACACCGCTCTGTACACTGGCAACTTCGCTATTCCAGCGGGTTCGACTGGCATCTCAGTTCAAGTCCTGTATTACGACCGGAAGAACTCTTCGTCGAGCTGTAACATTGGTGGACGCCTGAAGGTCGGCGGGAGTTACTTCAACGCCTCGACACACAACCCCGCCAACGGAACCTGGACGACCCGCAGCGACAATTGGGCGACCAATCCCAAAACCAGCACGGCATGGACTGTCAACGACATCAACGGTGTTGGGACGAACGCCCTGCAAGGAATGGGCTATGTCTCAACGGATGCAAACCCTGCCATCGACCTGGCGAGCCTGCGCGTTCAGGTCACCTACACGCCGCCCATCATTGGCTCCGGCGCGATTACGGACACCTCAGATACTTCGAGCGGATCATCGACCAGCAAGTGGATCCTCGCCGGGGCCGCTACGGAGGGCGCGGATGGCAGCGCCGCTGGCGCAACCTCAGCCTGGATCCTGACGGGCGCTGGAACGGATTCGCCAGATACTTCGAGCGGATCATCGACCAGCCAGTGGATCCTCGCCGGGGCCGCTACGGAGGGCGCGGATGGCAGCGCCGCTGGCGCAACCTCAGCCTGGATCCTGACGGGCGCTGGAACGGATTCCGCTGATTCCCCGGCAGCGACCGGCGAAGTTCAAAGCTCTGGAATCTCCGGCAGCGGAGCGCCCACGGAAAGCGCCGACGCCGGCAGTGCAGGCTCGACGGCGGAACACATCCTGACCGCTTCGACCGCAGAGAACGCAGAGAGCGCAGGAGGCTCGGCGACGTCGCAGCACGTTCTTACTGCGGGCGCAATTGAGGCGGGAGACGCCCTCAGCGCCTCGGCAGTGAATCAATGGGTCCTCACCGCAGCCATCGCGGAGAACGCAGAGACGGCGGCTGGCAGCGCGTCGGCGGCACACATTCTCTCGGGAGCCTCCGTGGACTCTGCGGATTCCTCTGCAGCCTCTGCGGTTTCACAGTGGGTTTTGACAGCCTCCACCATGGAGAGCGGCGAGACGGCGGCGGGCAGCGCGACGTCGCGGCACGTCCTCTCCGCCTCACCGGCGGAATCTGCGGACGCGCTCGCGGGCTCGGGAAGTTTGGAAGGCGGGCCGATTGGCGGCAACGGCGCGCTCGTCGAAACGGCCGATGCATCGACCGCCGGCTCGACGGCGCAGCATATCCTCTCAGCGGCGGCGGCTGAAGGAGCCGATCCGGTCAGCGCCTCTGCGGTAAGCCAGTGGGTTTTAGTTGCTTCCACCGTGGAGGGCGCGGAGAGTGCAGAGGCTCAGGGAGCAATCGCCTGGGCAGGTTCGGCATCGCCCGCGGAATCCGCCGATGCAGCGAGCGGATTCGTGACGCTTGGGCTTATCGCTTCGGCTGCTCTGGCAGAGCCGCATGATGCGTTTGCGGCTTCGGGCACCGTTGCCGGCGCAGGCGCCGACATCCTGCCTGCCAAGCGGCACCAGGGAGTTCTCCCGCGGCGTATGGGCGATCGCAGAGTAGGCGGGCGGCCACGCAGCGGCGAGCTGCCCGGGAGGCCACGGCCGTGAGACTGAAGATCGAGAAGACGCCGGGTGAGAAGTTCGACTACGCCATGAGCTTCACGAAGGAACTGCAGCCCGAAGAGACCATCGATAGCGTGACCGTGAGTTCGACGCAGCGGTATTCGTGGCGCGACACGACGGCGCGCATTGTCGACTCCGAAGAAGGCCACGAACCAGAGGGCAGCGCGAATTTCGCAGTCTTCTGGCTGAAGGGCGGCAAGGTCGGCGAGGTCCACGACGTTAAGGCGCAGGGTACCACCTCGGGCGGGCGGACGCTCGATGGATTCCTGGAACTGAGAATCGTGAGGAAGAAGCGGTGAGTGACGGGTTCAAGCTCATGATCGATGTCTCGCGGCCCATGGAGTTGATGGAGAAGTTCCCGGAGCAGGTGATGGCCGGCGCCGAGCAGGGTATTCAGGAAGGCGTCCTACTACTCGAGAACGCCGTGAAAAGCAACATCCTGGCCGGGCGGACTGGCGGCTTCGGCGCCGCGGTCGCCACCGGGACGCTTCTCGGGGCGGTGTTTTCGGATATTCATGGCACGCCCACCTCGATCGTCGGGACCGTAGCGGTCGCGCCGCCTGCCGATCAATATGCGCTCGTCGTCGAAGAAGGCCGGCTGCCGGGCAGGAAGATGCCGCCCGTTGGGGTTCTGAGGATCTGGATGAAGATAAGGCACATTCCGGAAAAGCTTGAGTTCGTCCTCCGCCGCTCGATCGGACGCAAGGGGTTCAAAGGCGCACACATGTTCCTAAATGCCTTCACGGAGCACCGCGCGCGCGTTATCGAGATTATCCACGCGCGCATTGCGGAAGCGGTCGCGAGAATTGGGAGCGCCTGATGCCACTGAACGACATCATCGCGACCGTGGCTGACATGCTGGCCGCCGTCGAGGGCGTCGGGCCGAACGTCCATGCACGCATCCGCTGGGGCGCGGATGAGGCCAAGTTCAAGGAACTCTTTCAGGATGACGGCAAGATCCTGGGTTGGACAGTGACGCGCGAGGCCACGACGGCCACTGACCTGGTGGGCGTGACGATCGACAAGCACGCGATCGTCATTCGCGGCTACCTGTCGCTCTCTGATGCGGACGCGACGGAGACGACCTTCCAGGACCTGGTCGAGACGATTCGCGATGCCTTCAATCAGAACCGGCGCCTGCGCGTCGCGGGCATTTCGAAGGCGGCGTTCACCAGCCGGGTGAGCGTGCGCACCGTCGAGCATCGGATGTTTGGCGGCTATCTCTGCCACTATGCGGAGCTGGTGCTCCTGGCAGATGATTTTGTAAAGCCATGAAGAACCGAAGGCAGAAGGCGGAAGGCAGAAGGCAGGACGCTCAACCGCGGGGCGAGGACTGGGTGGATTTCGATTTGAAAGAATCCGCGCCGAATTACATCGCGCTGGGTGGGGCGAGATTTTCCGGAACGTTTCGCCGCGGCGCGGGGCCCTTCCGCGCGACGCACGGCGAGTGGAAGGTTTTCCTCGAACCGACAGGATGGTTCGAGAAAATCGGGCCATCGGATCATCAGGCCATCGAGCCATCGAAAAGCCAATCGACGAACGGCTCGTCTGATGAACAGATCGCCCGATCATCCGATGAACCGATAAGGAGATGAATCATGGATCCGCAACGAACGCTTGAATCGCTTTTCGCCTGGAGCCCGCACAAGGAAGCCACCTACGGCGCGGTGATGGCCGACGCCAAGTTCACGCACGCCACCTGGCTCGAAGGCTTCGAGCCGCCGGACCTCGTGAAGCAGTTCCGCTCCGACGCCAACCAGGCATGGCGCGGCACGGAGTTTCCAACCTTCCGCGTGCAGCAGCGCCAGGGGGTTTCGTATCCCATCAATGTCCCGCTCTCGGCGCAGTTGATGGCAATGATCGCGGGCTTCTCGATGGGGAAGGTGGTGAGTGTCGAGACGGAAGCGGGGCCGCCCGCCGCCTATACACATCTGATCACACTTCAGGACCCCCTCATCGATGGCAAGCAGATGCCCTCGACCGAACAGTGGTTCAAGGCCGCCGCAGATCTCGGCCTGAAGGTCAAGGGCGCCGTCTGCTCGAGTTTCTCCGTCGCCTACGCGCGCGGCAATCCCAACATCACGCTCAACTCGCAATGGGTTGGGAGCGGCGACTACGTCAACGCGGACCTGGCGGACGTGCCTGCGCTGGATGCGGAGTCTTTGCTCGGATTGCTGTTCGAGAAAGACATGGTGATCAAGCTCGGCACGCCGGGTTCGGAGGGTGACATCTCCGATCGCGTGGCGGCCGTCTCGATCGAGATTGCGGGCGGCGCCGCAAATACTGCTTGGGACTATTACCCGGGCACCGGGCTCTATGCCGGGCGCAAACTGATGGGCGGACGCTCGGTTGTGCCTCAGCTCACCCTGCTCGCCAAGGAGACGGACGACATCCTGACGCTCCTCATGGGCGACACCGAGCAGGGCCTGCGCGTTACCTGGACCGGCGACACCATCACCGGCGGGGAGAAATTCAAGGTGGATATCTACATCCCCTCCGTCCACCTGACCGCGGCGAAGCTGGGCGAGCAGGAAGGGTACGTGGTGTGGCAACTCGCGCCCGGAGCCGAAGGCGTGTTCAAGAAGATGGCCACGAAGACCATCACGGCGTCCCCCACCGGGGCAGTGCGGGCGTCGAATGTGGTGACGATCACCACTAGCACGGTTCACGGGGCGCAGCAAGGCGATCATGTGACCGTTGCCGGCGTTACCAACACGAGCTTTAACGGCCGTTTTCTGATCGCCAGCGTGCCCACGACCGCCACTTTTACCTATGCACAAACCGCCGCCGACGGCACGAGCGGCGCGGGAACGGCGAATATCGAAACCGCCGTCGTTCGTGTGACCGTCGAGAACAAGGAAGCGGCATACGTGACCGTTGGTGCCTAGGAGTCAGCGGTAGGCACGGTAGTCCTTTCCTGCCGTGGGCAGTTCGGGGCGGCCTTGCAAATCCGCCCCGCGTTGGTAGCCACGGCGAGCGCGTTTCCTCGCCGTGGGCAATCCCCGGCCTTGCTTCCGGGAGATTTGAAGACGCAGCCCTTGCTCGCTGCGCGCAGTTCAAATTTCCGTTGTAGCGGCGATCCCGCTCCGAGCGGGATCGCCGGGGAGGCAAAGCATGGAAACCGCAAAGTACCAAATCCTTCCGGAAAAAGAAGAGCCCTGGAAGCCGGACTTTTCAAAAGCTCCGGAGAATTCAGAATTTGTAATTCCGAATTCTGAATCCCCAGCCCCCAATCTCCAGCCCCCAGGTCCCAGCCCCACTTTGCTGGATCTCTCTGCTCCCGAACGCATCGTCAAGCTGCGCTCGGGCGAGAAGCGCTACGTCCACATCTTCAATCCCCCGACGGCGGAAGACTGGCTGGCGTTCGAGCGGCGCGCGCGGCCCACGCAGATCTTCCGCGGTGACGAGGTCGAGACGCGCACCGCGCTGCGCGAGGCGGCGCTCGAACTTTGGGAAAAGCGGATCAACCGAGTGGACGGCTACGTTTCCTGCGCAGCCGGCGGCCTCGAGGAAGTTCCGAGCGAGCATCGTATCCAGGCCGTGCTGGGCCTTGACCGAGTCGAAGAGGCGGCGACAGGGGATTCGGAGTTGGGAGCGAATCCCGAAAGCGACAGTGAAACTGTCGCGATAATCCTCCAGGCCTGGTGGAACGGCGAGTTCTTTCCCGCCCTGGTCCACCGCTTCAAGCGGCCCCTGGTCGAGCACGAGCTGCGCTGTTCGGAAGCCGCGGCGCGGTCGACGATTGTGCTTCCGCGCGGACCGCGGCTGCGCGGCGGCAAGCCCGAGAAGGATGTCGCAATCGAATCCCGCCGCCTGCCTTCGTTGCCAACCTTGATTGCGCTCTACGACGAGCTGATCGTTGGCGTGGAAGGCTACGCCGATGGAAACTTGAAACTCGAAAATCGAAATTCGGTGATTGCGAAGATGGACGCGCCGCACAAGTCGGCGGCGGTGCGCGCGCTGTTCGCAACTGAGGCTGTGGCGTTCGACGAGGGATGAACGAATCGGGCGATCGAACGATCGCTCGATTTTCCGATGGATCGATGAACCGATGGAAGTCGCTCAAGACATTTCGGCTCTCACTGAGCACGCCTACCAGGCGATGGAGCATGCCGCCATGAGCCAGGGGGCGCGAAT
>Ga0315284_10009288_pt1 | contig 14025 bp, 7 predicted proteins | sample YL17G09_16_MG_FD_203696 | JGI IMG/M metagenome (GOLD analysis project Ga0315284, IMG submission 203696) | Sediment microbial communities from Yellowstone Lake, YNP, Wyoming, USA - YL17G09_16 | ecosystem: Environmental > Aquatic > Freshwater > Lake > Sediment | place: USA: Wyoming | collected... | reverse complement strand
CCTGCTGTTGGCCGGTGCTCTGCTCCATGTTTTTTCTGGTTTTAAATTCCGCATTCCTCATTTGGAATGGCCAACTTTTTTATGGATGCCACCAAATCGCAATATCCCAAGCCTGACCCCGCAGCCTTCCTTCCTTCGTTTTTCTTTTCAATTGTGAGACTTGGTGCCCAAACGATTCGGAGGGAAGTTTCTTTAAATAACTTAACTACGTCCCCGCCAATTCTTCTTATTTAGCGTAATTTAAAATCATAATTGACATTTGAAAATTCAGAAGGTTTTTTAATTGCTAACTGATCCACCACTCTTTTTCTCATTTCCATCCCAAAATTCAGGATTTCTTCTAACACCTCTTTTGAAATGTTGTCTGGAGATAGATGGGGGTAGAGTAATTTTAGCATCCCCGAAGCAGTCTTTTTAATAGAATCTTGGTTCCGCTGATTCATTCCATTGAAGACTACATTGGCTGATAAATGAGTAATAAAATTTCTCCTCCGGAATTCAGCAAAGATTTCAGCCAAATAATCTGTCATGAACCCGTAGCCTATGGCATAGTTAATAGGCATTATGACAGGGATCTCCCAGCCTGGTAAGAAGGCATGTATTCGATCCAAGAAAGCCGTATCCTGTAACTCCGAGGGAAGGACAGCAAAGAGATGCTCATATCTTTCTGAGGGTCGTTTCTCCTCCAGTATAACGTCAATATTACCACCCATTACAATAGAAGCACTGGCACTAAACTCTTGATCTCCCCGAGTAAATTTTCCTGTCTGCATAAAATCTTTGAAGATACTGATGCTAGCTTCGGCTTCATCAAATTTGGTCTTGGAGATTTCATCAAAATAAACTACGTGTTTAAGCCCCACTACTCCAAGTTTCTTTGTCCCTTTGTTATAAAATAGAGTTGCTGGAGTTGCTTTTCCGCCACTGATTATAAATCCTCGGTTAGACGTATTTCTGTAGGTATATGTCTTTCCCGTCTGCTGCGGTCCAAGCTCAATCATGTTGTAATTTGTCTCTACGAAAGGAACCAACCTTAATATCATAAGCAATTTTGTGCGCCGATCAAATCGCTCTGGATTGAATCCAATACTCTGGATAAGAAGGTCCAACCATTCCTCATCCGAGAAAAGAGGACGTTTTTCGATATAATCATCAAGATCTAGGCGAGTCACTTGAAAAGGAGTAAACATACGGATATAAAATGGAAACTTTTTACCTTTTAATTCGTATGTAGCGTCATATTCAACTTCCATCGTCCCCCACGCACCACTCGTCAGGAGCACATCGCGATATTGGGCAAGTACCTTTTGACTTACCCTAACAGTGTTTTCACCCAGTGCAGGAACATCGGCCCAATAGTGGTCTTTTGCAGCTTCTAAACGTACAGTGAGTTGCCCCAATAAAGTATATTCACCTTTCTCCTTAATGGCTGATTTAATCAGTTCCTTCTTAGCTGATTCGGTATAATGCTCAGTCAAAATTCGGTCAATCTTTTTTTGGCCATCTACCGGATTATTTGGGTCGACCACATAACGTGCCACAAGATATTCCATGACATAGCGTGGAAATTCCTTATAAGCATCATTCCAACGCGTCAGAGGTTTTAAGATCACCCGATCGGCTAAAAGGTTTTTAATTTTTTCATTCAAAGCTTGCAAGCGAGGGGAAACAATCAAGCCTTTCACGTCTATCCCTTGTTCTTGTGTCATTCCCATTAAGATTCTCCAGATCAAATATCATCGAAACTTTTTAATGCATCTGTGTCGATCTTAGTAGCTTTTGGTTTAACTGTCACATGAACTATCTCCCGACTATTAGGAAACTCTTTAAGAACACCTTTTGAGTCATTATATTTTAGTATAAAAATCAGAGAAGTTGTCGTTTTTTCCCTCAATATCTGCCTATCCACCCCAGTTTCATAATGAGGAGTAAAAGATACTTCAATTGGATGGCGTTCATTCGCAGTTAAATAACCCTTCAGATCTTTTAATTTTTCTCCAAGGTTGGTTTCACCCTGAATTTCAAACCCTGAATCGGTATTACCCGAATTCCAGATTCCGAATTCGAACTTACAAACCTCATCTTCACGGACTTCAAACATCGTTGGAAGATCGATATATTCTACTCTCGATGTTCGCTGAACAATCGGACGTAATAGAACTCCAGGGACTATCATTTCAGCGAGGGAAACTCCTCCGTGACTATAAGTTGCCGATTGGCCTCCTTCTCGTCGGAACCAAGTCCTTCCAACAGGTAGTGTAAAGACGGTCTTCTTTTTCTTTTCCTCGGAACTCTCTTCCCAATTTACAATAATCGTTGATCCCAGGTCTTTTCCTTTTGGATAAAAACCTTTAATATACCGGTAAGCAACTGTGTCCTCAAGCGAAACTTTGGCGTTATAAGCCTCAGCTCTTTTAATCTCTATCGCTCTGGCAGGGTCCAATTCAATGAAACCATGGTCAGAAGTTACCAGAACGAGATCGCCAGGGCGGATTCTATATTTAAGATCATCCATAATCCCCCTTGTTCCTTGTTGTGTTTTCATTGTCTGTTTGATTTTTTGATTTAAGGAAGCGAGTGTATCCGAATAAAAATGGTGAAGGTCATCACTGATCGGGTAGATTAGGATATTGTAATCGCATGAATGCTCGTCACCAAACCCCATCTTTTGAACTCTTGATTTTGTAGTCTCAGCATCTGTAACGAAACAAAGGCGGGAATTAACATCATTAATTGAAATTCCTAAGGCTTTTGCTACTAAAATTCTTTCCTCCCGAGTAGGCTTGCCAAGATAATTCTTCCAATCCGTACCCAACCCTCCTGCCAAGAGAGAGCGTCTCGCAACATCTGTTTTACTGGGAAGAATGCTAAAATAATTCTGGTCTTCTCCTTCTACTACTTCAAAATGCTCCAGAAAAATCGGCTTAATTATAGACTCCCATGTGTCAAGACGCATCCCATCCATCAAGAGCAACCATACACGACCTTTTGGTTCTGGTTTGAACTTCCTTAAGGTTTTTGAGATTATACGGTGTGCGCTTCTTGGGCCATAGAAAAACTTTTGGGGGTCTTTGCGAATAAATTCAGATAGGATACTATCCAACGTTTCCAAAAAAGAATGTACCCTGTTTTTGAGACAATTCTCACTACCCATAAGATACAAATATCCAGATTTAGCTAATTCATCATCTTTCACCATCTCAAGTTTGGCATAAGCTTCTGAGGTCTGCAGCTCAAGCAAATGAATTTTATTTTTAGTATACCAATTTAACAGATCTTCTGGATTTTCAAACCTGGGCATTTTAACAGTTAGTTTCTCTGCAACTAAGCAAATATTTATTAGACACCTCAATAGAGCACCTGTTTCCACTTCCAAAGCAGTAAGATTCTCATCGCGCTCAAGTCTCCTAAGGAGGTGGTGATCAGTCATTGAGAAAACCCAACCAAATTCAGCAATTTCTTTTGAAACGAACCATTGAAAGAGAAACTGACGAAGTAAGCCGTGAAGAAATACAGTTGGGGTATCCTTCAATGGTAACATATTGCCTATTGCTTCTGGAGATAAATCAATCAGCTCAAGAGCTTTATGGAGTCGCTGACCTCTCAGCCAATCTTCAGCCTGATGTTGAATATTTTCCCAAGAATCTGAGGCCTTTAGTAAATCTGTCACTATTTCTATCTGGGGAGAGAGTTTCTCTGGATCCAGAGATGTGAAACCTACTTTTGCTTTCAGTATAGCACCCAGGTGTGCTTTAATTTTAGATGAGAGGAAGTACCTCAGAACAAGATATCCTGCCATCTCTTCTGGTAATACGGAAATCCAAGGCCGGTAAGATTCTTCATCTTTTTGGCGTGTTGAAGCCTCGATGACATGTTGAACAAGTTTGTTCTCCTCTTCGGGTAGTTCCGGATGGAGTATGAGACGGAGAGCATGGGTTAAAAAGGAATAAAAATCACTTTCATCACACCAAAACTCCTCCAGCGGTATTGTGGGATAGCGAGCCATTAACAAAATGGTTAAAAATTGCCCGCGACTCCAATAATCGGGTTCCCCCCATCGCTGTTTGAATTGTGGATAAACTTTGAGCACCCCCGCCGCATTCTCGATAAAAGTGTTTTTATATTCCACAAGAGTCTCTAATGGTGGGTTGACCTTAGGAAACAGTGACTTAAAAAAAGAAAGGATAGAAAGATCGATGATGTCCCCCTCAGCATAACTGAGGAGATCAGCGATGTAGGTTACTATAATCTTTTTTGGATCCTCGGTAGATCGGGTTAAAACTAAAAGAATGGGTTGCGTAGTCTTCCATGCGTTTTGCCAAGCAACTCTTGAAATCCAATCATCTCCTCGGTGAATAACAAGTTTCCAAATTCGTCCGGTTCTGTCTTGAAGCGTTGGCTTCCCCCATGTAATTAGATTGTCTGGATCAACAGCTAAAACACACCGAGTTCCCTGAGGAGATTCGCTCGCCCTTTTTTGAAGTAATGCATCAGGACTTAATATTTTCTCCACCATTCACCCCGACCCAAATGGAAATATTTCATTTCTTATCCTTCCGCTGGGGATACTTATTAAATTCTTCTGTTGCCTTCTTTAAAAGCTCTTCTTTTAGCCAATCATGATGAGCAGCTATTTCATCAACCCCATGTCTCCATTCCTCCAGCATATCTATTTGTTCAGAATATAATTTCTCCCCCATTGTTCTTTCCATTGCTTCATATAATAAATAAAAAAAACCGATCTTGAATTGATCTAGATATCCTCCTGAATGTTTTTCTGTAATTTCTACAAACTGTTTTTCCAAAACCCGTAAAAAGAATTTCGACAGTTTCAAATCTTCTTCTTCTGCCAGTTTTATTTGACCAATCCTCGCCTGTCGCTCTGCCTTAATGTAAATATCTTCAGGTACGCGATCCTTTAGTACAGCACAAAAGAGTCCTGAGGTTTTATCATACTGTTTTGACCTATAGCAAAAATCCACCCATCGGCAAAGCTCAATTCCATTCGGTTTGCTTCCGGAGGAAATTCCTTTCAAAAAACGCCCTATCCGTTTTTGAAGAGGGCTAAGAAATTTCCTTACCCAATCCGGAAGATCAATATCCTCCTGGTTATAAAATCTCCGGGCCCAATCCCCCAGTTGATGCCCCGATTTGGTTAAAACTGGATAACTATCCCCTCCTGTTTTTGCTCTTTCAATAAACCCCCATGTTTTCATCTTATGAATAGAGTGGCGAACTGCCCGATGCCACTTCTGATACAAAATCGACTCTCTAGAATCATCGTATTCCCAGAGAACCGATATTTGAAAATGGTCAGCCAGGATATCAACCAAACGTTGGGTTGTAAGTTGTCCTCCGGCCTCATGGAGGACATAAGCCATTTTGAAGCCGATTTCTTTAGTATCGGGCTCATAATAATGTTGACTGGCAATCGCTTCAGATTTTAAAACCATAATCGAGGAAAAAATTCAAAAAAGCTTATATTGATAACTCTTCTTTATATTTGCCTGTTCGACCTTCTCTTCATCCTCCTTGCTCTGGGACAGTTTAGAAGACGCAATGCGAACCTGACGGGAGGCTTTTTGATAAACATCATCTTTTACTTTTTCTTTAAGGATACCCTGATATAGCTTTGTCATTAATTGGTACAGATGTAGAATTTCTTCGGGTTTTATAATCGAAGAAGGAGAGTCTACGGCTGATTCTAGTGCAGCGAGTTCCTCCTCAAGCGCTGTGGCCTTTTCGTAAAGTAATCCGATCCACTGGCACCGTTCTTTATCCGATGGAGACCGGTTCAAATGACTCGCTAAATACCTTTCGGCCTCGTGTATAGCGCGCTCCCTTTCGGTCGAATCCATTCTGGACCTTTCTTCATCGGTTGGTTCCCTCCATTTATTGGTAGCTCGGTCAAGCCAAAAGTTTTGATGGAGGATACGCTCCAAATGAGTAGAAAGGTCCCCAGCTAATTTTGCCGTGGCTTTGAACCATAGAGGCTTCAAATCTCCTATCATCATGGGATTCTGAGATAAACGCTTTCTTAACCATTCAATTGCAGATACTTCATCTTTCACCTCTACTTCCTTTATAAAAGTCCCGTTTTCTCCATGCTGATTTCCAATAAGTTCATTTTTCAAATACCATTTGTTTTCAATTTTCCTAAAGTATCGGGCACACACATTCTCGATAAAAGGCAAGCTCAATGAATCAACATTTGCTCCACGAGGAATAAGCGTGCTCACAAGCATCGTGTTCAAGAAAGGGGTGGTCCGATGCTCATTGCTGTATGTTTTAGGATCGGTCTGAATTCTTTCTGGAAGTGTCTGGAGATGATTTTGCACTGCTTCAATAATAAGATTTGTTAAATCTGCATTCTCACTATTTTCGGCTTTTTTCTCATCTGTAGGTTTGGGTTTCCTCAAATTGAAGAGGACATCATGCCCAACCACGTCTTCCTCTCCCTTGACTCCCTTTATTTGCTTGAATGATTTTTGAATCTTATCCAGAAAAAGCATATTCTCAATTTCAAAGCCAGCGTCTCGGGCTGCCTTCTTGATAACCTCAAAGACTTGACCGTCAGAATTGTTAAATTCCACCGTAGCCCAACGGCCTGGTTTTAACACCCGACACATTTCCTTAAATGAATCTGTCATCAATTGAGCATAATCTTCAAGATTTTTCCCTCCTTCAGTAGATTTTTTTGATTTATTCCAAACAGCTTCCTTAACATCGTCGGTGAATTTACCAAGCCAAGATTCCCAAAGGAAAGAGCAATCACTGTAAAAGATATTGGAACCAAACGGAGGATCGGTAAATATATAGTCAATCGTGTTATTGGGAATATCTAGTGAGTCAGCGCTTCCAGTGTTAACGATGACTTTGAAATTACTTTCTTTTTTGAACAACTCAGATAAGCCTTTAAGTACCTGAGTTAATTTGCTACTTGCAACTCTTAGAGGCATATCTTCAACTGAAATAGAACCTATATACATAGTACCGGTGAGCGCGCTATTACCTCCTCTCTTGAATTTGTATCTTGTGAGCTTCTCTAAATGCCCAAAGCATGATGTTAATATGAAAAGGAGATGGCTGAAAATTTTTTTATTTTCTACTTCCAAACATTCTTTCCACAACCGCGCCAGAGCCCACAAGTTGCGTTTCGTGTAAAAGTCGCAGGCTTGATTAATTCCGGCATCACGATGGATACCACGCCACATCTCCCTTGTTTCCTCCCATGGAGTTATAGGAAACCAATAAGGGATTTGTTTGACTTCTATTTCAGCAATAAGGTCTTTTTCTTTCTGAGTTACCGGCCGTTCTTTTCGTATTACAGCTTCAACTGTTTCAATATGCTTCCCCCGTTTCCTTAGCCGTAGCCCTTTGTATTCATAGTTAGTGACAACTGGTATACTGGTTAATCGCTTGATATTGGTTTTTTTCCACTCCTGTTTACAATGAGGATGGGGACATTTAAAAAGTTCTTTTACCTTGCCGATAGCGTGATCAATAGCGACATCCCAAAGAACAATCTCCTTCCCGCAACCACGTGCAACCCTTTTTTTACCCTTCTTCCCAGGCTCGGGGATGGATACCATTCCCTCACACTTATAAATATCACTCCATATCGTATACTGAGTGGTAGCTGGGATACAAATGAACTGTTCAACACCTTCAGGGAGGGGATGTTTTTTTAAAGCTTCCGTCCCCATTCGCTTCTCAACTTCAGACCGATCTAAAAGTTCCCATGAAACATTGTTTTCTTTTTCAGGAAACAATTGTGATATATCTTTTACTTTGCCTTCGGATGGTTTCTTTAGTCGGGAAGAGACTTTCGTATCTTTGGGGTCGTATAGGTCTTTTGCTGGTTCATAGTGCTCGGTTCCATAAAGCCAATCAAACTCTTCCTTTACCGCTTCCTTTACTCGCCCAAATTCCTTTTCTAGTGACTTAACATCTACCGGGGTGCAATAGTTATAAGCAATATGACATGCAGCCGGAGAGAGATCATTTAGGATTGCCCTACGGGCTCCCCTCATTGCCCCAGGAACTGAGTCAATAAGGTCTCCTGGAAGGTTTTCACACATAAAGCTTGCAACCCCTGTCATGCCAGTTCCGCAAAAAGGATCAAGTACAATATCCCCTGGTTCGGTGTAATGAAGAATATATGGAATGATACTTCGAGGGGGCACTTTAGTATGGTACGAATGAGCGTTATAGATTGGGTTATTTTTACCTTCTTTTATATCCGCAGCGTAGGGCTCACGCTTATAACCGTCCTCCTTAGAATTGTAAGGTTTCCCGTTTTGGGTAATAAAATCTCTTAATAATTGTTTTTGATCCGCCATCTTGAATTTTCTTCTAGATTTTATGATTTCAGAAAGAACCGAATTCTTTTCTTTCCCTTTGTTTCGGCCTTAGCTTTCCCAAAGGCAGCTTTCAGGTTGTCCCTGAGCTTGTTTAGGAATTGATCAATTTGGCCTTCCTCGATTGCAGTAAAATCTTCAATAAGAGACATTACAGCTAAATCCCGATGTTCTATGTTGGCATCTTGCAGAATTCCCTTTACCTTTTCAATAACTTCAGGTGTTAGGACATCTGGTACTCTTTCAGCTTGAGAAGCAATAATAATATCTAAAAGGACCTTAACATTTCCTTCCTTACTTTCTTCTAAGATTTTCCTAACCGTTCCTTCTGCTACTCTTCTTAAAAGTTCGGCGGACACATCTTCGATCCTCTTAACCAAGGATTGTGCCTCTTCCTTAGAGGAAAACGGGCTGCCGTTCCACCGACATCCTCCGCATAGAGGGGAATCATCAATAGAAACCTCTTTTATGAGGCAAGGTTCTGCTTGGCTTAGGATCCGAGTATATTCTTGCATTAGATTTTTCCCGATGGGACTTCCCAATTCCAAGGCATTTAGCCGATCAATCGCAGTAATTTTCTTTTCAGACGACTTAAGGTTATTTTTGATTGTATTAAGTTCCTCGTGATATTGGCGATGGGCTCGGCGATAGGCCAGGCTGTATTTTTCTTTGAATTGGGTATATAGCTTCTCAATCGCTCCCAGCTTCGAAAAATCGTTCCAAAGGCTTGTAAAAGAAAGTTGGTTAAGAAGATTGATGCGATCAAATGACAATATTTTATCCCCTGACTCGGCACACCCGTCGAGGTAGGACTTCATTGACTGCAGGTCCGGAAACTGTGAAGAAAACTTCTTGGCTTTATCAAATAGTCCAACAGCACTTCTGAAATCTTCGATCTGAGGGTAATCTTGTCTCATTCTTTTGGCAAGCTCTTCAAAATCTTCTTCAGACGCGAGATTGCTCAAATTCCCAAAAGTGATTTGAGTAGGTTCCTCGATCTTACCCCCCAAGAGATTAGCAATTTGACCTAAAGTCTTTAGGGTTTGGGGAATTTCATCCCCAAGAGCCTTGACCGAGTTAAGTAGTTCCCGTTTTCGAATTTCTTCTTCCTCTGGGGTATGAGCAGCTGTGATGTTTTTATCAAGAACTTGGGCATACTGCAGAACTTTATTGAAAGGTTCTTCATCGCTGATCTTCAGACGAGATCCCATAAAGGCCTTTTCGAGCTTGTTGTTCCATTCAACCTGAGGTATGTGGCGAGACGATATTTTGTGCCCCGATGGTGGTTTGCCTGTTGTAAGGGTAAACCCTGAAATGGGGTTTACATCTGTCAATACCAGAGATGGAATCCCTGCTCTCACTGCACAGAGCACAAATAAGCGGATCATATCTTCAGTAAGCCCATGAGGCGGACCGCAAAGATCTTTAACCAGTTCAGAAAGGGCAATATCACCGGCCTGTTTCACGCGTTCTTGAATCCACCCAATGGCTGGAGAAATTTGGGGAGTGAATTCGGTAGTATTTTTCTTGGCTACGAGTCCTAACCCTGGAGCAAAATTCTCACGTGCACTGGTATCAGCATGCGAGTGAGTAGCTGGAGGGGAAAATAAGCCATGAAAGACCTTCCGGGCATCAGCATCCGTAAAGGTTTTTCTGAAATCCTTCGGATTAAAAAGAGGGGCATCATAGGCCTTCTCCAAAAGGAGGCCAGCTAATTCATCCTCCCTAGCACCCTTAGCCTTAGGAACTGCCTTAAAAATCTCCTCGGCAGGAATGCCCAACTCTTTCTTAGTGAAGATTGTTCCCCTGCGAAATTCCTCAAGCTGATTTCGAAGTAAAGATGAAATAGCCTGTTGCCTCCTCGTCCGCGCCCAATCGCGGATGTAACTCTCCGTAGGATAGTCTTTTTCATTGTAGGTTTTCAACATATCATCGCAGGCCACGAGCTCGGCGAGGTTCTCCCGGGTATCTTCTGACAGCAGACCCGGTACACAAACTGCGATACGGGGGTCATTTAAATCCGATTTGTTGACCGAGGCATTTTGGGTAAGGTAGACTATGCGAAAGTGAACCTCAGGTTTGTTAGCCCAAATTTCACCAAATGAAGAACTCCAATGATCAGCGACAATGACCTCGCCACCGTATGATACATTATGGGTCCGTTGTGTCTTCGAAGCAGTTGCGTTTGGTAAAACAAGATTACCTTGTACATCGCGCTGCCCATAGCCATCGAAGAACCCACCCTCAAAACCTTCTCCTGATCCAGCACCACCCAAAGCCTTGAAGTCCCAGAAGAGCCCTTCGCGCCAAGCCCCATTTTGGGCCTCAGTATTAGCCTTAGCTTTCTTCTTGAGCGGTCCGAAGAGTTTTTCAGGTTTCCTACCAGGTTCCTCTGTGCTTTCGAAACGGGCACCCTTCTCCTTGTCATACTTAATCTGCGGTAAGTCAGATTTAAGGCGCGTAACCAGGTCGAGTACAGCGTGTTCTGGAGTAACTCCTGCCAACGATGTTAAAGACGCCTCAGCTAATTCATTTAAATTCATTCCCCGTGCACCTTCAGGGTTAATTATTCCCCATAGATATAGAGTCCCCACAATTCTTCGTGCAAGTTCTCGTTCTTCCCCTGGCATCTGGAGTCCTTCGAGCATCTCCATCGCAGCGACATAGGATTCATAACCACCTTTGAACTGTGAAGACTTTAGGCCTGTAGTTAAGGTTGAACTCTTGATAAGATCACTCAGCACCAAAAGACGATTATTATCAAGTATACCACCGTAGGTTAAAGTATCATAAGTGATATGAATACCAGATCGAGCAGCTGGAAGACCATAACGTTCATAACTTTGGGTAACTCTTCGCAAAATATCAAAACATCGTGGCTGAAATGGAAAGATTGCTTTAAAGTACTCCTTCGAAGTCTGTTTTAGAAATTTAAAATTTTCTCGACAATATTTAAAATAATCTTCTATTTCAATGTCCTTTCCGGTTAGAACATCCCGAACTCGATGGCATACGATTTCTCCATAATCACTTTGTTCTTTTCCTGAAAGCAATTCACGGACAATAAAGCGGTCTCCTTGCCCTGCCCCCATTAACTTTTGTGGGCAATCACCCTGGCTAGCTACAATAGTGAAAATATTCATCTTCTCTTCTACGGGAAGGTAGTAAGCCAATGTCTCTAATACTTGAATCCCTTCCTCGAAAGAAGCTTTGCCTTCGTGGCGATCCTGCCAGGAGCGAAATTCATCCACGACGAAGAGCAACCCGTCATATCCTCCAAGTTCAATAATTTGTCGGTAGATAATTCCAAACCTTTCTTTAAATCTCCCCTTTAACTTCCCCTCTGTAAATTTCGACCGCACTAACTCTTGTCCAAACTTTCTATTTCCTTGTGAGGAACGAAATTCTTCTGGTGTACATTTGTGCTCTCGGCGAAAGAAGTTGTTTATCCCTGCTTTTTGATCCTCATTAGCATCATGTTCATACCAATCAATGGCCAGTTCTTCTGAAGTAATCTTTACCTTCTTGGCTAAGACGGGATCTTGAGTTGCCAGAGCCTCAATGATTTGTTCTTCGAAGATTCGCATAAGGCTATCTCCAGCCTCAACTTCTCCAGATCCCAGCAAGCTGAATGTAATTGGAAATAGTTTTATCTTTGAAAGTGGAGCACGGTATTCTTTTTGAACCTCTTTACTATGTACCTGATCCCACAGCCCGTCTTCTTTTGAGGTCAGTAAGATGGCTAAAGTGGCTAAGAAATGGGTTTTTCCTGCTCCATATTCAGCCCGGATCCAGAAACCCTGGCCCCTCTTGTGAATAACACATTCAAAAATCTCACTATAGACTGTCTTCAAAGAAGGGGTGAAGTAATAACATTCTACCGTCTGCTGAGGCTTTGTCAGGGCATCTCGAAGAGTAGGGGTAGCCTCTGGGCGAGTTTCCTTTGGCTTAATAATTTGACTAAGTTCTTTAAGTTTAATAGCCATCTCAACGCTCCATGTAAATTTTATTTGGGTCTGCCAGGCATGTTTTGAAATAATCGATTAGCCCGTCGACATGGTATTCGAGGTCCTTTTCCAGATGCATCGGAAAGGAAACAGGCTTAAGCATTTTCAAACAGAGAACAACCATTGTGCGCGATCCGGAAAACCAATCGTAGAATGGCCCTAGCCCAACTCGATATCTCCCGATTAGCCCAATATTATAGACCCTCAGAATTAGACGATTATCTCCCGATGGTCTCAATTCCTTCAACCGTTGATTTAGGCTCCTCTTAATGATCGCTCTTCTTTCATCCTCAGCAACTGGAAATGTCTCTGGTTCCGAAAATAAATCAAGGATATCGAATTTTGCTTGCGGATACCCGAAGAGGCATTCGTCCAAGATATCATCAGAGCCTACCCAGAGAACAACTTCTTTGCTCCATGCAGGTTTTTGAACCAGGGTTTTAAGATCTAAAAGTGTCACGGGCGAACTTTTCGCTCCAATAACTCCATTAACGAATAACGGGTAGTAACCGATTCTAATCGATCTGCGACAATGTATTTACTCAAGAGCTTTTGATGTTCTGCACTCTTGAAAATCTTTCGAATGGTATCTTCACTTTTATAACCCAAATGCTTCCAGAAAGGATCGGAAAGGATATTTCGAAGTTCAACAGAGGTGGTTTCGGTTTTCGCAAATAAAAAATGAAAAACCAGAAAGAATGCAGTAGATGAGGGATTCAAGGATCGTAGTGTATCTTTACCATTCTTCTCTCGATACAGAAACCCCAGTTTTCTAAGGTTCATCTTCAAACGGGATATTGTTTTCTCTGAAACATCCGTGGCTATATTGGTCCTAAGGAAGTTAACGAGGTAAGAAGAAGGGATGGTTGAACCATCCTGAATAGGAAAAAGAGCGTCTGCTATACAGTTTCCAACGATGGGTTCTACGCGAAGATAAAGTGCCCGAAGGATTTCATATTGTAAAACCTCATCTTGATAATTGATCCAGACTTTGCTAACAAACCCCTGAGGACCATCTGGGAAAAACCACTTAATCAAAGAAGTTGCATATCGCTTCCTGGTTTCAGCGCTGTTTTGAGATAGATTTGCCTCAAGATCTGCAATAAAAGACTCATCATCCACAAATTGGCCAGCTCGCTTTACCGCCCACAATCCCTCTTTTAGTAAAAGGTCTTGCAGTGCTTTGACATTTTCTTTTTTGGACCTCCTTTTAGAACTTTGGGGAGAAATTCTAGGTTGTTCAAGTACTTGAGGTAATTTATCCGAATCCATCTTTAGATTACTAGGGTCTGGGATTGAATTCCATAAAGAAGGGTGTTCTTCAATAAATTGCTTTTTTCTATCCATGGCCAATATCCATCATTTTGCATGCAGAAATTCAAGAATAATGATTAAATTTATAAAAATTCCAAGGATAAATCAAACCTATCTTTTTTCCATAAGGGCAAGGGTGTCAGGCCTTGGAATTTGAATTAGTATTCTAACCGCCCTCACCTTTCAACTTTTCCGGTGTACGTTCCTGTAACTAAAGCTTGCCCCGGTAGAGAAATCCATTCGCTGTTGGCCGGGATGTCGCCTCCCATTCGGCTTTTGAATGTCTCGAACCTTTCCCATGGAGGCTCCACACACATTCTTCCAACCTATCCTGCGCCATCTCA
>Ga0315284_10009286_pt1 | contig 14026 bp, 12 predicted proteins | sample YL17G09_16_MG_FD_203696 | JGI IMG/M metagenome (GOLD analysis project Ga0315284, IMG submission 203696) | Sediment microbial communities from Yellowstone Lake, YNP, Wyoming, USA - YL17G09_16 | ecosystem: Environmental > Aquatic > Freshwater > Lake > Sediment | place: USA: Wyoming | collected... | reverse complement strand
CAAACAGTAACCTGCAGGGTCAAGCCTGAGAGCGCCAGATTGGTCAAGTTCATTCCGAGCGCTGAGATTGACAGACTGTACGATGAGGCAAGAATTGTTGTATGTCATGCAGGAACAGGAACTCTTCTTTCATCACTTCGCCATGGAAAGAAGCCAATTATCGTCCCAAGAATGAAGGAGTTTGGCGAGCTCTTTGATGATCATCAAGCAGATTTTTGCGACGCGATTGAAAGTGAATACGGATTCACAATTGTGAGAGATATCGAAACACTGGAGAGTGTTGTCTTCTCTGAGGATATTGAGGAGAAGACCCGGCTGAGTGAGTGGAAATCGCTGCAGAGGGCGGAATTGACACGACAGATACGGCGTTACTTGGAAGAGGCGATGAGGGACGAGCGACAAGCAGTAAAGACATAGTCCGGAGACGAATAATGGCACGACGAAACACATCTAGGATTCTCACCAAGAGAGTTGGAGACAAAATGAGGTTCAGGATTCGATTCTCTTCAGTCTGGACTAGAATTGTAGGCTCGACAATCGCTCATCATGTCGAATCATTTGACGAATGCGCTGATCGTGAACTAGATTTTGATGTGAGATTCGGAGGGAAGATAGAGGTCCCAGAAGACTGCACTGACATTGATGGGACGCTTGTAGCCAAGGACACGATTGCTGAAATCAATCGGTCCTACAAAGGAGCCAGGTGGAGCTACTCTATGTCTGGTCTGGATTCTGACAAACTTGTCTGTGACGTCTCCGCAAACGCACTGGGATACCGATACATGGCGGGAACTTTAGTCTATCTGAGTTTCCTTCTTTCGTCAGTGAGGGCTGGAATCCCCCTTGTTCATGCCTCGGCCATTGAGATAGATGAGCGGGGAACTGTAATATCGGCGCGAGGAGGAGCGGGCAAAACCACACTGGCAATGAAAGCAGTGGATCGAGGTTCTGGCAGAATCGTTTCTGACAACTACGTTTTCCTAGACCAAGGTAGAGCTCTCTCCTATCCTGCGCCACTTAATCTCTTCTCGTACAACATCAGCGACTCAGTCAAGAGAACCTTGAAGCAATCGACGAGACTCGAGCTTATGGCGAAAGCCGCACTGTATAGAATCACTCTCGGCAAGGTCAAGTTATTCATTACGCCCACAATGAGAGAGATTCTCGGCGATATTGTGGTGCCCGAAGCAAGAACCTCAAGGTTGATACTCCTGATCCCTACGCGAAGCATAGCCTCCGCGGAGGAGTCCGACATCGAATATGCCGCTGACTTCATTACCTGGAACCAAAGACTTGAGAACAGTTTGTATGAGAGAGCCTTGGCAGCTCACGCATACCAGTTCCCACAAGGAGCCCTAGGAACCCTGTGGTCAAGATATCGAGGCCTTGTGAAGGAGAGACTACGCGGATTCGAGAAGATAACATTGATGCGAATACCAGAAGGTCCTATAACGAATGAGATTGCCGAATTTGTGTGGAGGGCCATGAATGCAGAGTGACGAGCGCCCAGCTCACAGCTATGACTTCCATAAAATCCTGACGGCAGGGATTGTACTGCCTCCCGGGAGCAGGAGACTTACGGACTTGGAGAACTATTTCAGGTCGTATGAAGTCAAGAACTTGATTACTGAACCAGAAGTCATTTTCGAGATTGGCGATTATGAGCCAAGTCCCCCCTCGGATTCGGCATCTTTTGACAGGATGGTTATCGTTGGAAAAGGCTACGTCTCGTACAGGGACACAGACGGCACAACGTCGTGGGTTCTGGAGGCATCGGAGAGTTCCGGTGGTGGGATACGAGCTCGATTCTGCCAGAAGGGGGGCGGCTTTGACAGACTTCTTGCTCGGAATCTGTTCGCGGTTGCTTTTGGATTTCGGCCACTCTTGGAAGTATGCATGTCCAATCGCAACTGGGCTTCGCTGCACGGGCTGGGGCTTCGCACTTCCTCCGACCAAGGACTGCTACTAGTCGCGCCCGGAGGGTTCGGAAAAACAACGATTGCGATGAAAGCAATTCTCGATAGCGGATGGAGATATCTGGGAGATGAAAGAGTGCTTGTTGGACAGAAATCACTGCGGTCGATGCTTGTTCAAACTGGATTGTTCGAGTGGAAAATCAGGAATCTGGGTCAAGAGTGGATATCTGGAGCGAAGAAATATCCAGCCTTTGTGAGAATGATGTTGCAGGCAAGAAGATCTAACTGCGCGGAGGGACAGACGGCTACCAAAAGTCACAGCTCGGAAAATGCTCCTTTGAGTAATGTCGTGATTCTCTCGCATTCCAACCTGCAGAGCCCGAAAATCGAGGAAATCTCAGCTGAGGAAGCAGTCGCTTCAGCAGTGTGGAACACGTATGGTGAATTTCTGAGAACATATGTCTACATGATTCCCTCGAAGTCGAAACCATCCTTGTTCAGACCCATAGCTGCCTCGGCAATGATTAACGAAAAGTCTTTGTTCGGAGGGCATTTGGAGAGACTGGAACGCATTTGTATGGATTCGTTTCCCTCCTCGTGCTTCAGACTTACGCTCCCAAAGAGCGAATTGGACGCTAGTCGTATTCTGAAGCTGCTTAGAGATATCGGAGTGTGAGCCAGTCTGAAAGTTGCGTTCATATACCAGTTTCACAAAGGTTTCAAAGGATCATACATGCGGAGAGTGAGCAGGCTCCAAAAGGGGTTAGAGTCTCTCGGTGTCAAGACTGTCGAATTCTATCTCGGTGAAGCGGGAATTGATGGCCCAACGCCGTTCTATATCTTGGCCGGAGGGAAGCTCTCCAAGTCTATCAGAGGTGTGGATGTTGTGCATGCTGGCGGAGTTGGACCGGCGGGGATCACTTCAGTATTCAAGATGCTCCAGAATGACCCTCCCATTCTTATCTATGACGCGCATGGAGATGTTCTGTCAGAGGCTAGGCTAATTGGACAGCAGGAAGCATTGCCGAGAGCATGTCTGCGATTCGTCGAGGTTGCCTGGCTGGAAAGACTTGCACTGCTCGGATGCGACGCAGCAGTGCCGTGTTCACGACCTTTGGGAGATCTCCTTAGGCGCGAGGGTTTCTCGAAACCAATAGAGACTATATGGAATGGTGTCGAGACTGGAGGACACTGGTCGCTGAACCCACCCTCCTCGAGTAAGTTCATAGTGTCATATGTTGGAGGAAGCCATCCATGGCAAGGTCTCGATCTTCTCTTGGATGCCGTTCCAATGATTTCTCAAATGAGAAATGTGGTCATTAGATTCGTGGGTCCCACAGAGAGTGACATCAAAGCAATCCTCAGGTCAGGAATCCCCCAGAACGTAGAGGTTTATCCATGGGTCACTGACCCAGGAAAGCTGAGCGAGCTAATGGAAAGCAGTCATGCATTCATCTTGCCGAGAAAGAAATCGAGAGTCAATGAAGTAGCATTCCCAACCAAATTCGGGGAATTCTGCGCAATTGGCCGACCAGTAATCTCAACCGAGGTTGGAGAGGTGGGGGCTATTGTCAATAGAGAGAAGTGTGGAGTCACCTGCGAGCCGACTGCAGATGGATTGGTGAAAGCGATATACAGTCTCGAAAACGCAGATATCTCGAATTTGATGGCCATGTCGGAGAACGCCCGAAGGGTAGCCACGGATTTGCTCGATATCCACTCAATCGCAGCTCGCTACCTAGCCTTCCTACGAAGACTTACTTCGGGAAGAGAAGCGAGAGAATCTTAGTCCTGTTTCTTCGTGACTAGAAGCCCGAGATGAGTGGTCAGAAGGTCCGACATATCGGTGTATTGAATTGATGGATCTATGATTCGAGGCAAATCCTTGTCCTTGCGCTCGGACTGGAAGATGATTTGACAGTCTAGGTCGTCAATTCCGGATATGGTCTCTAGCCATTGGCTCTTTCTGATCCGGTTTCCTCGTCTGCTCTGGACATCACGTGTAAATGCGCTCTCGGGTTCGCTATAGAAACCAAAAGGATTGCTCTCGATACCTGCGATGTCCTCCAGGTGAATGCAGTGAATCATTATGCCTCCGTTCGACAAATCGTAGGCGAGGTTCGACAGAAGTGGCTGGACATCACCTTTCGGAACGCTCTGTAGCACGACATTGGAGAAGACGAAGTCAGTCGAGATACCTAGATGATTCTTAGCCAGGTCGACAGGAGCAACGTAGACAATCCCAAGCTTCTCCAGCTCCAGAAACGTGATTCTCTTGATGCCAAGTAGATGACTGATTCGATCTCTTATTTCGCAGTGATCCTCGAACGGAGAGAGCACGTCGCGCACAACAGAGGCCACCGATGCATGAAGAGCCCTCTGCAAGGCGTGAGGATGAGCTATTCTCTGGATGTCAGTGGATATCACTTTTCGAGCCCCTAGCAGATAGAAGATCAATGAGTGGCTAAGAACCCATCCACTTCCTATCTCAAGGCATGTCTTTCCCTTGAGTGGGTGCGAGCCGGCGAGATCAGAAAGGTGGAGGACGTGAGCAATCTGGGCCGCACATAGGTCGAGTCGCTTCGAAGACACTGCAAGGCGATTTGCAGTCATATTGTTAACAATTTGTGATTGGACTAGCCTCGTCTTCACAAAAGAAGGTAAGAACTTGCTTGCTGTATCTACGAGTGTGCTCATGTAATTACCCCCACCATTTCTCTGATTCGGCCATCGATCAAGAACCCCTATTTGAAGAACTTTCGGCAACACTCTCCGTTCGATGCATAAACAACTTGGTCTCTTCTCGATATATATGCAAGGACTCGCTCGAGTCTATCCCAGTCACTATGAGATGCAATCTCTGAAGAGTGACCCCACAGGTGATAGACTGCGCCCTCGGACAACGCACGATCGAAAAGTTCCTTTGCCCTGGTTTCCCAATCAGCAAAAGACCCCAGAGACAAGTGGTTCAATCGCCAGATTCTGAAATTCGCTCTGATTGAACTATTCGACGCGTACATGTTCGTGTGAAACTCATACAGGTTCTGTGAAAAGCCGAGATTACCTGGAATGCAGGTCCGTGCCCCAATAAAGCCCGCTCGCTTCACGAGTAGGGCAATGCGATCATCATACAATCCTCGCGGATAGCTGAACATGTCAACACTGTGGCCGAGGAGGTCTTCCAGGTACCTCTTTGAGCCCTCAATCTCCGCCTTGGCCGATTCAGTCGATATCTTGCGCAAGTTCGGATGAGTCAGTGTATGTGCACCAACCTCGTGCTTCTTGCTAATCGTGGCAATCTCGTCTTCTGTTAGGGGTCTCTCTAGAAACCTATACGATTTTGTAACGTAAAAAGTCGATCTGATAGAGTACTTGTTCAGCAAATCAGAAATCCTCAAATCGCTGACACTTCCATCGTCCCAGCTGGTTGTTACTATCAACTTCTGACGGGTTGTAGTTGGATTCTTCTTGCCAGCTATGCTCTCCATTGAATCCTCCTGGATTCTCATTTGGTCAATGACACCCTCGGAAGTCGAAATATCTAGCCCCACATTGAATGCCCATCATCTCTTCGCTAGACCATCTGCTCCATTTGCCTTTCAGTCTAAACTATTTCTCCAGCCCGAACTAGACCTCACTTCACCCTAATCAATCCTTCTGTGGAGATAATGGTGCATTTAGAACCGTCTCAAGTCGCCTAGCTGAGAACTGAAAACACCAGAAGACTCCAAGAGCCCTCCCAGGGGATTGCAGTCATACAACAGCCAAGCGGACCTCGACACACACCGAGATCAACCTATCGGTGTGGCGCTGTCTCAAAGGACGACTCATGAGCTCATCGACATCAATCAACGAGAGATGAGTCAAGTTTGAAATACCCCGAACCAGTTCATGGAGATTGAAAATGAATTCCAGCCGCGCAGATCCAGAAGTAGGGATCGTGATCTTGAACTGGAACAACATCGAACTGACGAACGAACTTCTAAAATCAGTCCGGATGGTTGACTATCCCAGAAAACACATCTACGTCGTTGACAATGGTTCGGAAAACGAAGAGGGGGCGCACCTCAGGAAAACCTGGGCTCCTATGATAACACTGATACAGAATCCGACTAACGTCGGATTTGCTAAAGGGGCGAACATCGGCGTTTTGCATGCTCTCACAGACAGCTGTGAGCTGGTTTTGCTAATCAACAATGACACAATTGTTGATCCATTGTTTCTCCGCAACTTAGTAAGAGTCATGATTAATGCTCCGAGAATTGCGATTGCAGGGCCGCTGGTTCTCTCTTTTGAATCGCCAGACAGAGTACTATCAGCAGGAGGAGGGATTGACTTCAAGCGAGCTCGCGCTAGACTCCTCGGCCAGGGAGAATTGAAAGATGAGTATCTCAGTATGAGGCCCTTCGACACAGAGTACGTCTCAGGTGCATGCATGCTTGTTAGGGCGTCTGTTTTCCGCAAAGTTGGTTTGTTGCCTGAGCAATACTTTGCGTATTTTGAAGAGACAGAGTTCTGCACTAGAGTAATAAGGAATGGATACAGAGTTGTTGTTGCACCTTGTTCGTTCATTTGGCACCATTCGGACAATCCATCATTGAGGAAACTGCCAAGTAGAGACAAGCTTATGATGAGAAACCGAGTACTTTTCCTCATCAGGAACGGGAGACTCTCACAATCGTTGTCCTTCTTCGTCGCCTTTGCCCCGTTTGAATTCGGAAGTTCATTGGTCTCTTTGGTTCTGAAGGGGAGAACACCATTTGAAGCAACAACTTCATTGCTACGAGGGTTGCTTTCCGGAATTGCCGCTGCAGTCAGGAATCCAAGAGGGGAAGGAATGCCAGCCTATGATTCGAGTCGGGCTGAGTCGAATGTCATTCGAGAGGCGGACTGAATTGTCTGCATTTACTCTTACTGAACTGAGTATCTGCAAAGGAAATGATTTGACTGCTGCTAGGCGTTGTGTTGGAGAAGTATTCATGTCGCGCAAAACAGATACTAAAAGACTAGTCTCGGATGCGAAGATCAGAACGAGACGGACATCAAGCACCGAGTAACTACATCAGGTGGAATCATGAGAATCAGCAATCCGCTTCAAATGAACGATTGGGGAATTGGGAAGTTCCTGAAAGTCGTATTGGCGGTTCAGCTGTCTGTTCTCGGTGCGATTGGATGGGAACTCATGGGTCTGGATAAGGTTGGACTGGGGATTCATGTCATAAGGATCCTCGTTTGTTCCATCTACCTCACACTGATTCCAGGAATGGTAGCTCTCAGGGCACTGAAGTTACATCGGCTGGGAAACATCGAGTCTGCTCTATATGCAGTGGGACTCAGCCTTTCGATTCTGGCGCTAACTGGGTTGGTCATGAACGCACTCTATCCCTCATTCCAGATTCTGAAGCCGATGTCCCTGATCCCTGAGACTCTAACAATAAGTGCTGTTGTTCTATTCCTCTGCTTCGTGAGCTACGTAAGAGACAGGGAGTTCTGTGATCCGGATTTCCTTGATTTGGATACAATGACATCCACGCCTGCGTTGTTCTTGTATTCACTGCCGCCCTTGACGATATGCGGGGTTCTTCTCGACGACTTCAACAACAACAGTGTTCTTCTGATGATCATGATGGTGGCAATAATCTTCACAGTCATAGCAGTCGCATTCACGAACATAGTGCCGAGAAAACTCTATCCCCTCGCCGTTTCAGTGATTGCGGTATCGCTGCTGTTTCAGACCTGGCTCCTTTCAATGTACATATGGGGCAAAGACATCCATTCGGAGTACTACTTCTCAAACCTGGTTGTTCTGAACTCAGTATGGGATCCTACTATTCCAGTCCCTTCCAATGGAACTCTGAGTTTGACTATCATTGCCCCGATCTATTCGAGCATTTTAGGTACTGACATCACTTGGATTTTCAAGATAGTTGAACCACTGCTTTTTTCCCTCATTCCTCTCGGATTGTACCGGATACTCCAGAGACAGACAAATGACAGAATCGCATTTCTGTCTTGCTTCTTCTTCATGACTGCTGGTTTCTACAACGTCTGGCTATTCTCGGTCAAACAACTAAGCGCTGAGCTCTTCATTGTACTACTGGTTTTGGTGATGACGACAAGAGGAGTAATCACGGCCCCCCGCTCGCTAATGCTCATCGCCTTCTCTGCATTGTTGATTTCGTCGCACTATGGAACGTCGTACATCTTCATGATCATAATAATCCTCGCACTACTGTTCCTGCGCCTGACTGGGAACACCGAATCACGGAAACAAGAAGCAGGAAAGGCTCTTGCATCGTCAACACGATCCGTGACGAGGTTAGTCTCAACGATAGGCGGTCACGGAGGACTCACATGGAGATACGTGTCCCTATTTGTCATACTAGCGATAGCATGGTATTCATACACCTCAGGGTCGACGTCATTCAACGCAGTAGTTGATATTGGAAATCACATTGCTGCTACCATATCTGGGGAGTTTCTGAATCCCAAGAGTGCAGAAGGGCTAGGAATACTCATCGCGGAACCGACATCATCATTGGGGCAAGTATTCAGAATCACTAGCTTAATCACACAGTTCTTGATTATTGCTGGTGTTGCTGCATTGATCTTCAAGCGCGACAACCAGAACTTCACAAATGGGTTCAAGGCATGCTCGCTTGCCGCTTTACTGGTACTGGTTCTGAGTATAGTCCTTCCGTATTTCTCAAGTGCAATCTACACACCCAGACTGTACGGTATCACTCTCATCTTTCTGTCACCGTTCTGCATTGTTGGCGGCATTGTCGCTGCGCGCGCTTTCAAATCGCTTATTCCCAGATTGGGGCGGATTGGCGACGGGCGAAGCGCTCTAAAGTCGCTCTCGATTCTATTGACGGTACTGTTTCTCTTCAGTTCGGGATTTGCATATGAAGTCGCAAAAGGACCTCCATCGTCAGTTCCTCTCAGCAAGGACCGAATGATGAATTCGCCGAATCCTCTGACTCGCGCCTTTTTCTACTATGATTATAATGTTTTTGCACAGGACTATTATGGCGTCACATGGCTATCTGATAGTGCGGAGAAGGGTTTTGTTGTCTACTCAGACAGTACGACATCTTCGTTGAGTAGCTACGGGATGATGGGAGTCATTGCATTCACGGGGTCCACGGAGCATCACAAGGTTCTTTCCAACACCACCACCTCAGTCCCTAGCGGTAGCTTCGTCTACTTGGGCTACGCGAATACGGTAGGGGGAGTCCTCTTCGAGGTGTCATTTGCTGGCAGAGAAGCATCAAGAGTGTGGGGAATTAACGAGATTTCCCCCTTGCTGAATTCAATAAGTAGAATCTATGACAATGGAGGAAATGAGCTCTATTATGGCTAGCGGGGACCAGTGCTTCTTGCGATATCCCACCATGTAGGCCATCTCTTCACTCAGACAGCACGAAGACCTCTCCCTCCTCTTGATGACTCAATTTCAGTTGCCGAGCAAGTTTTCACCAAAGTGCACTGCCAACATAGATTCATCGATTGACTATCTAACGCAATGAACGTGAAGCACTATTGCTTCCGTCGTCCTAGCGTCCTTCCACTGACTCTCAAAGTGTAGCATTATGCCCTTGTGCCCGTTGTCGATCAACAAGGATAGCACGCCGGTAACTTCCATCTCGTTTCTTCAGAATGGCTTCAGCTTTGCACCTACCTCGGAAAACGTCGTATGGAACGCAATAACCTCGATGACAGCTGAGTTCGACTTCGGCTCAACGGACTTCACCACCGTTCCTAGGATCTTCCTCCAATCAGGGTCCAGCTCCGCGATGCCATACCTTTGCGCCTCCCTGACTGGTGTCAAGGAAATCTCGCATTCCGCGTTCTCGTCCTTTGTCTTCTTCGGATTTTCTTCCTCTCGGATCATCAAGGATCTCTGCCACAGTGTCTGAGGTGAAATTCAGTCTGAGAATAGTCTTCTGGACCTACTCAGATTCCAGAGCCCTCAAGAAGATGGTTTCCATCCTTTCATAAGTCCAAGGAGCTGCAGCCCCCGGACCGTTCGCTCTAAGCCTGTTGGAGAGAACGTCATCAGAAATGACTCGGAGGATTGCCCTCGAAAGAGACTCTGGGTTCCCCTGCGGCACCACCAGACAGTTCAACCCGTCAATAGCGTAGTCTCGAGACCCCAGACAATCGGTCAACACAACCGCCCCACCGCAGGCCATCGCCTCTAACGGAGGCAGACCCAAGCCCTCGAGGAAGGACGGCAGCACATACACATCGCACGAGGAGTACAGCCTCGCGAGCTCATCATCAGAAGGACGAACGTACTCAATGGGACAGGAAGTCTTGAACCGCCTTCCCGAACCACCCGCAGCGATGATCTTGACGTCCTTCACGTCGCGCTTCACGGATTCCATCGCATCAAAGAAGACCTGAAGACCTTTCCATTTCGGATCCCGAACAAGGACCAGCACATGCTTTCCTTCATGGGGTATCCGGTCTCGAGGATAGTAAGTTCCATGATCTATCCCCGGTGGGAGGAGTATCGGTTTGGGGCCGCGCCTTCTGCGAACCATATCCTGCAGCCATTCGGACACGGCGAATACATGTTCCTTCTGAAATGCGCCATAGCTGAGTCGAGTCACCCAATACTCTAGTGAGAACGGCGAGAAGAAGGAGGTCTCGTCATGCTGAATGAGATAGTATCGCTTCACGTTCTTGCCTGACACTAGCTTCGTCGGAAGGGAGGTAGGACCATAGCTAGCGACTACGGCATCAAAACCTCGAAGTCTCTTCGCAAAAGGAAAGGATGCAACGGACATGAATGTGGGCACAAAGTATCCAATCCGCGGAACAGGGACGAGCCGAATCTGCACAACCTGAGCAAGGGTGTCAGAAACGATGGATTCCTTCTGTCTAGGAAGCAAGAAAGACACCTCGTGGCCTCGACGGATTGCCGCGTTAGCGAGTCTGATAATGATCTGCTCGCCACCAGCCCTGCCGAGGTTGAACATCGGGAATGCAATTCTCATGATTCTCGCTGACCTTGATGCCTTAGTCTGATATTCCGCCACCGTAATCAAACTTCGGACTGCGAAAGGCAAATTAGGGCGGCTAGTCATCATGACTCAAATTGACCGGCTCTACAAGTACTGTGGCGAACCTAGGAGTAGTCGGAATCACTCAAATGGCAGCTGCCGCCCTGAACCAAATCGTGATGATTGGTTTGGCAAGGGTGTTGAGCCCGGGTGATTTCGGGCTCTACGCCGTCTGCATGGTATTCATAAGCATCTTGACCTATGTCTCGACATTCGGCCTGGACTCAGCCGCGATACATAGACAGTCAGATTCGGATAAGGCAATTGGATCCGCGACCTTCTTGCGATTCTGTTTTTCTATGGTTATTTCGGCTGCATTCGTCATTCTCGCTCCAATCATCGCTGACATTGTCGGGAATGACAATCTCCTCAATCCGCTGCGCGTTGTCGGGGTAACCATCATAATAGCAACGTTCGGATTTGAGACTTCGGTCAGGCTAGTCAAGGATCTGCGGTTCAAACTGGTTAGCATGGTGAGAGTGGCAAATATCATCGTCTGGTCAGGAACGGCACTGCTCCTCGCTTATCTCGGACTCAAATTCTGGTCTTTGCTGCTTGCATTCATCGCAGGAATGATTGCTACAGCGATTGTGCTTTGGATGATCCGACCCTGGAGAATCATCCACAGGCTGGACACCAAGATTGCACGCGAAATGCTGCGGTACGGCGCTTTCTCAATGGGGACAGGGCTTGTGTCATTGATGGTCTGGAATTTCGACAAACTCGCTGTAAGTGCAGTCACAGGGAGCTCTGCGCTCTTAGGGGCCTACTACATCGCATTCAACTATGGAACGATTATACCGAACTTGTTCACTGGTGTTGTCGGCACGGTCATGTTCCCCACTTTCTCTAGGATGCAGAAAGATCTCCCCACGTTGAGATCGAGATATCTGAAAACTTTGAGGTACCTGAGCTACATTTCGATACCCGCCGGCGTCGGTCTTGCTGTGGTTTCGAAGTCTTTCGTCCTGAAAGTGCTGGGACCCGAATGGTCGAATGCGGTCACCCCGCTGGTTATCCTGTCTGGTTTGGGAATCCTCAGTTCTTTGGTAATCCCTGCGAGTAGCGTCTTCCTGGCAACAGGCAATCCACACAGGATGTTCCGCCAAACTTGGGTGATGGCGGTGCCATTCTTCGTGTTCCTGATTCCGGCAGTGCTGTACGGGAAGCTTGCCGGGGTAGCGCTTCTCCTTCTTCTGAATGGTCTGGGATCAACCGTTTGGGTCTTCCTCATGGTCGCTGATATCCTTGACTTCTCACTACTCGATGAGTTGAAGATGCTAGCAGTGCCGATTGTCGCCTCGGCAGTCATGGCAGCACTCTGCCTTGGCCTGGGAATCCTGATGGGGGTCACTCTGCTGAGCCTCATAATCCAAGTGGTAGTGGCGATTCCAACTTACTTTGTGTGCATGTTCCTGTTGACAAGAGGGGGAATTGTGAAGGAGATCAAAGACATACTCGCTTCGGCGAAAAGATGATTTCGTTCAAAGAAGCAGGATTAGACTCGGGAAGGACAAATCAGTCTTAGGTGACGTAAATCTTCTCCAATGTCGATAAGAACCGTAGGAGATATCCCCTAAAAGGACTCGGAACGGAGAATAAGGGCGAAATGAGTCTGGCCAGCAGGAGATACCGCCTCACGGCTGCCCTTGCGTACACGTTTTCACCTATTCTGAGAAGCCCCGAATCGGACAGAATAACATCCAAATCGCTCAAACCAAGGATGTGAGTGGGGTTTGCCGCGTAGTATGTAGGATCCCATAACAGGTACAGATAGCCAGTGGGTTTGAGAGAGCGGCTCATGGAATCTACAAAACCTCGCAGATGCTCGACCTTCAGATGTTCAAGGACTGCATCTGAAACCACCAGATCATATGATGATTCCGGAAGATCGACGCAATCGATTCGTGAGTAGATTGTCTTGATGCCCGCATTGTACTTCTTGAAACGCCATGCTGCAAATTCGGAAATCCGGCCCCGAAGGTCACAATATGTGACTGTAGCCCCGGCCTCCCACATTAAGAGACACAGTTCGCCCGTCCCACCTCCGAACTCGAGCGCATTGACCCTTCGACCTCTCGCTAAGTGTTTGATGAACGCCTGAATCCTTAGATTGTTTCGCCTTTTGCTATGGAATTTTGACTGCGTGTAGCTAGACAATATGTCATAGACATAGCTGTTCGATTCGCCATAGAACTTCGAAATCTGGTTGTCTTCAGCTGTGGTGACCATTGCCCGCCACTCATCTGCTATGCGCTTTTCGTAGCTGGCAATATCGCTAGTTATCTCTTCGATCGGAATGCCTGAATACTCATGCCAATCAGAGATGACTCTAGGCAACTCAAGACTCTGGTTCTGCGGATTCCTATCATCGTCGACCATCTGAAAACACACTTCTGTCTGGAGGTATATCGTCGAGATCTTGCCAACCACGGTCCGCTGGTCCTCCGGCAAGAGCACGTCTGCGTTCGGTATACTAACATCGGTACATGTCATGCTTCAGATAAACTTTCTCTCGACAAACAAGACAGCATGTACAGAGCGATAGAATCTCCCACTTCATCCATCGTGATCCGACATTCGCCGCCGATGACCGTGTGTGCCCGACACGAGCACTCGGTTCGATCTTGCAGTTATTGCCGACAATCGGCGCTCTCCAGACCACGGATCTTCAATGAAAGACGGCATCTTTGCACATCTTCACCCCATAGACGATCGTCGCCCCACCCCAGACTCCGCCCTTGTTGAGGTCTCCTATGCCGTCCAGAATTGGATAGTCCGCCCCTAGAATATTCTTAGGCTTTCTGCGTCCTTCCACCATTTCTTGGTAAATTGCGGCACGGCCTGATAACCCGTGTCAATCAGCAACGGGAGCGCATCGGTTGTCTCTACCTAGTTCCACCGGGACGGCCTCGGCTGGGGATAGACCTAGAAGAAGCTTGAGTTGGACACGTCGACGCCTACGACAGCGAAGTTCGACTTCGGTTCCTTCGGCTTCTCGCTGGCAGCCAGCCGATGCTACACACATAAGCGACA
>Ga0315284_10009285_pt1 | contig 14026 bp, 14 predicted proteins | sample YL17G09_16_MG_FD_203696 | JGI IMG/M metagenome (GOLD analysis project Ga0315284, IMG submission 203696) | Sediment microbial communities from Yellowstone Lake, YNP, Wyoming, USA - YL17G09_16 | ecosystem: Environmental > Aquatic > Freshwater > Lake > Sediment | place: USA: Wyoming | collected... | reverse complement strand
TCTGCACGTAGAAGATGATGCGCGGCCCAGAGGTCTCCGCTCGCCTCTTGACCCTCTTGGGTGTGTACTCGACCTGCGAGGCGCTGGTGGTGCCGTTCATGCGTCTACCCTCCCTCTCTCGTCGAGGCTTGCCAGGACTTCAGCCGAATACCTCGCGGTGATGTCCAGTCCGTCGAGGTCGTGGATCGCGCCCACGCGCACGAAGCAAAGCGCCTCACTGAGTGGGTACGTTCCGATGACGATGCCGTCCTCGGTGATGAGCGCGACGGTGACGTTGCCTAGCTTCGCCTGAGTACGCTGGCGCTCCAGCTTGCCGAGGCCGTCGATGATCTGATCCAAGATGCGGTCATTGCGTACATTCACCGCGTCGTCTAGTCCTCATCCGAGCGAACGAACGTCACAGCCACGCTCGCCAAGTACCGGTGCCCGTCGCTGCCGTGGAGGAACATCCGACCAGACGATTGGAGATCGTCATCGATCTCGCCAGCTATGTCATCTTCATTATTGATGACATCACCGTCCTCGGTGGTGTAGGTGATCTTCGCCTTCCTCGTCTTCGCTGCCTTCGGCAGCGGCGCCTTCGTCGCCTTCGCCTGGAGCTCCTGGAGCGCCTGGAGCACCTGGCTGCGGACCGCTTCCTCGGCGTGCTCCAGGTCGTGCATGACGTCGTAGTCTCGACGCGTGCGGCACGCCCCGGCGTCAGTCTCGGCGCGTTGGGCCGCGCGCACAGCCAGGCGGTACGCCTCCAGGAGCGTCTCGATCTTCTCGGCGTCGCTCAGGTCGTCCTTTACGGTCACGACTCCTCCTCCTCGCGTTGCTCGTCCAGCATCTCTCGTTCGACGTTCCATGGCTCGACGCCAAGCGCCTCGCACGCCGCGAGATACGCATCGGCCAAGTCGATCCAATCCTCGTCGGCGGCTGGGGCGGTCTCGCCCGCGTCGTTCACGACAAGGCCGCCGGTCGCGTTGACCGCGTCTACGAACTTCCGCAGCGCTCCCATACTCCTGTCCGTTCTGGACACTCGACCCTCGTTGGTCGCGCTCGGCAAGCCTCTCTCTACGGGAGAGGCTCCCCGCCACCGCGTACGCCGACTGGTGTCGGCGTGGAGCACGCGAACCTGGGTGGCATGTCGTCGCACGAGCCGCAGCTAGCGGCTCGTGCGACTCGATGCGACGCTGGCCTTGCTAGGCCGCCGCGTCGCCCATCAGCATCTTCTCGACCTTGGCCGTCAGGTCGCGCAAGCCGCCCTCGACCTCGCCGGTCTGGATCGCGAGGAGGTCCTTGTAGCACCGGGCCTTCTCACGGAGCCGCTTGTAGTCCGCGAGGCGGCGCTCCAGCGTGGAGTCGCGAACCGAGGTCTCGCCCTCGCGCGCCTGGATCGCCTCGATGTCGGCGGCGAGCTTGTCGAGCTCACCCTTGATCGCCGCGTGAGCGAACACCTGCATATCCTTGCGCTCGCCCGCCACGTCCAGGATCGACAGCTTCGTCAGCTTGGCGTTCGCGTGGACCTGGCCGCAGAACGTCTGGAGCCGCGCCAGCACGTCGAGGCTCGTCCGCGGGACGAAGTACACCCCGCCAGACTCACGCACGATGATCGCCTGGCACGCGTCGAGCACGTTCATGATGCAGATACGCACCTCGTTGGCGCGGTAGGTCTCCCCGTACTTCGCGAACGCGAGCCTGATCCTGTCGCGCAGGAAGTCAGTCGAGAACTCCAGCGCCTTGCTCTTGCGGTCGTACACGATCTGCTGGCGCTCCACGTACGACGCATCGACCGAGCCGTCGGCTCGCGGCTGCCGGACCTCCTCGACGATGTTGAACGCGATCGAGGTCGCGTCGTCGCGGAGGCGCCGGTAGAACATGGTCCGCTGCTCGACGACCGCCGTCGCCTGTGGCGCCTCGCCGGCCTTCTTCTTGCCCTTCCCCTTGCCCTTGCCGAGCCCACTCGTGCCGGCCTTGAGCCCCAGCGACTCCAGGGCCTTGCCGACCGCGCCGCGCGTCTCGATGTTCGGGCACACGTCCTTGGCCTCGAACCCCGCGGCGGTCGCCGCCGCCTTGCAGTCCTCCATCAGCACCTCGACGCCGTCGAGGCTCCACCACACGATCGCGCCGAGCGTCTCGGTGGCTTCCTTCTTGGCGGCCTTGAGGTTGATGGCGTTGATGATGTCGGTACCCATGGTTCACATCCTTCGTTGGTCGCGCTCGGCAAGCCTCTCTCTACGGGAGAGGCTCCCCGCCACCGCGTACGCCGACTGGTGTCGGCGTGGAGCACGCGTACCTGGGTGGCATGTTCGACGCCAGCCGCATGTCGCGGCTGGCGTCGGTCGGTCTACGTTCTACATGGACCCGAACGCGAGGTCGGTCGCTTCGGCGTCGGCCGACAGGTCGTGGATGTGCGCCACGCCGTCCGACAGCCACGTCATCGTCGGGCTCTGCGTCCCGATGATGATCGAGTAGAGCTTGGTCCCGCGAGCTTCGCGCTTCTTGGTGTAGGCGTCGCCCCACACAGGATCGACATGGCATTCACCGTCGGTGATGAACACGATGTCGGCCTTGTCGAGCTTGCTCTGCTGACACAAGCCAAGCGCCAGGTCGAGGGGCGTCACGAAGTCTGTCCCGTTGCCGTAGAAGTGTTCCAGGCACGCAAGGCAGGTCTCGTGCGTGGCCTTGCTCCCTGAGAACTCGTACATCTTGGCCTGTCCACGATCGGAGAACAGGACGACGGCAAAGGGCCGCTTCTCGTGGATCGCGATGGCGAGCATCCCGAGCGCCAGAGCCTTGCTCCAGACCTCGCGCTGGCCGCGCATGCTGCCGCTCGTGTCGATGCAGACCACGATCGGACCGCGACCGAGCTTCTCGCGACCGTCCATCCTGTACTGGAGCACCTGACCCTCGGCGAACCGCGCCAGGAAGTCCAGGCGAAGCTCAGGACCAGCCGCGAGCATCGCGATCTCGCTCGGGAGCGCCCTCGCCAGGTCGCGACCAACCTCGATGTCTACCAGTTCATCCGGCCCGTGCTTGACGCGGTCCGCGTGCTTGCGGAGCGCCATGCGGCGCATCCTGCCAGCGAGGAGCATGATGTCCTTCAAGATCCGGCTCCGCTTGATCCTGGTCGTGAGCGCAGCCACGTCGCGGACGTCCGTCGTCGAGGCTCCGGTGCCGCCGGTCCCCCAGCCGACGGCAGCCATGGTCTCGATCGCGTCCTCGGTGGCCTCGCGCGCCTCCGTGAGCATGGCTCGGAGCGATCGCCGCATCTCGTCGCGGTCCTTGGTCCCGATCAGCGTCATCTCGCTCGGCATGATCGGCGTTCCCGTGCGCGGCTTGCGAGCGTGCGGGAGCTTCTCGACGATTCGTTGTGCAAGCTCGGTCGTGCCGAATGCGGCGGCGGCGTCGTTCAGGATCGTCGTCGCCCGCAGCTTCTCGTACTCGGTCGTGGCGATCATCTCCGCGAGGATGCCCTCGTGGAGCGGGTGGGCCGCCCCGCCCGGGTCCAGCGTCACGGTGGGCTTGTAGAGGGAGGCGTGGATGTCCTCCACGAGTGACCGGAAGGCCGGATCGCGCGCCTCACCGTCGCGCTCGACGGCGCGAAGCTCCGGGAGGTCTTCGCTGGCCTGGGCGTACGCCGCGAGGTCGTAGCCGTCCTGGCGGATGACGTGCTCGTCGGCGTCGCGGTTGCGTGCCATGGGCTACTCGCCCATGACGAGCTTGGCGCCGGCCTGCTGGAGCGCGCGGACCTTGGCCGCCATGGCCACCACCCTGGCCGCGCCGCCCTTCGCGTCCTTGGTGATCTTGTCGGCGAGGACCCGGAGCTTCTTGGCGGCCTCCAGGCGCGCCCCCTCGTCGGTCGCGAGCTTGAGCAAGCCAAACTGCTCGGTCGCGGAGTCGAGGATCTCGACCGCGGCCTTGAGACCAGGCATCGCGACGTCCAGCACGTAGCCACGGACCTTGGCGCGCTCCTCCGGGGCGTTCCAGAAGATCGAGGCGCACACCTCGATGTCGTCGGTGAGCGTGTGGTCGCGGCCCGCCATGAACGCGTTGGCCTGCATGACCGAGATGGCGTGCTTGAAGCGGCGGTCGGACGGGTGCAGCCCGTTACGGGCGAGGACCGTCCGCAGACCGATGTACGCCGCGACGGTCTCGGGCGTCACCGTCACGTTATCGACCTCGTCGTGAGCTTTGGCGACGTCCTTGACGGTGACGGTGGCCGTCGGGGCCGGGAGCGTCCGCGGCGCCGTGAGCATCTTGGCGACGTTCGCGTCGTCTCCGAGCGACGGCACGAAGAAGCGCAAGAGGAAGCGGTCGTAGAGCGCGCCCAGGTCCTCGCCCTGGGGCGTCTCGTTGCTCGCGACCACGCTGGACCACATCGGCGTGTTGAGCATCACGGGACCGTTGCGGTAGGTGTGCTCGTTGAGGATGCCCAGCATGGCGTTGAGGATGGCCGAGTTAGCCTTGAACGCCTCATCGAGGAACCCGATGTTGGCCTCGGGGAGCATGCCGCTGCAGTTCCGGCGCTGGACCCCCTGGCCGAGCGCGGCCACGTCCAGCGCGCCGAACACCTCGCCAGGCTCGGTGAAGCGCGTGAAGAGGAGGTCGAACCCGGTGGCGCCCACGATGCGCTTCTTCGTCTCGTTCACCGACATGCTCTTGGCCGTCCCGGGTGGCCCCAGGAAGAACACGTTGCGGCGCGCCAGGATCGCGAGCATGATCCCGCGGACCACGTCCTCGCGCTCCAGCGCGATCGACGCGACCTCGGTGATGATCTCGGAGAACTTCTCGTACAGCTTGGTCACAGTTCACCTCTGGTTGATCGCGCTCGGCTCGGCCTCGAAAGAGGCTTACCCCGCCGCCGCATCCTCGAACCAGCCCGAAGGCTGGTATGAGGGGAGCACGCAATCCTGGGCGGCATATCGTGAAGTCCTGCCAGACCTGGAGTAGCTAGCCGGTGTTGATTCCGGGGCCGCGCGTCAGCGCGGCGTGCTCCAGGTCTGGCAGGTCAGGGAGAGGTCTAGGTGGGGCCGCAGCTTTCGCCGTAGGCTCCGGGCGGGGCCGTCCAGGTCTCGTCGGGACCGAGGATCACGACCTGGTCGTAGCTGTGACTCGTCGCGGCCTTCGCGCTTGCGGTGAGCGTCGCCGGGTAGCTCGTGCCCGCGTCGGCAAGCTCGACGATCGAACGCTTGCGCTGGATCGTCGAGCCTGAGGCGCGCTCGCGCTCGGCGACGGCGGCGAAGCGCGCGGCGTCCAGCGTCCGCGCGCTAGCCCACTGGTCCTTGGAGCCGAAGATGCAGAACATGCACGACGTACGGCCCCAACCTGCGACGTACGCTGGGTGCGGTCGGACGCGGTGCCTCTCGATGACCTGCCACACCTGGCGCTCGCTCCATGCGTGGATCGGGCGCCACGCGTCGATGTGTCGCTTGCCGCTGGCCGCGTGGTGCGGTTCGAACCGCTTGTAGCGCGCCCGCGCCGTGGACTCCTCGGCGCGCTCGCCGGTCACGACGAGCGTCCGCGCCCCGGTGAAACGCGCCTGGCCGCGCAGCGCGGCGGCGCATACGTCGATCTTGAGGTACGACGAGCACCAGCGCACGGACAGGTCTGCGCTGACCTGGGGGAAGCGCCCGCGGGTGTTCGGGCGCCCCTGGCCGCCCGAGTGTGACAGCGTGCCGTCCGGCTGCTGCCACCACGTCCTGGCCTTCGGCGTCCCGTTGCGCGCCATCTCGCGCTCGAATCCGCCCTCTAACCACGAGTAGTAGATCGGGACGCCGAAGGCCGCCGCCACCGCGTCGCAGTAGCTCCGCGTGACCGGCCAGTCCATCAGGGTCGAACCCTCGCGCCCGTCGATGTCGTGGTGCCAGAGCTCGATCCTGGCGCGGTCTACGCCGCTGTCCAGCAGGTGCAAGAGGCAGGCGAGCGAGTCCTTGCCACCCGAGAATGCCACGACGATCGTGTCGTAGCTGGTCAGGTCCGGCGCGTCGCCGGACGTTGTGGGTGTGGTCGTCGGCAGCTTTCGTGGTTGTCGAGTCATCGTCATCGTGTTCATGTAAACCTCCCTGAAGCTGACGGTGGGTATCGAACCCACGACCCCCTGCTTACAAGGCAGGCGCTCTACCATCTGAGCTACGTCAGCGAACCTGAATGCAGGCTCCAGCGTGAAAGCAGCAACGAGGCCGCCCACCCGGAGCCAAACGGAACGAGCGCAGCTTTACCTGCGCCCGTCCTAGTAGTCTTTGCGCTACTCAGCCTCTCGCCGCTTCTGCGTCGGCACAGCTAGAGATTGCCCTAGCTGCGCGCCAGCGTCGTCATCACGCCGCGCCTGTGAGTCTGGGGAGGATCACCTGATGTGTGCTGTGTTGCCTTCATGGGTGTAGTCCGTGATTGCAGCTTCGCCAGCAGGCACCTGCCCTGGTCTGTACGACGGCACCGATGTCGGAGCATGATCCCTCAGTCCTGATCCTCTCGCAGCAGACTTGCCATGCGAGCGCAGTGACCGATCTTGCGGCTGCATCCTGAGATGCACCGTCAAAGGGACGCCCCGTCTAAGGGGGACCTCCTGTGCCGTCACGTCAGTAGGAAAGATCGAAGGGTGGGCCGTCCTCGGAACGGCGGCGGCTTGTGAGCCACCGTCCGGTCTCTGGTCCTGCCCCTGGCGCCCCTCCCGCCTCCCTCACGCCCCCTCACGCCTCCCTGCGGGTAGACTCGACGGGCACAAGCCACGGGTCGAGTCCATCAGTAGGTCAGCGGTCGGTCGCGGTCGGTCAGCGGTCAGGTTCATGTCCGTGGGTGGCGCACGCGGCGTCTCCCCGGGTCCTCGGAGTCATCGATGACGTGCGTCGCGGTCTCGTGTCTGCGCGTCCCGAAGCTCTCCCGTGGGGAGCCCCGTCGTGGACCAGGCCGCAGACACTACCCCCGCTCCGCGCTCGCCTCCGACCTAGCCGCTGGGGACTCCCAGCGGCTCGCCCCAGGCCGCAGCCCAGGTCACTCCCTCCGGTGGTGGTGGTGGTCGCCGTCACCGGCAGCCACCACCACCACCAGGCCCCTCAAGGACTCGTGTCCTCTCGACCTGGCGCGGAGTATGGCATCCCGTGGCTACCGTGTCAAGCCTGCTCTAAGTCTAGTCCTGGCAAGGACTTAGATACATACATATGCCACCCTCCCGGTCCCCTGGCTGACCGACACCACCCGTTGTCGGACAGGGGGTGGCTAGCCTGGCTCCAGGTAGGTCCCCATGGTCCGGCGTCGCAGCCCAGAGAGCTCCTCGCGCTTCCCCCTCATACAGCGTGCGCTCGCGCTCACGCCGACGGTGCTGCGCCCACAAGCCGCAGATGAGGTGGCGCTCGCTCCCGCTCCGGGCGTCAACGTCCCCGACGACACCGTCCGGGCCGTCGCCGCGAACCTAGCCGGAGCCAAGGCCGCGAACACGGACCGCGCCTACCGCTCGGCGACTCGGATATGGACCGAGTGGTTTCGCGTTCATGAAGCTGTCAGCGTTCCCGCTGACCCACGGATGATCGCAACGTACATCTCGTGGCTCGCTCAAGATCCACACGAAGGGCTCTCGCGCTTCGATGACATGAACGCCAGCGCCAAGCTGCGTGCGGCTGCTGTATCGCGCCCAAAGAAGCTCGGAACGATCAGGGTGCATATCTCAGCGATCGTCAATGAGCACATGCGCGCAGGCTTCAGGTCTCCGCGCGGAGAGCCAGCAGTCGAAGGCGTGTACGCTGGCATCAGGCGCAAGCTCAAGGCTCGACCACATAGGAAGACGCCCGTCCTAGCTTCTGCGCTGCCTGATCTCATCTGCTTCTTGGGATCTGGGCTCAGACGGCGCATGCACAAGGCGCTTCTTCTCGTTGGCTTCGGGGCGGCGCTTCGCAGAAGCGAGCTCGTGGCGATCAAGGCCGAGCATCTGACCTTCACCGCTGAAGGCTTGACCTTGTTGATTCCGAGCTCCAAGACGGATCAAGACGGGAAGGGCGAGAGCGTCGGCGTTCCTTACGCAGAGAAGAACAGGAGGCTCTGCCCTGTGCTTGCGCTCCAGCGGTGGCTCAAGGCGTCTGGCATTGTCTCTGGGTCTGTGTTCAGGCATGTCCACGGCAACGCAGTAGATGACGATTGCGTTTCAGCTAGGTACGTCGTGAGGCTTCTCAAGCGTGCGATCACCAAGTCCGGGCGCGACCCGAGCGAGTTCTCTGGGCATTCGTTGCGCGCTGGGTTCTCAACCAGCGCAGCAAAAGCTGGGACTCCGATGTGGATGATTCAGCGCACGACGCGACACAAGAGCATCAACGTGCTCGCCGACTATCTACGCGAGGCTGACGTGTTCAAGGACAACCCAGGGAAGGGACTGCTCTAGCAAATGCGCTGCTCGAGTCCGGCGGGGATCCGAACCTCACGACCACGCAGTTCTTCTACTCGGGCGGATCCAGCTCCAGCAGTCATCGTCGCTGTTCTTGCGGGCGAGCCTCACGAGACGATCGCTCACGAAACCTCTCCGATCAGGTACGAGACCAACCGCTCACGCTGCCACTCCTGCTCACACGCGTCGGCGGCGGCGGCGGCGGCGGCGTAGGCGGCGGCGTAGTAGACGTAGGCGGCGTTGGCGGCTGCGGCGTCGGCTGCGACGCCTGCGGCGTAGGCGGCGTAGACGGCGTAGGCGGCGTAGACGGCGGCGTCGGCGGCGTGGGAGGGGGCGTGGGCGGCGGCGGCGTAGGCGGCGTGGGCGGGGGCGGAGGCGGCGCGGGCGGCGGCGCTGGCGGCCAGACGGTGCTCCTCGCACGGGCACGCGACCCAGGCATACGCGGCCTCGATAGCCTGCCGCGGACGCAGGTCGTCCAGGTGGCGTCGCTCGAAGATCGGCAAGACGCGCGCTGCCACGTCACACGCCCAGGAGACCTGACGCCCCTGGGAGCCAAGTGCGCGGATAGCCTCGCGGCGCTGGCTCTGGTCCATCCACTCGATCAGCGGCGTGGCCGAGGCCCACTGCCGAGCCTCGGCGCACCCGAGCCGAGCCGCCATGACGACAGCCTTGAGCGTGATCGCGCCGGAGCGCAGTCGTTCCGTGATCTCGCGGGTGCGGTCCGCGACGTCGTCGCGCAGGCGCTCTCGCTGCGCGAGGCGATCCGCGGCGTCGCTGTTGTGGCGCGTGGCTCGCCGCGAGTTCAGGCCGCGCTTCGGATTGCCAGCCGCAGGCGGCGTCCCGCTGCGCGGAGGTAGAGACTGGATCGCGACCAGGTCGCCCGTGAGGACGGAGATCATGTGCAGGCGCTGCCACTCGCGCTCAGCCTGCCGTGCGGCGGCGTAGGCGTCGGCGCAGGCGTAGGCGGCGGCGGCGGCGGCGTAGGCGGCGGCGGCGGCGTCGGCGGCGTCGGCGGCGGCGGCGGCGGCGTAGGCGTAGGCGGCGTCGGCGGCGGCGGCGGCGGCGGCGTAGGCGTAGGCGTCGGCGTCGGCGTAGGCGTCGGCGTAGGCGTAGGTGTCGGCGTCGGCGTAGGCGGCGGCGGCAACTAGCCTGTGTTCCTCGCACGGGCACGCAGCCCAAGCTCGCGCGGCCTCGATCGCGGCACGCGGCCTCAGATCACCATGGTGCGCGGTCTCGAAGAGTGGCAGGGCGTGCGCGGCGAAGTCGGCCGCCAGCCGCACCAGCAGCGGACTCTCCAGGCCGGCGTGCCGCAGCGCATGACGAACCGGATAGCTCCGGTGCTGTACGGGAACGGGCACCCAGGCCGGGGCGCACTGCGCCGCAGCAGTGTCGCCCAGCCATCCAGCCACCGCGAGGTGGTGCGGAGAGACCAAACCGGCGCGGAGACGGTCTAAGAGCACACTGGAGCGTGGGCGCGGCAGGCCGCGCATGTCGTCGCGCTCACGGCTGCGGAAATCAACATCCGAGTTGCGACGTGTCATCGTCGAGCGCGGAGGAGGGTTCATCCTTGCCGTCAACTTCTTGACCGCGATGGCCTTCGCCTTCGTGAGCGCTGTCCGCGGCGACTCCCCGGCCTGGATCACGACGAAGATCGGATCGTCCGTCACGTTCACCGAGTAGGCTCGGACCCGGTATGCCCGGGTCCTCGATGAGCTGATGTCCTCGGTCTCGGTGTCGATCGTGCCGGCGAACGCGCCGTCGGCGAACACGTCCATGCTCGACGTGCTCTCGTCAACGCGCTCCATACGGCCGAACGTCACGATCACGACCGCGCGCCCCCGTCGTAGGGCTTCGCGAGACACTTCGCGATCAGCTCGTCGTTCAGACAGCGTGTCTCGCCGTTGATCGTGAAGTTGATGGTCCCGAGCCAGCGCCCGTACTTGTCGGTGCTGTACGGCTTGTCCGTGCGGACCGTGATCACTGAGGCCGCAGAGAGCGCCTGGCGCACGTACGTCTGGGCCTCTTCGGCGGCCTTGCGCTGGGCCGGGTCCTTCGCGTGCAGCTCGGGCGTGTCCAGGCCGGCGAGACGGAGCCGCTCGGCCTTGTGGACGTTGAGCCCCAGGTCGATCACCACGTCTACGGTGTCCCCGTCCACAGCGCCCTTGAACACGACCCGGTACTCGTACATCAGCGCCCTCCGTTGCCGTGTGCGACCCAGCCCTCGCCGTTGCGCACAATCGCGAGGACATGATCCCAGGCACTTTGTCAGGGCTGGTGATTCTAGCTGGCGGCATTCTCATGGCATGGACAGAACCTGCACAGGGGCCTCGTGCCTGCGACTCATGGCGCTACGGGAGATCGGGCAGCTCTAACGGCCTCCCCAACAACAGCGCAACCAGATCCGCTCGCTGAACATCGCGCTCGATGTCATAGAGACGCGTGCGCTGGATGTAGTTGCCGCCCATTCCGGCGCTCACCGCGCGAGCCAGCGCTCGGAACGCGTGCGCCCAGCGCGGAGGCTCCATGGTCCGCATGGACCCTGCCGTCTGCATGTCGAAGCCGTGTTGATCCACGCGCAGCGATGTGCCAACTCGCTCTCGCGCACGGTCGTACGACGTCTCAAGCGCCTGACGGACGCCTGGGAACAGGGCGTCGTTCCGCGCGTACTCATGAAGCGTCTCAAGCCGCGCGCTGTAGCTGGCGCGAGCCGTCTCCGGCAGCCACCTCGTCAGGCTCTCTGGTCGTACGACCATGAGCGCGACCGGATCACCCAACACGGCGGCCCACTCGACCGCGATCGGTGAGATATGCCCTACGCGCTGTTCATGCGTCAGCCTGACGACCTCGAAGTCGACGCCGCCACCGCCTTCTGCTTGCGCGCGCCGCTCGCTCTCACGCCAGGCGCGGTCGTCCGAGTTGCGGCGACTTCCGATGGTCGGAAGCGGCGTCAGCGGGTCCTCGACAGGATCTCCGCACAGGACCGCGATCATGTGCAGGCGCTGCCACTCGCGCTCAGCCTGCCGTGCGTCGGCGTCGGCGGCGGCGGCGGCGTCGTCGTAGGTGGCGCGGACAGCGGCGTCGGCGGCGTAGGCGGCGGCGGCGGCGTCGTCGGAGTAGGCGGCGGCGTCGGCGGCGTCGGTGGCGCGGACAGCGGCGGCGGCGTAGGCGGCGGCGGCGGCGGCGTAGGCGGCGGCGGCGGCGTCGGTGGCGTGGGCGGCGTCGGCGGCGTAGGCGGCGGCGTAGGCTGCGCGGGCGGCGGCCCGCGCAGCCTTTGCGTGTTTCGGGCGCGGGTGCGCGGCCCAAGCTCGCGCGGCCTCGATCGCGCGCCGCGGACGCAGATCCTCCTGGTTCCGCTGCTCGAAGAGCGGCAGGACATGAGCCGCGCAGTCAGCGGCCAGCCGTGTCAGCAGCGGGCGCTCAAGACCGGTGTGCTGCAGCGCATGATGGACCGGAGAGTTCCAGTGCGGCACGGGAACGAGCGGCACCCAGGCTGTGACCACGAGACGGGCAGCCTCATCACCTAGCCACCCGGCCACCGCGAGGTGGTTCGGCTGGACCAGACCGGAACGCACGCGATCAACCAGCATGCGGGCCCGCGCGTGCTGGTCTTCGCGCAGAGCCTCGCGTTCACGAGCGCGATTGGCAGCGTCTGTATTGCGACGGGGGGCCCTCATGCCTCGCCATCGCAGACGTGATGAAGCGCGCACACGTCTTGTCCGGCCAACGAACAGCCAGGCTCGTGCTCCGACACGGTCTCCGCCGGAAGCTCTCCGCAGGCATCGCAGAACCTCACGCCCGATCCCCCAACGAACGTGCCCCACGGCGTGCGTGCGCGTTGTCCTGGGACGTGGACCCCGTCCTCGCAGCCGTCGCCTCCCGTGCTGTCGATCCAGGAGCCAAGGCCGTCCTGGTAGATGACGTTATCGCACCTCTCGCACCTACGGACCATGCGTGCGCGTTGTCCTGGGACGTGGACCCCGTCCTCGCAGCCGTCGCCTCCCGTGCTGTCGATCCAGGAGCCAAGGACGTCCTGGTAGATGACGTTATCGCACCTCTCGCACCTACGGACCATGGTCGCGAGCCTCGCGACCTCTCGATCAGCCTTCGCGAGATCCTCCGTGGCGCGCTGTAGCTGCACCCTGGACGCCTCCCGGATCTCGTCGACTGTCGGCTGAATGACGCCTCCAGAGACCGTCGTCTCGACGGTGACGAAGAACTCGCCGTCCTTCACGATCTTGGCTTCAGATGAACGGACGTCATCCAGGTTCTGTACTTCAGAGACGAGCGCCGGCGCTATCTTGCCTGTCTTCTGGTCGCGCAGTATCACGGGCTCGGCGACGACTGAGAGCCAGCTCACCACGGCCTCGGGTAGCTCGCCAAGCGGCACGGAGACCCACCTCTTGCCCTGAAGTCGCGACGCCTTCCGAACGAGGACGCGGCCTGGGATCAGCGTGCGTCCCGCGCGTCCGCGCGCCTGCTCCTGCTCGAACTCGAACCTCCATGTCGAGTCCGGTTCACGACGCGAGAGACCCGTCATCTCGCGGAGTGGATCTCTCCCCTGCTCTTCCACCCACCCGAAGTAGTCGACCCACGACCTCGCCGCGCCGACAATCTCAAGGCCGCGGTCGAACTCGGCAGGCGGTGTGCCGACGGGATAATCGTCATCTCCGCCTTCGTCCCAGTCTCCGTCCGCGTCCACCCTGTAGTGCGTGCGGACGACCATGGGCGCCCCGTCCGCCCTTCGTCGCACAGCGAGGCCGTCGACGTAGTGGACTCGCGACCACGGGTGCGTGTCGTTGTTCTCGCTGAACTCTGCGTAAGCGTCACCGAACTCGACGGAGTTTGGAGTCCACCCCCACTCGGCTCCCGGCGTGATCCAGGCGATCCACGCCTCATGCCCGAGAGAGTCAAGGAGCTCCGTGTCGTTCGGTGGTGTCACCTGTCCAGCGCGCACTAGGGCGTGGCCGTAGGCAAGGATGGCGGCGGGTTCTCCGCTGCGCGCCTTTCGCTCCAGGTCCCGCAGGTCTGCGTCCATGTTGCGCCTCACGCTTCCTTGAACTTCTCCGACGGCGCCCGACATCCAGACCGTCGGCAGTCTGCCACCTCTTTTGACTGGGCGTCTGGCAACCGTCTGACATCTGCTGTCTGTCGGACGGAGATGCTAATCTACGAGACAACAGGAGGACGGCATGACAGACGAGACGAACGGCGGAACTGCGACGGTCGACGATGAGATCGACGCGGGCGGCAAGCTCGAGGTCCTCGACCCGACCGGGCACTTCGAGATCCGCTGGGGCAAGAAGAAGTCCGAGGTCGAGTCCGCCGAGGCGACGTTCAACGACCTGCTATCGAAGGGCTACCGCGCGTTCGTGAAGACGTGGGTCGGCAGGAAGGGGAAGCAGGCGACCGCGTTCGACCCCAAGGCCGGCGTCTACCTCTTCGCCAAGACCGAGAAGGCGGCGTCGGAGGCCGACAAGACCGAGGACGAGTTCTCCCACGAGCAGACGAAGAAGTTCGACAAGAAGGCCGACCACACGCTCGTCCCGCCATTGCGCGGCGGCTAGTCCTCATGGCGCGACCCAAGAAGAAGCCGAGCCAGAAGCAGCTCGTCCGCCAGTGGTCCAAGAAGAGCCGGCGCCTCAGGCCAACGTTCTTCAACTGCTCCGTAGACGG
>Ga0315284_10009283_pt1 | contig 14027 bp, 17 predicted proteins | sample YL17G09_16_MG_FD_203696 | JGI IMG/M metagenome (GOLD analysis project Ga0315284, IMG submission 203696) | Sediment microbial communities from Yellowstone Lake, YNP, Wyoming, USA - YL17G09_16 | ecosystem: Environmental > Aquatic > Freshwater > Lake > Sediment | place: USA: Wyoming | collected... | reverse complement strand
CAGCCCAGTCACGAGGGGCGGCAAATACAATTAACTTCTCTCCAGTCGAAGCGTAGTTAGGAACAGCTATAGTTGTGAGTGTGGTGTAGCTCGCACCGTTGTAGTATTCATAAGTGTAGACTGGAGCTCCCGTTTGAGCTTGAGTTACATTGAGGCCTATAAAACCGAAAGTCTTTTGTGCCTGAACCAGAAAACCGGAATTGTTTGTCGTAGTAAAAAGACTGGTGCTAGTGGCGTTTTCAATGTCCGAAACGGCGGTAAAATCTGGTGTGTTTGCAGCGACCAGTAAGCCTAGACTGTAATAAGAAGAGTTGAATTTTTTTAGTAGCCCCATATCTATGGTGGCTCCGGTGCGATTATGTGCGTGGGCTGAGAATAGCATTAGGTATTTACCAGCTGCCGCAGATAAGGCCGCCGCTTTACCGGTCTGTTCATATCCCATGTGCAGGTGTTCGATAAAACGGCGGCTCATAATTATTTGACCTCTTGTTTAAGGGCAGATTTTGTTTCGACTTTTTGTAGCGCCGCTAATTTTTGATTAGCTTCTTCTCTAGATATCTTTTTGAGCGTTTCTGCAGTGGGTTCTCCGCTCAGTAAATACATCATACCACTACCGATGGGACGTTCATAGACTGTACCTTCGGAGCTAACGTGGGCAGCGTAATGTTGCTCTTCCAGGATTTTACCCGACTTTGGGTCGCGTATATGTGATCTGAGATCAAAGTTTGTGTTATTGGACATAGTGTCTCCTAAAAATTGAGTGTGGGCCATATGACCCACACTCTTGGTAATTAAGCAGAAGCGAGTAAATGGGTCTGGTTAGCCTTGTATTCAGGACGCTCATGCGCCACGAATGAAGGAATGCCAGAGCCAACAGTAGCTGCGGTGGTCACGTCAGGGAGCAACTCATCGCCAGGCTGAAACTGCGATGGTGAGATGTCCTTGTATACGACCGTACCGATGGCCGTACCGACTGGAATGGTGATCGTTCCGAGTGACGACTGGCCTGTCGCGCTGCCTACAGTAGGACGTTTACGGAACGTCACTACGGGGGCAGTTACCGTTGGGGCTACCGTAACTAGGACTTGGATGCGGCTGACTTCGCAGCTGTCTACACAGATATGCGAAACGTCTGCAACGGCTACAGCAGACAAGTCTACCGTAGACGTTTTACTAGCCGCAGCTCTTGGATGAAACATATGGCCTTTTTTAAGATATGACATTTTATTTTCCTTTCTCTCTACAATTAAGTGAGGGAGCCGAAGTGAATAACACGAGCTTCGCCATCGTTAGCAGTATCCCAGATGATGCCGAATTCTAGGATGCCGTACCAGGCGACAGCCTTAGCACGACCGAAGTCTCCTGGAATAGCCGCGCGAAGTTCTGGATCTTGTACGACCGCCATAGCTACGCCATCAGCACCGAAGAAGATAGCCTCACCGACAGTGCCGCCGTTACGTGAGCTAGACAATGCGTTAGCATTGTTAACTTCGATGAAACGGATGTTTTCTAGACGACCAATTTCGCCATTATACTTGGCAGTTGGATCAGTGTATTGGTGCCAGTTTTCCCAATCCGGATCGCTAATAACGCCACGTTTTGCTTTAGTGCTGATGAGACACATGTAGTCGTCAGCTTCGTACGCAGGTACGTGCAGAGTCGAGAACATGTAGTCGCGAATCAGTTCTAGGTGAGCTACTTTCAAGTTCGAAGACGAAGCAGCGTTAAATACAGCTGCCGTTGCGAATGTGAGAGCAGTTGCCGACGTGCTGTTAGCTTTAATTTGGCAAGTCTTGAATGCGGCAGCTGCAGCCGAATCCATGACAAGCTTCATCTGGTCGCGAAGAGCCTGCTGTACTACGGATTCGACGTTGATCGAACCGAGATCTTCAGTAAGGCTGTTGTAAGGAACAGAACGGCCCCATTCAGTTACCGTGATAGCGACAGTGCTGATGGTGAGAGTGTCTTCACCGATCTTTTGCTGTTCACTGAGTCGGCCCGAGGTAGGTTCTGAAAGCTTTGCGATACGAGTGATCGTGATCGATTCGCCCTTTTTCTTGCCGTAACCGGCCTCCGGTTTTACGAACTGCATGAACTTAGCCTCTGCAAGCGCCTGCTTACGAAGAGCTGAACTCATGGCATGGTTTTTATACACGCCCGTTGGCTGGTCAAACGTCCAGCTAAAAGATGCACCCATTGTTTAGATTCCTTTCTTAGTTTCGAAAGTATTTTTACTTTCGTTTCATCTGCCTAACTTCGGATACGAAATTCGTAACCGGAGTCGGGGTTTTGGTTACGGGGATTTTAACTCCACCGGTTCCAGAGGTTACCGCTGGATCGGACTGGAGTTGTTCTCCCCCATTAGATTTTCCACGCAACTTTGCCATGTAGACTCGAGTTGCTTTGCCCAGTTCTGGCAACGCTTTATCGATAGTGAGTTTACCGAAAGTTTCGCGAGTGCTTGGAAGATTAGCAACCATGTCGACTAGCTCTTTGTGCTCGGCCAGATCTGGGTGCTTGGCGTAAAAACTATCCCAGGTGTTACGAATAGCGTTTGCGTTTTCGGTGACTCGTGTAGCTGCGAGTTTTTCGGCGTCCCATTGTGAGCGGAGCTTTTTCTCGAATAGTTCGAAGGCTTTTGTCGGATCTTCGAATAGGATGTCGGCGGGATTGATTTCAGGTTCGATTGCTGCGGGCACTACAGTAGAATCGATCAACCCTTGTCTATAAGCGGCTTCACTTTCTAGGCGAATTACGTAAGCATCAGCTTCTTCTTGGGAGTTGAAGGTATGCGAACCTACGCGGAAGGTTTTAGCTGCAGGCGAGACTTCAGGGACCGCTGGCTCCGCTGGAGACACAACAGGGTCAACGGCCCCCGGTTCGGGAGCTGCCGCCGGACTTTCGTCCTCAGGCGCTGACCCTAGTACTTCTGTAAAGATGTCCAGTTCGGTAGCTTCTAGGGCTTCCGGCTCAGTCTCCACCTCGGGGATGGGTTCTACGGGGTCAACTTCGGGTGCAAAACTAGATTCTGGGTTTTTAAAAGCTCGTTGATTATTACGTGGCGTCTGTCTCGACATTTATAACTCCTTAGTATGTTGTGTAGCGATAGCTTTTTGACCTGTCGCTACTTGTCTCGTTAATTTCGTCTCTATATCGTCTAAAACGCACAGAGCTGCTATTTTAGATTGAACTCTAACTGCATCGAACTTACCAGCTCTGTAGTCTGACTTCAATTCAGCTAAATTCTGCTCGCGGAGCAGATCGAATATGGGCTGCATGTGACTCATTACGAGTTGCCCCATGTTGCCTATGTTTACTCGGGATAAAAGAGTTTCTATTTCGTTCATTGTCCACTCGGATTGGGGCTAGGGTTGGCTCTGCCATGAGCAAATACGGTGCCTGGAACAGGACCGGCGTTCGTAGAGCTTGCGCTCGGAACTTGAGACATTCGATTTGGGGGCGCTCCTGGTCCTCCGGCACCTGCAACAGGTTGACCTGGCGGTTGACCGGCGGGAGCTGCAGCTTGGAGCATGCTCTTTTGCACCGCATTAACGGTTTTTTCCGGTTGGCTCAATTTCAACTTACCCTCTTCTATACCGAGTGCTTTCATAATCTCTGTTAACAGTTTACCAAAACTGTATTCTTTTGCGAACTCTTCTACGAGGACTTCGGAGCCTGCTATGGTCTGAAGGAAAGTGGTAATACGACGAAAGTCTTTGGATTTGTTGAGTGTGCCGGTGATGCCGTAGACGCGGAAGGCATAGGAGCCAACAGTTTCGGCGAAACGTTCAGGGCGGGATAGAGCTTTTATGGCCAGAGCCCGGTCTTTCCCGAGTAATTTCATCATTTCAGGGGCATCGAAATCTTCATAATGCTGGCAAGAGACTTGCCACGATTTTTCGAGCACTTTAACTATGAAGTCATTTTCGATCGATTTTGCAATACCATTTAACATTCCAGTAATGCTTTGGCTCGATTCAACGACTTCAGTTGCTTTGACTTGACGTCCAGGAAGCACTCCCATACGCAGATCGTTGGTGAGGGCGGAGACTTGGAACTCTTTGTCTGTGATATTGAGCATCGCGAGCGATTCTTGGCTCATCGAAGCTGTGTCTACACGCTCTAGAACTTTTTGTCCTGGTGGGCAGTTAGTACCTACGTCTAGAGTTTGGCCGGGATAGACTCCATTGGCGACCTGACTAGCGTCTTCGAGCCAATCGACCCGGAGCTGCTTAATACCGTGAGCCGCCATCATGCCACAGTCGAGGTTTAGATTAAAAAGTTCGTTTAAAGCCTTGTTATACATCGTAGGAGCATCCATTAGGGCTTTGTGAACGACTGAATCAGGTACGCGTACGATAGGAGCGACTACGAAAGGTGAGGTGTTATGCCAGAAGGGATTTTTTTGCGGCGCACGTACTAAGTAACGATCATTCACAACGGCACATACGACATTTTCATGTAAAACTTCACCTTCGGCGCTCAGAATCGTTCCCCAGCACTCGCGAATGCGGACTTGTTTCCTGTATCCGCTTTCAGCCATAACTTGGCCATTAGCACGAGCTTTGCGGGCATCTTCTTCAAGTGCTCGCATGTCACCGTGAATCTGATCGACTACTTTTTTATCGTAAATTCCGAGTGGATTGGAGCGGGATTTAACCTGAGCTTTAAGTTCGTGCAGATCGATGTCGAATTCATGCATTTCGTAAAGGCCACGCCCGGTCGGATCAATGTAATAGTCTTTGAATGGAATTATATTGATCGCTAGTTGCCAGACTTTATCTGTGTGCCGAAAAAGCTTTTTTACTTTGGCGAAATCTTCGCCTTTAGACTCAACAACGTCTCTAGCAGTGTAGGTGGATTTATTTACCCAGCGTCCATGCACTTTAGCGATCATCAGAGAGTTCAGAAGCCCATTTTTCAGGCCGTCACCGAGGCCCGTATAGAAGTCGGCTTTTTGTAACTGGCTTCCCATGATACGTTCGATATCTTGTGCGGTAATGGCGGGATTTTCTACGCCCGGTTGCTCGTCTACTGAAAACCACTCACCCAGGTCAATAAGACCTTGCTGGGCGAAACTGACAATTTGCTCAACGGCCATAGATTGTTTAGCTAGAAACTCTTTACTTTGACCCTGAGACTTATGGCTCCAGTCTTGCTTCAGTAAATAAGTATCGCTATTCATGGTGTTTTGATTGATGCGATCTCGACGAGCGCTGTCAGCTTCTGTTTTGTAGTTATATAGACATGTAACTACTTCGGCATCTTTGGGGTTCAGACCCTCTGCTAAATTGGTCATTATTTAGACCCTCCTTGGGCCATGTTAAAGCTGTACATGGGATCTGGCCCGCGCACGCGTTTAGTTGATCTCATTTGAACAAGTCTGCAGGTTATCATCTGAAGGGCGTCATGAGGATGAGAATGCTCGTCTTTGATTGGGCGCAGTTTAGTGGGTTCTATTTCTTCAGCAGTCTCAGGAAAGCGATATCCGCCCTTGAAGCCTCGTACAAGGACGGGGCACGTTGAGAGGTCGATTTGGAAATTCGGAACGCCTTTCGTCGCAGATATGAGGAAATGCTCGACAGAAGATTTGCGAGCCTCAAAAGCAATAACGCCAGGGTTAATTTTAAGTCCGAGGGCGGTAAGGACTCCGAAACAGGTTCCTTCGTCAGTGTCTTTACGGGCACTTCCACTGGGGTCGGCGTAGTCGAGCCAGTCTCGGCGCATATTTCCCCACTCGGGGTATTTAAGTGCGAGGTCTTTAAGAACACGCTCAGCAAAACGCTTTGCTCCCATGTTAACTTCGACATATTCTTGCAACACAACCAGCTGATCTCCCTGTAGCTGTGCGATGACACAAGCAGGCGTGAGGCCAAAATCCCAGCCCCGCAATAAGGGCAGCCCAATTTCGGGTTCCAGTCGTGTTTTAGATCCATGAACATGCTCCTGGAAGTCTTGATAAACGGGCAGTCCTGAGAAACTGTCCCATTGAAGCTCATATTCTTGCATGTACTGCGCTCGAGGCATACTGGATTTGATGTTGGCTCGGTAGGTGTCGTCGTTTTTAGCTGGGTTAGCGCTGTAATGGAGTTGAAAAACTAAAAACTTATTACTGGGATTGATCCAAACTTCAACACCTTCCATGGGAAAGCGATCCATGCCGGAGACTTCGACTTTAAATTCGGGAGCTGTTCCGACTCGACTCATACTGTGTCGCCCCCCGTGTACAATTCTAGTTTGTCAAAGACTAAAGCCTTGAAAAAACCCGGCGCAGGAGAACTGACTCCAGTGAAACGTCCACCACCTTCTAGTGTCGGAATACTTGCGGCGTACATTTTCTGGGCATCAGACCAGAATGCCATTTCATCTCCCAAAATACCTGAAAACGTAAACTGCCGAAGTTGATCCGCCCCTTGTGGGAAGCCTTGAATACGAGATTCAATTTCCGGAAACGCTAGGTGACAGAATTTCGGTTCTTTACGTGGAAGCAGGTCTTTTGGAATTACGGATTCTGGGATGTTGTCGTATATGAATTCGGCACGTTTTACGAGTTCGTCAGCACTCTCTTCTTTTCGGCTTACGAAGGCATTGTAACGACCGACGTGGAACATCGTGTCCCAGAGATAGAGCGCAATATTTGCCCAGCTCATGTACATGCGCCGGGATTTCGGAACGAGTATCTTTGGATAATGCTGCCAGCATCGAGTGTAGACGTATAGATAACGAAAATGGGCTGGAAAAGCTTTGATCGGATTTTTCATGTCGACTTGATCTTTGGTGTAGACGCAAGTGGTTAGAAAGATCCAAGGATCATTTCGAATTTCTTCTAGACGTCGTAGTGCGATTTCGGGTCCAATACTCAAATTAAATCTCTTGTACGACCATGTAGATTAAATAATTTTGTCCGACTGTGTAGGTTTGTATCCATGGGTAAGCGCCGGCAGGGAATTGCATCGGGAGTGGATACCAAGTTAAAGTATTAGCAGCCTGGGCATTAAAAAAGTTGGAAGTACTAACCGCACCAGAGAAATAAACTGGGCCAGTTGGTACGGTGGCCGTGTTTATTGAAGCAGGGATAGAGGTTGAATATCCGAAGCTTACCAATGCTGCGTTTGCCGCACCGGCGGCTAGCCAATAAAATCCGTGTGAAATGCCAGTTTTTCCAGCACTTACTTTATACGCATCATTGGCAGTGCCATGAGCGCCCTCACCAAATGCGCCACTTTGAGGAATAAAAACACAGTAATTGTTCGCCGTAGCACCACCGGGACCAGTGCCCGCATATACAGTACAAACGTTTAATCCGATTGGGGTAACGCCACTGGGGCCTGCCGCTGAGCCGGCACCACTTCCGTTTGACGGGAGAGTTCCGCCACCGATTTGAAAAACGCTGTTTACTTGAGCTGTTGACATAAAGTCTCCTTTTAAATTTCTGTGCCGACTACTTGGATGTAAAGTTGATCTGCATTAACCATGGTTTGAAAGAATGGGAACGAATTAGCTGGAAAAGACATAGGAAACGGCATCCACTGCAACGCTAAAACAGGCACAAAACCAGTGGCTCCTGAGACGTTGTTGAATTGTCTGACAGTTGTTGCTCCGCTGTAGTATACAGCGCCAGTCGGTGCGGTAGCCGTATCTAAGGCGATAAGAGCTGCTGTACCATAGCCAAAACCGATAAAAGAGGTATTCACAGCGAGCGAAGAAGTCCAGTAAAAACCCGGTGAGACGAACGTTTTAGAAGCGGATACTTTATATTGGGCTCCGGCAGTACCCGCTCCAACAGCCCCCGAAGGGATCAATGCGCAATGATTATTTGCCGTGGCTGAGCTTATAAATTTAGCTATCATGAAGGTAGCGGCAGATATAGGAGTATTGCCCCCAGTTTGCGTGCTTCCTAATGCTCCGTTATATCCACCTATTGCTAATGTACTTGCTGCTACTGGATTTCCCATAAAACTCTCCTTATTGGATCGCGGTGACGTGCCAATTTGATCCGTCAGAAACGATGGTAACGGATGTTTTTGGATCGGTCAGTTGATAAGTTAGGTCGCCATCTATAGTCTGTGCGCCGTTAGCAGCCACAGTTACAATACTTGCGGACGAGTCACTACGTTTTATAACGTGACTGACGCCAGAGTTACCTACGGCGGTTTCTAGTGTGATTGTAAAACTGCCCGTAGCAGCGTTACAGATTATATAGTTGTCAGTGTTTACGGAAGTGTAATCTGCAGATTTAGTTACGAGTAGGCCTGCACCAAATGAACCTGTCGCTCCCGTAGCTCCGGTATTTCCAGAACTCATAATAAGGCTGAAATCCTGAGGTGTGCCAAGGGCCACAGAATTAATATCCACAGTAGCAACATCGTTAGCTATGAATTGTAGTGGTCCGGGAGAAAGTGTAATAGATCCCCCATACACTAATCCACCATTACTAGCCACAATCCCGATACCTGAGTTAAAAAGCACACCAGCCCGGTATTGTTTCACAGTGAAAGTTGTGTTTCCGGAGGTTCCTCCGTTGAACATGCCTACTTTAACGGCTGTGACGGAAACTCCTGCACTAAACACGTATGGGTTACCGATGTCGTCTCCAACAGAAGTTCCACCGGACTGTTGAAAAACGATATCCCCGCCTACGGCGGTACTTGCTGTAGTCGTTACAGCAGTCCACAGTCCATTAGCACTTAAAAATTTAGAGGCGGCAGCATCTCCCGTTGCTGGAGCCGGAACGAGTCCTTTTACTCCGCCCGCACCGGAATCTCCGATGAAAGCCGGAAGCATTGCAGTAGCAGTGACTGTAGTTATGTCTTGGGCATCTGCAAGCGCTGCGGTTGAATTGGCTTTGAAGGTGTTTGCCGGCATCTGTGCGAGTTTTGAGTTTGTAATTGCGTTGGCTGTGACGGTGAGTGCGCCAGCAGCGTTCATAATGGCGTCGCCGGTGACTGTGACTTGAGTGGCTAGGTTGGCTCCGTTGCCGACATAAATGTTTGCCTGATTGAGTGCGAGTGCGCTGGCCGGGGCAGAAATAGTTACAGAGCCCGGTCCATTGAGGATGGTGACACCAGTGCCGGCAGTGATGGTCGATGCGACTGGCGCGCTTCCGGTGAAACCGATTAGAAATTGCCCGTCAGTCATAGGAACGGAAGCGAGTGTGCCGTTGGAGTTCGACGTTACAGCGCCCGAGCTGAGTGCGGTGACAGTTATAGATTGGACTTTGAAGTCTCCGTTGACGTCCCGAAGAACGAGAGTGTTTGGAGTCGCGAGTGCAGTCGCAGTGACGACTTTGTTTGATGCAGAGTCGAAGCGAAGCCAGTCGACCAAGCTGAGTGACCCGGTGGAGCTGGCCGTCGCAGTGACCAGAGTCATTACTTGAGTTGCGGAATCGACCGACAGCCCGTTAGCTGGAACGGTGACAAACACGTTTCCTGTGTTTGTGCCCGAAGTTTGTGCCCAATTAGTAGTAAGGCCCGCATCCTGTTTTACGAAAAGTGCGCCACCCGTAACGCTTGTACGAAGAAAAAGTGAGCCTCTAGGGGCATTTACAGCAGTAACAGTGGGAGTCGCAACACCTTCGAGTATCTGCACTCCATCTTTGAAACGAATTCCTTTATTGACTAGGAGTTTTCCAAAGTCAGCATCGTCCCAGATGATGGGGGCTGCGGCATAGGTCGCTGCAGAAACCAGAAGCAGCGCTAAGAGGGCTAACTTTTTCATATATTAACCTGCCAAGTTTAGAGTTATTAGACCTGAGGCTACGGGATTTACTGACAAGGATCGGACCCATATGCGGTCACCAATTACTAGCGCCACGCCAAAAGCCGTAGGGCCTTCGCCTTGGTTAGATACGAAAAGTGAATTTGCAGCGAGTGCCGCTGCGCCCGCATTGGCCCCTTTGGCAAAAGCTAAAGGCTCACCGATGTTAGCGCTGATTCGTATCGTTGTGACGGTGTTCAGGAGAGCCGCGGCGTCGTAAGGGCTAAGCGTTCCGAATTCGACGAAAGCTCCGGCGTTATCATTGATGTTTACGGTAGCACAGTCATGAATGCGCGACTCGAGTACATTGGTGCCTGTACCTGCTCCGCCACCACTTCCGCTTCCACTTCCGGACGCTCCTTGCGAGACTCTGATTTCCATTAACTGGCCCCTTTATTGTTGGACATAAGATATAAAGTATTTATGTATCGGAAGTGTCCCTGTATTAAGATAACACACGGCTTTACCCGCAGGAACAACGTAACCGCCGCCGAGGTTGTATAGAGTCGTTGATACAGTCGATATGGCTTGTTGCAGTATGGTTTGACCTGTAGCGCAGTTAGATGCGGTTCCGTATACTAAAGAAAATGTCGGAGAAGTTCCTGATACGCCGGCTACGGTGTTAGAGCATAGGTAAGTTTTAGCTGTCCCTGAAAGAGGTATGATCTGTACTGCTGCCGTACCTGAGGTTGCTCCAGTGATAGATCTCAGATCGGCACTCGGATTTATGCAAGGATTGCCCCCATTGGGGCTGGATGAAACCACTAACCCTGAAGACAGAGCAGTAGCAGAAATGTTCGCCGCGGTGACGGAGACTTTAGTCGTCCCGTCGTGAATGGTAGCGAGCCAGGGCGTTGTGTTGGGAGTGTTGCCAGGTTGGACTGTCCATGTCCCATTCTGATTCACAGCACCTATGACTTTAGTTGTTTCCGCTGCGAGTGTCGCCTGTGTTGCGAATATTCCGGTATTAGTCACTTCCGTTGAGGGAGCAGCGACTACAGTAACACGACCGATGAGGGCAGAGCTGTTCGTAAGAGCAGACATCGCAGTAATAGATACGGATTGGGTTGACGGGTAAAATTGCCCCGTTACAGTTATTGCAGAAGCTCGTAGCTGTGTGTCGGTGAGAGGCCCCTCGTAAAATAACTGGGCATGCGCAGTTGAGTAGAGTGAAAAAGCCAGCAACGACAGTAAAATAAATTTAAAATTCTTCATGGTGTTGCAACCTCTGCGTACGCTAGGTCTACACTTGTATCGACACCAGCGCCACTTTTCTCCACTGTAAAAAGTAAATTGTTACCTGGCTCTAGTATGAAACCAAAATCGTAATTCATTGTAATGCAATCTGCTGTGTTGATTATTCGAGTCGAATCGATCAAACTGCCGTTAGCTGTTACTGTGGGTATGGTTGTTATTAAGCCTACAGCTGCAGCCTGCCCCGTTTGTCTTCCCCCTACCGCTGTCACAACAGTTCCGTTAACTGTGACTGTTGCATTCAAATACGTACGATATATGCAACTCCCTGAACCTGGCGGGTTGAGCATGGAAGCGTCGAAGATCAAACTGATACCCGATGCTACAGGATTTCTGACCAGCATCATAGGGCGCTCTGCTGCAGCTCCCGTGGTGACGTAGTTAGAAGAGGCATAAAACATTTTTCCTGCCACAGAGTAATAGTAATTTAACATCGAAGTAGGGAAGGGGGTTTGATTACTGGCTATAGTCACAGGAAGTGACGCAGCCATAGGAGCCTGGCCAGATGTTACGCCAGGTATTTTAGTACTGACGTCCACTATTTCTTACCTTTGGACTTATTGGCAAGTTTCTTTAGTTCCGCCCGAGTGGCCCCATGATCGGTCGTACCGTTGAGATTTTTTATATTGACGTCGGGCTTGGAGTATCCTGCACCACGCGGATCGTTGAACTTTGGCTTCGTGTCGGCTTCAGTTTTAACTTTAGAAACATCCTGGGAGTAGTCAAAACGCTTTTGATCGTATTGCTTTCGATTCTTACGTGAAGCTGCGATCTCAGCCAGCCAATCGCCTTGTTTTTCCTTGCTCACAAACTGCCTCCAGATTTAGGAATGTTTAGGCTGATCCAAGCGTCCAGATCCGAATACTCATCGCGCTTTACTTTAGGTGACTCTTCTACTGGCGTCTCTTTAGTTTCTACTGGCGTGATGTTAATTGTCGAAGGAAGTTTGTCAACTGGAGTTTCAACCGGCGCACGCAATACACCCATTTTATCCATAGCATCGAACAAATCTCGAAGCGTGTTGTTTTTAACCTCGAGCGTCTCTCGAGCTTTACCATGAAAACGATCCATGAAATCTTTTGCCACGGCGTACTTCAAAGCGCGCCGTTCTTGAGGATCGTCGATAATCTCTTCGGCCAGCACTACAGACTTATTAGCCAGACGCTTAAAAAGATCCTGCGGGTTGATGCCGTACATTTCTTTTTGGTAGCGTTCGATTTCAGCTTTAATACGTTGCGTATTCAAAATGATCGAAATCCAGGCAGCCGAAATACCAGTCTCTTCTGATATCCTAACCTGATTCAACCCGTTAGCTGCGAGCATCGCAATGCGACTATGCTTATGGTTAAGCCTTTTTGGCCCACACCATTCGCTCCAGGTGACCGAAGCAGGCTTAGGTAACCCCGCCCTACGCATCTGACGCAACAGATCTCCCGTTACGCGTGGCGCAGTTTCAACCTTCGGCGTAATTTCCTGTCCAACCTCCACCTCATCGTCTCCATCCATTGTATAAAAGTGTAGCTTACCTTTGGCAAACGAGTCAAGTAACGTTACACTCAAAGTCATGGGAAGATTACTTGTATGGTCTGATCCTGAAGATTTTCAGTGTTCATGCGAAACACACAGCGAGGGCATCGGAGACTACTATAATGCGATGATATGCCCTGAGTGCCATGTCGGCACGTTACGAACGCACCCAGAGCTTCCCAGGTGGCTCAAATGCGGTCTGTGCGGGTTCTCGACAGTCGAAACTGTAAAGCGCGCAACCTTGGAAGAACTTATGCTCGATCAGATGGAAGACTTGCGCCTTGATATGGAAAACGAACTCATGCGCCTGACAGAGTCGATTGACTTTGAAAATGAAGATGAGTTTGATGCAGAGAGTTAGAAATGCACCATGTATGCGCATACCGACATACTGACATACCGACATACAGACTTTCCGAAGACGTAATATCCGCTCTCGCCCACTGGAAGTTAAATCTCTTTTTCGGCAAAAAAATATATATATTTTAGTATAATGTACGTCGAAACCAACGATAAGACTCAGCCCGTCAGGATTGTAAGTGCTTAGAATTACTCAAGAAGTGGGTAGTTGAGTAATTCAATTAGGGGTCTAAATTACTGCACTGTGTAAAAAGTGTGAACTGAATCATATCATAGGGTTAAGTCAATAATTCGATTTTAACGGGGCTTAGATATTACGAGGCTGCAGGGGGGCTGCGCCCCCCTTTCGCCTCGGATTTTAAGGGAGCAGTGTGTTATGATGCATAGCGCACGGTAAACCGACAAACCGACAAACATACTTTTGTGGGGGCCATTGTGTCTTTACGCAGTGCGTCGACCGGGGAGAATTAAGGGAATAGGTGCGTTAAAAGAGGCCTTAAAATGATGCACTGTGTTTCTATTTGACTCACTGCAAAAATTGAAAAGTAAATAAAATTTCTATTTGACTCCACGCGTTAAATTGAAAAATAAATAAAATTTCTATTTGACTCACTGCAAAAATCGTGCCAAGTCAACACAGGGTGCCTAGGGGTCAGGTCTTGTCAAGGTTTTTTGAATTTTAATTTCGGAGCTGCGATTTTATTTCCTTGCTAAACGTTTTTAGTTTGACATACGCGCTTCGATGCTCCCGCTGCGGGTCGGCGCGAACGAGCACAGACGCATGTGTCAATATGCCCCGTTGAAGGGCTAAATGCGTTTCATTTACAACGCTTTGCGTTTATTAAAACCTTGCTCGCCCCCCGCGACCTGCAACACTCGTTAGCAATGTGCCCCCCGAAGGGGGGAGCACCTCGCAACATGCACCGAGTCTAACATGATGCGTCCGAAATGTCAATACAAATTCGTATTACGTTTTAAAATAAATTCGCATTGCGGCGTAAGATTTAGCTATACAATAGTATTACGTTGATGTATTACATTCTTATCTGAGGCGCATTAGAGCGTGTTTGTCGGTTTGTCTGTTTAGCGAAAATTCTAGCTGTTTAGCGAAAATTCTAGCGGTTTAGCCG
>Ga0315284_10009280_pt1 | contig 14028 bp, 7 predicted proteins | sample YL17G09_16_MG_FD_203696 | JGI IMG/M metagenome (GOLD analysis project Ga0315284, IMG submission 203696) | Sediment microbial communities from Yellowstone Lake, YNP, Wyoming, USA - YL17G09_16 | ecosystem: Environmental > Aquatic > Freshwater > Lake > Sediment | place: USA: Wyoming | collected... | reverse complement strand
CCCAGTGTGACAAGAGCAGCGCGCACGGACTGGCGGCTCACCCGCATCGGTCACCTCCGTTGCGATTGTATGTTCTTCCGCGCCGCGGCTGCCCTCGCTTCGCTCGCGCGGGCGAGGCGCCCGCGCCACTCTTTCCCTCTTGTGGCGTGGCTGCCCTCAGCCGCTCATCTTCCTCTTCGCGGCGCATGGCCGGACACGCGGTGGGGGCGGGAGTCCAGATGGAGCGGAAGGGGAGCCGATCCGTAGCGCGCAACGAGTAGAAGTGTAAAGACTTGTGAAGCGTCGCGCCCGAGCCTGGCCTCATGGGACAGGCAAGGTCGAGCGATGTCGAGAAGCGGCCCGGTCCGGCAGGTGCGAGACCGCGGCGTTTCATCCGGGTGTGCTGTGGAGCGTTGCTCCTCGCGCAGGCTGCTGTGGCGGGTGATTGGCCTGCGGTAAACACCAGTCCTGGACGGTCTGCCGCAAAGCCCACCGTGACCGGGAACCTGCTGACGCCGGTGAGGCGACAGCTCAGTCTGGCCTTTCACTTTGCGCAGGAGAAGATCCAGGTCCATCCGGGTTGCTCCGCGCTGTTCAGGCGGTTCGGTGTGGACGGCGTCGAGGTGCTCGCGAGGGTCCGCTTCGACGCGGCGACGTTCGAGAAGAACGTCTCCGTCTGCAAGCACGGCGTGGCTGCCTACACCGCGGTCGGCACCGGCCAGATCAGGCTCTGCCCAGGCTTCGCGGTGCTCTCGGTTCCCGGTGCAGCGCTGATCCTCATCCACGAGGCGCTTCACAGCGCCGGCCTGAGCGAAAAACCTGCCGACCCCAACGGGCTCACCCCCCAGCAGATCAACCGCCTGGTCGAGGTCGGCTGCAGCCTCTAGCTGGAAGCAAGAAAGGAGGACGCGACCATGGTCATGTACTTCTGCCCCTACTGCGGACGCGAGACCGAGCATCTGAACGTCAGCGAGGCCGCCGAAAGCACGCACGTGACCCGCAAGACCATCTACAACTGGCTCGCGCACTCGCAGGTCCACTGCGTACACCGTGCCAGCGGCAGGAAGTTCATCTGCGTGCGGTCGCTGGTCATCTCGAACGGCTTCGGAAACGTCCCGCCCCCTGACGAGGCGCCGGTTCACACACTCCACGTGGGCCGGCCCAGGACCACGCACGCCAGGCATCCGTGACCGCTCACCGGAAGTTGCGCGGCCGATCGGGCCTAGCGACGGGAGAAAGATCGGGGAACCGGCGCCGGAAACGCCGCGCATCCGGACTGGCGCAAGGGTGCACACCTGTGAACGCGGATACACACCACTTCACGGCGTCCACTTCCCGGAACACGTCTCCAGTTCTTCGTTGAGCGTGCGGTCAGCTGGCCTTGGTGGCTGAGACCTTCGTTGGTGGGCTGCCGCGGCTCCCGGAAAGCGCGTTTTGCACTCGTGCCGTCCGCAGTTCACTCCTCGTTGCGACGCCCTTCGAACAATCCCGTGGATGGGTGGGGAAAAGTGGATACCGGCGCAAGGGTCGGTTGTCAGGGTTCAAGTCTCCCGGCAACACGCGTTCCTCGTTGCATTTACGCCCACTCTGTTGCCCCTGAGGGCAGCTGGCATCCCCTTTGCTCAAGGACTGATCGGACATGAGACCAGCCCGCCTGCTCTGCGCAACCGCGACCGGCACGCACGCGGAGCCGGGCCGGACCAGGCAAGAAAGGAGGCAAGAGCGCGGGGCGAACGAACAGGGTTGTTTCGTCAGTATCGTGCGGTCCTACGCCCAGGAACAGTTGTCCAACAGAAGGAGGGAAGGATGAAACGCTTGGCGATTCTCACAACCTTGGTTTGGCTCCTGGCCGTGCCGCTGTTCGGCCAGATGAACCCCACGGGCACCCTGTCGGGCCACGTGACTGACGGCACGAACGCGTTGCCGGGCGTGACCGTGACCGTGAACTCGCCCAACATGCAGGGCACCCGCACCGCCGTGACCACGGTGAACGGCGACTACATCTTCTCTTTATTGCCGCCTGGCGAGTACTCGGTTCGCTTCGAACTGTCCGGCTTCCAGGCCCTTGAAACCACGATCAAGGTGAATGCCGCCCAAACACAGCGGCTCGATGCGACCCTGCCGCAGGCGAAGGTCGCCGAGGAGGTCACGGTCACCGGCACGTATGAGTCGGTCTCGACCGCTTCGCAGGCATCGACGACGGTCGGCGCCTCGTTGCTCGAGAAGCTCCCCACGGGACGCGACGTGACCACCATGGTCATGCTCACGCCCGCCACGACGCAGAACGGCCCGCGCAACGCGATCACCATCTCCGGCGGGAACTCCTACGACAACCTGTTCATGATCAACGGGGTGACGATCAACGAGAACATCCGCGGCACGAACATCCCGCTCTACATCGAGGACGCGGTGGAAGAGACCACGACGAGCATATCCGGCATCACGGCCGAGTACGGCCGCTTCGCCGGCGGCGTGGTGAACACGCTGACCAAGTCGGGCGGCAACGAGATCCACGGCTCGTTCCGCGACACGCTCAGCAACAACATGTGGACCGCGCCCACTCCGTTGACCACCAGCCGGACCGACAAGATCACGCCCACGTACGAGGCCACCGTCGGCGGGTACTTCTTCAAGGACAGGCTGTGGTTCTTCGGGGCCGGCCGGTACTACAAGTTGGCGGACAACAACTACACGAGCAGATCCAACCTCGCCATCCCGCACACTCTGAAGGACACACGCGGGGAAGCCAAGCTCACCTTCTCGTTTTCCCCCGACCATCGTCTCATCGGTTCCTACATCAGGTACCAGACCCAGGAGACGGGCAGGGAGTTCTTTACCGCGGCCGATCTCAACACCCAGATTGAACCTAATATCATACACTCCCTGCAGGCGTTCAACTACACCGGTGTGCTGTCCGACAACTTCTTCGTCGAGGGTCAGTACTCCTACCGCAAGGAGACGTTCTACAACTACGGCTGCGCCAAGATCGGTGACCTCATCGGGGGTACGGTCTTGTACGACTACCAGTACGGGACGCAGGCGAACTGCTCGTACTTCGCCGCCAACAAGGGCGGTCCCGAGGTGCGCAACAACCAGGACATGCTGGCGAAGGGCTCGTGGTTCCTCTCCACGGCCGGCGCCGGGTCGCACGACATCGTGTTCGGCGCGGAGCAGTACAGGGATATGCGTAAGGCCAACAACTACCAGAGCGCCACTGACTTCGTCCTCTACTCGTACGGTTGGGAGATCAACCCCACAGACCCCTCGATCATCTACCCGCTGATCTACGACATCGGCATCGACATGATCGACTACTGGCCCATCTTCGCGCCGGCGAAGCTGAACAACCTCCAGACCACCTCTGGGTTTATCAACGACAAGTGGCGCCTGAACAACAACTGGTCGTTCAACGTCGGCGTCCGTTACGACAAGAACCACGCGGTGAACGAGGACGGCGCCGTGACCGCGGACGACTCCAAGTTAAGCCCGCGCCTCGCCGTGACCTTCGACCCCAAGGGCGACGGCGACCTGCTGTTCAGCGGCGCGTACGGCGTCTACGTCGGCGCGCAGCAGCAGAACTTCCTGGACGCCAACGCGATTGGCGGCCAGCCCAACTTCTTCGGGTGGTACTACCTGGGTCCGGAGATAAACACCAACTGCGACCCGGCCCATCCGGCGGGGACGAACTGCATCCCGACGCAGCAGGCGATCCAGCAGGTGTTCGACTGGTTCAACAGCTACTGCGACGGCAAGGGCAACTGCGGCAAGGACTACAAGGGCGGCCCGGCGTTCTACGGTGGCGCCATCTACTACCTCACATACAAGATCGACAAGAGTCTGGCCTCACCCAGCGCCAACGAGTGGAGCCTCAGCGCGAGCAAGCGCCTTGGCACCAGGGGACTGGTGCGCTTCGACTACATCAACCGCAAGTACGTGGACATCTACGAGGGCGTGATCGACCAGAGCACCGGCCAGGCGCAGGACGAACTCGGCAACTCCTACGACGTGCAGCTATTCACCAACGCCCCCAGCTACCTGTCGAGGAAGTACTGGGCGTACATCCTCCAGCTCCAGTACCGGCCATGGGACAAGCTCAACATCGGCGCGAACTGGACTTACTCCCGCGCGTACGGCAACCTCGGCACCGTCGAGAACTCAGGCTCCGGACCCATTGGCAACGCCTACCTGAACTACCCGGAGTCCAAGGAGCTGAGCTGGAACTCTCCCGTCACCGACGCCTCCATCGACCAGAGGAACCGCGCCCGCCTCTGGCTGATCTATGACATCCTGAACAAGGGCCACAACCGCCTGTCGGTGAGCCTGCTGCAGAGTTACCTCTCGGGCACGCCGTACGGCGCGGTCGGCAGCGTCTGGGCCTGGGACTACGGCCCGGCTGCGGCTGCATACGACAAGTACGTAAGCCACCCCAACTCGAACTTCTACTACACCGCGGGCGACCAGTACCACTGGGACGCCCAGAACCGGACCGACCTCGGGATCGACTATTCGTTTGTCTTCCCTGCGCTCGGCACGAACTTCGAGATCTTCATCAACCCGAGGGTCACAAACGTCTTCAACAACATGGCGGTGATCTCGGGCAACACCGCGGTCTCCGACGCCACCACCAGCAGTTCCTTCGCGCCTTTCGACCCGTTCACCACGCCAGCGAGCCAACTGAAGGAGTGCCCCCAGGGCACCCCGAGCGCCCAGTGCAAGGCGATGGGCGCCCACTGGCGGAAGGGCACCAACTTCGGGAAGCCGACGGGCCCGGCAAACTATCAGCAGCCGCGCACGTACTACGTGACCTTCGGCTTCCGCTTCTGACCTTCGGCACCTGCGGTTTTCGGGGCCCCGGTCCCCGGACCGGGGCCTTTTCTCTGCTCGCGGCGCGACTGCGGTCTGTCCTGTGGCGCGGCCGCCCTCGCTTCGCTCGCGCGGGCGAGGCGCCCGCGCTACTTTCCTGCTTTTCATGGCGCGGCTGCCCTCAGCCGCGCATTATCTTCTTCGAGGGCCTCGCAGTGCGGGCGGGGGCGCCCGCCCCACTGCTTTGGTTTTTGTGGGGCGGTTGCCCTCAGCCGGGCACCACCTTTTTTTCCCCGTGCCAAGCAGGGCGGCCGAGGGCGCCAACGTACCAGCCTGACCGGGATGCGGGTACCCACTCCTGCACACCAGTAAACATCCTTGCACCGAAGTGCTTGCCGAACCTTCCCTTCTCGTCCAGAAGGACCTATATTGTGCACAAGCGAATCCTTTTGGGGGTGCGGGTGGGGACAGCCGCGGGCGATTTCCGCCTCGGTGAATGGCTCGTGCAGCCGAGCCTGAACCGGCTCTCGCGTGGCAGTGAGGGCGTTCACATCCGGCCCAAGCTGATGGACGTGCTGAGCTTCCTGGCGCAGCACGCGGGCGAGGTCGTCTCCAAGGACGAGATCATCGCGGCCGTCTGGGCCAGGCAGTACATGGCGGAGTCGGTGCTCACCCGGTCCATCGCCGAGTTGCGGCGAATCCTCGGTGACAATGCTGCCGAACCTCGCTTCGTCGAGACCATCACCAAGCGTGGCTACCGCCTGGTCGCCCCCGTGGATCACGTCGGGGGGCCGGCTCCTGCCCCCGTTCCGGCGACGCGACCCGCGCCGCCTGAAAAGCCATCACCACTGGGCGTGCACACCTGCGGTCTCTGCTGGGGCGAGCAGGAGATCCCGCTCTCGGAGGGGGAGAACATCATCGGCAGGACGCGCGACGCGATCGTGCGGATCAGCTCGTCGCGGGTGTCGCGGCAGCACGCGCGGATCGTCGTGACCCGCGGTCGGGCGGTCCTCGAGGACCTGGGGAGCAAGAACGGCACCTACGTGCGGGGCCGCAAGATCCACAGGCCGGTGGAGCTTTCGGACGGCGACGAGATCTGCTTCGGCCGCGATGTCGTGGTGTTCCGGTTCTGCTACCCGACGGGAACGACGCTGACGGACGAGCCGCCATGAACGGCTCCGACCCGGGACAGCGCCCGGTGATTCTTGGACCCGACGTCACGAAGAGGTCCGGTTGGATTCTGTCATCGCGAGGACCCCAAGCGGAGCGAGGGGGACGAAGCGATCTCGTTGCGCCAATGGGGATTGCCGCGCCCGCCTGCGGCGGGCTCGCAATGACAGCAAAGGAATGGTTCGCGCCGACTCGGAAGGAGGGGCGACGGGGAATGCCGGCGTGCTGAATCTTGGCTCTCGTCTCGGCCCCTATGAGATTGAGCCGCTGTGCGCGCGTGAGCGGAGCGGGAGCCCGCTGGTGAAATCCCGAGGGAAGCGAGGGATCCCGAGTTGAGGCCCGGCACCCGCCTCGGCCCCTACGAGATCGTCGGTCTGGTCGGCACCGGAGGCATGGGCGAAGTCTACCGGGCGCGGGACACGCGGCTCGGCCGCGACGTCGCGATCAAGGTCTTGCCTGCGCAGTTTGCTTCCGATCCCAACCGGTTGCGGCGGTTCGAGCAAGAAGCCCGAGCCGTCGCCGCGCTCTCGCATCCCAACATCCTCGCCCTGTACGACGTCGGCACCCACGAGGGATCGCCGTTCCTCATCTCGGAGCTGCTGGAAGGCGAGACCCTGCGTGACCGGCTCAAGGGCGGGGGCTTGACTGTCCGTAAGGCGGTCGAGACCGCAGTCCAGATCGCCCAGGGTCTCGCGGCCGCCCACGAGAAGGGAATCATCCACCGGGACCTCAAGCCTGCCAACGTCTTCGTCACCAAGGACGGCCACGTCAAGATCCTGGACTTCGGGATCGCCAAGCTGACCCGACCGGATCCCGGGCCTCAGGGCACCACGCTGACCCCGGAGCCCTCCACCGAGACCGGTGGGGTCCTGGGCACGGTGGGGTACATGTCGCCGGAGCAGGTGCGGGATCTGCCTGCGGACCACCGGACCGACATCTTCTCGTTCGGGTGCGTGCTGTACGAGATGCTTTCGGGGCGGTCGCCGTTCCGGAAGGACACCACCGCGGAGACCATGACCGCGATCCTGCACGAGGACCCGCCGGCGCTTGCCGGGATCGGGAGGGAGATCCCGCAGGCGTTGGAGGGCATCGTCACCCGGTGCCTGGAGAAGCGACCGGAGGATCGGTTCACCTCGGCCCGGGACCTGGGGTTTGCTCTCCAGGCGGTCGTCGAGTCGGTGCCGAGGGAGGCGGTGCGGCGGGCGGAGGAGCCGCATCCCTATCCGGGGATTTCGGCGTTCACGGAGGCGGATGCGGAGCACTTCTTCGGGCGGGAGGACGAGGTCGCCGCGTTGTGGCACAAGCTGCCCGACCGAAAGCTGCTGGCCCTGATCGGACCTTCGGGGGCGGGCAAGACCAGCTTCTTGCGGGCGGGGCTGGTACCTCACCCTGCGCCCGGCTGGCGGTGTCTCATCGCCACCCCGGGCCAGGCGCCGTTCGCCGGGCTGGCGCGGGCGCTGGCTCCGGCCTTTGCCGGGGACCCTGACGCTTACCAGCTCCTGCTCGACTTCCACCAACCGGAGACCGCCCTATCACTCATCTCACAGTGGCAGCAGCGTGCGGACCACGGGTTGGTCGTGATCGACCAGTTCGAGGAGTTGTTCACCTTGAACGGTGAGGATGTCCAGGCCCGGTTCGCCGAGCTGCTCGGCAAGATCGCAGCCCTTGACGGTATCCACGTCCTGCTCTCGATGCGGGACGACTTCTTCTTCCAGTGCTCGGCGCACAAAGCGTTTTCGGGAGTCTTCAGCGCCGCCACACCCCTTCGCCCGCTCGCACGCCAGGCTCTCACGGACGCGCTCGTCAAACCGGCGGAGAGGTTCGGCTTTGCCTTCGAGGACGACGCCCTGGTCGAGGAGATGGTGCAGGCGGTCGAAGGGGAGCGGGGGGCGTTGCCGTTGCTCGCGTTCGCCGTCGCCCGACTGTGGGAGGAGCGGGACCGGGAGAGGAAGCTACTCACGCGGGAGGCGTACGGGCGGATCGGGGGCGTCGCCGGTGCCCTCGCCCAGCACGCCGAGGGGACGCTGGAGCGGATCGGGACCGAGCGCCAGCCGATCGTGCGGGAGATCTTCCGCAACCTGGTGACCTCGCAGGGCACGCGGACGGTGGTGGAGGCCGAGGAGCTGATGTCGGTCTTCCCGGAGGACCAGCGCACCGACACCCGCCACGTGCTCGGACAGCTTGTTGATGCCCGGCTGCTCACCTCGTTCGAGGTCGAGGCGCCCGACGGCAGCCACCGCCACCGGATCGAGATCGTGCACGAGAGCCTGCTGACGGTGTGGCCTCGCCTCGTGCGCTGGCGCACCGAGGACGAGGGCTCGGCGCAGCTCCGCGACCAGCTCCGCCAGGCCGCGCACCTATGGGAGGAAAAAGGGAAGCCCGAGGACCTGCTGTGGACCGGGACCTCATACCAGGAGTACCAGGTGTGGCGGTCACGCTACCCCGGTGGGCTTTCGGAGGTGGAGGAGACGTTTGCCCGGGCGATGGTCGAGCTGGCTGGGCGGCGTCGGCGAAGGCGGCGGTTTGCCGTTGCGGCGGCGTTCGTCATGCTTCTGGCGGTGGGAGGCGTGGTCGGGGTTTCGCGCCAGCAGGCGGTTGCCCAGGCGCGCCGTGCCCAGGCGGCCCAGGTGCTGGCCCTGGGGCGGCTGCGACTCGGGGAGCACCCGAACGCGGCCCTGGCGTACGCGATCGCCAGCCTGGAGTGCGCGGACAACGACGGCGCGCGTCGCTTCGCCGTCGAGGCGCTCTGGCAGGGGCCGCCGGCGCTTTTCTTGCCGGACCCGGTCTTTCCCGCAGGCATTCGGTGGAGTCGGGATGGCCGCTGGCTCGCGATGGGCGGCTTCCAGGGCCTCGCGCTCATGGAGCGAGACACGGGAGAGAGGCGCGAACTCCTTCCCGGGTTTGAATTGCCGCTGGGGTTCAGCTCGGACGGCCGGCGGCTCGTGAGCGGGGCGGGAGGCGTGCCAGGCACGGTCCTGCACGTCTGGGCGCTCCCGGAAGGGCGGCTCGAGCGCACGCTTGACCAAGCGGAGGAATCCGGCGGCTTTCTCGCGGGCGACCGGCTGCTCATCATTGCCCGGGATCCGCAGGCACCGCAAGGGCAATGGTCGGGGCCCGTGCGCCGTTTCCAGCTCGACGGCGCCACCGACGAGTTGCTCGGGCGGTGGAAGCCACTAGCTCTCCGAGGGTTCTGCAGCATTGACCCGAGCGGCACATGGATTTTCTCGATGCAGGGTGGCCGGATCGTCCAACAGCGGCTCGACGCACTCGCCGGCCCGGGGCGGCCGGTCGGGACCCACGAGGGAGACGCCCGCGTCTGGGTGGGACCGTGGCGGGACCAAGTCGTCACCGGCGACAAAGGGGGGGAGGTGCGCATCTGGGACGTGCCCGCCGCTCGCCTGGAGCGGACGCTCAAGAGCCCCACGGACGCCCGCCAGATCGCGCTCGACCCCAGGCACCGGTTCCTGGCTGCGGGTCCGCCCTCGGTCATGCCACCGCGCTCGCTGTTCCTGTTCGACCTCGACGCCCCTCGCAGTGCAGAGCCGATGCCGCTCCTGAACAGCGAGGCCATATGCCTGAACGGCATGATTTTCAGTCCGGATGGGACCTGGCTTGCCACCATGTCCCATCCCGGCCCGGCTACGCTGTGGAACGTGGCGAGCCCGCGCTCGACCGTGGTCGGCAAGCAGAAGCCGCCCGCCACGACGGTGGCCTTCACCCCGGATGGGCGCCTCGTTTCCACGTCGGACGAGGGGTTCGTGAGGTTGTGGCCACTCGCTCCTGCTGCGGAGGGGGGCGTGCGGGAGATCTGGTCGCGGGCGGGCGCTCTGGTGGGATGGAATCTGGACGTCGACGTCCGGGGACGTTTTGCCGTCGTTTGCGAGCGTTTCGCAGGCAAGATCCTCGTCGTGCCCCTGGATGGGTCCCCCGCGTCGGTCCATCAGTTGAAGGTCGCTCCGGGCGGAGGACCATCCGCCGGTTACACAATGCTCGACCCCGTGAGACGACGGCTGGCCGTCGGGTATGTGGATATGGGGAATCCGGCGGCCGCCTCGATCCGAGTGCTGGACCTCGCGACCGGCGCCGAGCGCAGCCTCGACAGCCACGCCAGGGGTCAAGATGGCTGCGAGAAGAAAGGGAGCGTCAACGAAGGGCTTGCTGTGCCGGTGTGGCTTTCCGACGGGCGCCTGGTGACGGACGGCGACGCGGGCCTCCGGGTCTGGGACCTCGAGACGGGCACCTGCGGCCAAATGCGACCGTGCAAGCTGATGGCGAACGACGGCCTTCGACTGCTTGCCACTCCGGACTCCCGGACGGTCTTGCGCCTCGATCCGGCGAGCACGACCGGCGAGACCTCGACACTGACGGCGTTCGACCTTTCGACGCGCACCACTCGCGAGGTCCTCTCTCACGGGAAGAGACTCGACTGTTTCGCCCGCGACGCTCGGGGCACCGCTCTCGTGACCGGGGGTATGGATGGCGTCGTGCGCGTCGGGTCGCTCACCGGGGAGGAGCCCCACCTGCTCTTCGGCCACACCGCGCCGGTCTGGAGCGTCGCGGTCTCCCCGGATGGGCGCTGGATCGCGTCCGGCAGCGAAGACGGGACGATCCGCCTGTGGCCGATGCCGGACATGACCAAATCGCCGCTGCACACCCTGCCGCACGCGGAGCTGGTGGCCAAGTTGCGCTCGCTCACCAACCTGCGCGCCGTGCGCGACCCGGCCTCCGACACCGGCTGGAAGATCGAGGTCGGTCCCTTCCCCGGCTGGGCCACCGTCCCGAATTGGCAGCCCTGATTGCAGTGCAGGGTCGGGCGAGGCGGGCGAGCGGGGGCGCCCGTCCCACAACGGCGCGCTAGAACCGCAGGCCGACGTTGACCAGGAACGTGCGCGGGGTCTGGTAGTCGGTCGGCTGGACGGCCTTGCCGAAGTTGGGCCCTTTCTGCCAGTTGAAGCCGTCGGCCTGATTGCACGTCGTGCCCTGCGGGCACTCCCTGGGGGTCTCGGTGAACGGGTCGAACCAGTTCAGGTACCTCTTGTTGTAGCGGGTGTACGCGGTGGTGTTCGGGTTGATCACCGCCTGGTTGTCGAGGAGGTTTGTGACGCGGGGGTTGACGTAGAGCTCGAGCCCCGCGAGCTTGAAGGTGAACGTCATCGCGAGGTCGGTGGAGTTGACCGCGTCGGTGCGGTACGCGTCGATCGCCGTGAACGCGTACCAGCTGAAATCCGGCGGCATCGCGTAGCCAGGGTTGGTGACGTAGGGGCTGACCAGGACGAAGCCCGACCCTGCGTAGTATGGCCGGCCCGACAGATAGCGTTGCAGCAGGCTCAGGTTCCAGGAGAACGCCTTGGTGTCGACCGCGTCCCAGGAGGCGTAGAGGTTGACCTTGTGGCGGTAGTCGCCGTACAGGTAGCCCATCGGGTTGTACCACCTCAGGTCGTGGTACTCGGGGTATGAGGCTACGGTGTCAGCATACGACCCTGTGGAGTTGAAATCGTTTCCGTAAAGCTTGGAGTAGGTGTAATTGCCGCCAAGGAGCAGGCTGTCGCTGAGGCGGTAGTCCCCCTGCAGCAGGAGGGCCCAGTATTTTCGGTGGAGCAGCGAGGAGCTGTTCTCGATGAGACTCCTGTCGTACACATTGCCGTAGGGGTCTTCGCTGGTGCCGGTCGTCAGGTCCACCCGGGTCACGTAGAAGTCCGCCCACGTCTTGTTGATGTAGTCGAGGCGCACAAGGCCGCGGGTGCCAAGGCGCTTGGAGACTCCGGCCGCCCACTCGGTGGTGCTCGGGGACCTCAGGTTGTCGCCGATGAAGACCTGGTAGCCGGGGACCCACGCCCAAAACCACAGTTGCGGATTCGCCATCGGCCCGCCGATGCTGTCGAGCCAGGCGAACACCTGCCGCAACGCCTCGTGGGTCTCGACCTGCGGCCCGTCCACGTTGATCGGCGGGCCGTCGTAGTAGTAGTAAATGCCAGCGGGCTGCCCGCCGGTTGACTGGCTGTCGGCAATCCCGTTCTGGATCGCCGCCACGTACTCGGCATAGCCGAGGATGACCTGCGCGTCGCCGTCTCCCTTGGGGTCCCAGGTGACAGACAGGCGCGGGCTCCACTTGGAGTCCTTCACCACCTTGGTGCCGGAGGCGTCGGTGCCGTCGTTCTTGTCGTAGCGCACGCCGATGTTGAAGCTGAAGTGGTTGCTCAGGCGCCAGGCGTCGTTGACGAACCCCGACTGCGTCCTGAAGTGAGTGCCCTGGCTCATCTCGGAGATCGGCCAGTACTCCATGTACGAGCTGCCCGGGACCATGACCGGGTAGTACTTGGCCGTGGTCCCGGTCCCGACGATGATGACCTCGTCGGCGTCCAGAAAGTAACTCGTGCCTGACTGCCAGTTGTTGGATTTGCGCATGTCGTCGAAGAGGTCCACGCCGAAGCGCAGGTCGTGCGAGCCGGTCTTGTCGGTCGATAGAAAGATGGACCCCTTGGCAAACGCGTCGGTGTTGCCGCGGGTCTCCTCGGCGCCGGGGCAGACGGCGCAGAAGATCGGCGAGTTGTAGATCGCCCCGGTGAGCAGGTCCCACACGGGGGTGCCGCGTTCCACGTCGGTGTACCGGGAGCCCGAGTTCAGCCACGTGATGTCGCGGCTCGAGTACTGCCCCTCGACGAAGAAGGTGTTCGAGAGCACGCCGCTGTAGTTGAGGGCGTAAATATTCTCGGGCATCGTGCGCGTGTACATGCTGGCCATGTCATAGACCGGAATCGGTGTGAAGTAGTAGTTCTCCTGCGTGCGCTCGCGGTGGAGGTACGAGCCGATGAGCCGGTGGTTCGGGGTGAGGGAGAACGTCAGCTTGCCCTCGTAGCGGTTCTCGGCCTGGGTATAGTCGAAAGGGATGCTCACCGGCGGGTAGGTCTGCTGTGAGGTCGTCTGCGAGGCGGTCCGGCCGCCGAGGAAGAACCACAATTTGTCCCTGAGGATGTAGCCGCCGAGCGTGCCTTCCCACAGCGTATCGAGGACGTCAGTGCGCTCGATGGTGAGGGGCGTGGGCGCCGTCCACGTCGGGTTGGTGAGGTTCAGCCGCAGCGAGCCGTGGAAGGCGTTGCCGCCGGATTTCGTCAGGGCGCTGACCATGCCGCCGGTGAAGCGGCCGTACTCGGCTGACACGCTGGAGACCGTCGTGGTGGCCTCCTGGATCGCATCCTCGATGTAGAGCGGGAGGAAGCTGCCGAAGAGGTTCTCACTGGCGGCCACGCCGTTGATCAGATAGAGGTTCTCGGAGGGCACCCCGCCCGCGATCTGCTGCGCCCCGGAGTTGCCGAACTGCACCGTACCGGGGGTGAGGTTCACGTAGCTGGAGACGTCGCGGTTGACCGGCAGGGCCTGGATGAGGTGCGACTCGTAGGTCGCAGCACCCGTGGCCGTCGTCGAGATCGTCTCGTAGCGCCCGGTCACCGTGACCTCCTCCGCCACCTTGGTGACCTTCGGCATCAGGGTGTCCACCCTGGAGGTCTGGTCGCCCGAGATCTTGACCGTGGTCTCCATGGCCTGGAACCCCTCGAGCTCGAACCTGACCGCGTACGGCCCGGGCGGCAGCAAGTCGAGAAGGTAGGCGCCGTTGACCGTGCTGGTCGCGACCCGGGCGCCCTGCTGGTTGGGCGATGTCACCGTGACGGTGGCGCCCGGAAGCGGCGCCTTGCCGTCGGTCACGCTGCCGGTCAGCGTGCCGGTGGGGATCTTCTGGCCTGCCGCAACGGTGGCCAAAAGCAGCGCGACAGCAACAGCCTGGAGGCGACGGAGCGACCCCATGGCTTCCTCCCGCTGACGGTGCTGGGCCTCTCGGCCTGACCGCCAGGCCAAGTGCAATCATCAATGTGGCTTCTGTTCTCACTTCTCAACATAAGTTCTCAAACGTGCCCCGGCAACGGCCGGTTGGTCGTTTTGGTGGCGCGCCTGCCTGTGTTTCTGTGGCGCGGCTGCCCTCAGCCGCGCACCTTCTTCTTCGGGGGCCTGGCAGGGCGGGCGGGAGCGCCCGTCCCACAACACCCCGCGAATGTTGCGGTTGCCGGCGAGCCGCCGTATGTT
>Ga0315284_10009279_pt1 | contig 14028 bp, 32 predicted proteins | sample YL17G09_16_MG_FD_203696 | JGI IMG/M metagenome (GOLD analysis project Ga0315284, IMG submission 203696) | Sediment microbial communities from Yellowstone Lake, YNP, Wyoming, USA - YL17G09_16 | ecosystem: Environmental > Aquatic > Freshwater > Lake > Sediment | place: USA: Wyoming | collected... | reverse complement strand
CCCCCCCCCCCCCACCAATCGGGGGCCTCTAGAAGGGCTGTAACGGCTGGATTCGGGGTTCTGAGCGGGTGGGGTACTGAGCTTAATTAAATTTAATTAAGATCGTATAACACATGAATTAGAGGCTTATGGCCTCTGGGAAGCTTCTTGTTTAATATATATGTTTTAGTTATAATTAAAAACAATTAAGAAAGTTTATATTTTAGTAAATGTTTCTGTTGTTGGGTGATGGTTGATGAAGAAGATTACGACGATTGGGGTTGGAGAGGATGTGAAGTTTAAGTTGGAGCAGGAGAGAAAAGGAGAAAAATGGGATCAGTTCTTGTTGAGATTGTTGAATAGGGCAGTTCAGTATGATAGGGAAAAACCTGCATTTGATATGCAGTTACGTGTTCTTCATGAAGATAAGAGACATTTTGAAGATCTGAAGAAGGATTTGAAGCAGCAGTTTGAAGATGCGAAGAATCAGCGGGAATTGAGATTGGAGAGTGAACTTGCAAAAGTTAAGAAAGAGAATGATCATCTTGTCGAACTTTTGAGGTTAAGATCTGGAGATGAGACATAATTGCATTTCAATAAACGTATTTATTGCAATCTGCATTATTATTCTACATCCCGTTCTGAAGAGGGTTACACACACATCATAGGGAATTAGTTGTGTGTGTAACACCATACTTGGACTTGATATGCATTATTATTGCACATTGCATTGATGTATATCCTGGAATCTCTATTATGTGTGACGGCAACGTTTTTATATATAAGGCTCTCGACTTATTACTCTTTCAGGGGGGATCTCGGTGTGGTGACGCAATTCCGTAGTATTGATCTGCCGGAAACTTATACCGTCGACGACTTAATAAATAAATTGAAGATGGATGCGCAGGCGGGTCTTTTAAAGAGTTATGGGGATGTTATATCAGTAAACGGGCTTGATGGGGAGTCGGGATTTCGGGTTCTGGTGGAGTTGAGAAAGGCTGTTGAGCAGCACGCCCTGAGTGCTCAGATGTTGATTGTGAAGACTCATTCTCTAGTGGTGAGGTTCGGCGGGGTTGGGAAGTTAAGAAATATAGATCTTGCACAATATAGGAAGGGTCGTGGAGGGCCTGAATGCTTTGAATATTGGTTTGAGTTTGGGATGTCAAGATCAACATCACCTATTGTTGATAGGAAGACTATTTCTGGATTTGAAGCATCGGCGTATGTTATAGGGAGTGAGGATTTTTTCGGGGAAGTGAAGCTTATTATTCCTTGTTCGACGAAGGAAGAATATGATGAGACGCTTGACAAGCTCAACGACGCTGAAGCGGTGCGGATTGAAGGGATGTTGATCGATGCGAGTAATCAGCGGAAGGCAGAGCAGACAAATTACTTTATTGTACAGAATATGACGATTATTGAGCAGGATTATAGTGGGGCAAGTAATGTGCTTGCGAAGCTCCGGGATTGGCGAGAGCTCATTCCGATGAGGCACTTTGAGACAGAAGATCCGTTATTCCCTGATGTGACGAGTCTTTCGATGATGGCGTCGGTGTTGTTCACAAGGCGGGGCGTTTCGGCGTTCAATACGATTTATTTCGGGCCAAGTTCGGCAGGTAAGACTAGTGTGCTGAGATTCTTTATTGAGGATCTTCTCGGAGGTTCTGTGGAGTCTGCGACGGCTTCATCTGGGAAGAGGTGGTTGATTTCGCACAAAGAAGGTGCTCCTCCGAGTAAATTATTCACTGAGAAGAGATCGATTCTTGTGGATGAGATGCTGAAGTCAGTGTCGACGAATCAGCGTATGAACTCACATTCGTATGCTGTTGAACTCAAGGACTTTCTGCAGAATCATATGCAGATCTTGGATAAGGATGAAGTGAGTGCTTCGTCGGGGGTTGGTGTGGTTTCTGGGAGGATGGTGTGCTCTTTTGTCGGGACGGAGAATGATGATGAGCAGCTGATACGTGCATTGGGGAGGGCTGAGTTGTTGAGTCCTGCAGCGATGAGGCGTATTCAGATTGGGTATGCTGATAGGAAGATAAATCCGAGTGAAGATGTGAATCCTGTATTGGCGAAGAAGAAGCAGATGGCCTATTTTTATGGGTTGTTCGGAGCGACAGCACGAAAGGATATTGCTTCTCTGTATATGTTTTCGAGAAGGTACACAGAGGATACGAGATATGAAGCGCCAAAGGAGTGGAAAGTGAAGGTGAATGCGTTGATGGAGGGTGAGGCGCGAATGGATGTGAATGGTGCGGCAGGATATCCAAGATGGTTTGTTCCTGGTTTGATTGATAATGAGGTGAGTTTGAAGCTGCGGGAGAAGTTTATGCAGATCTTGACGTTGCAGAAGAGTATATTGACTCCTTGTTATCTTTCTGCGGCGATATTCAGGGGATGGGAAGCATGTAATAGCATTGAGACATTTAAGCCAGTTTTTGATGAGCAGCAAGAGAAGATGGCGACAGATCTGTTCAGGTTTTTCCTTCAGAGTAAGTTGAGGATTCTTTCTGCAGGGATTGAGGAGGGTTTGACGATGGGAGGAGGAATAGAGCGTGTGAGATTTGGAGGTGCATGAGATGGTATTTGAAAGTGTTTTGCAGAATGGAGATTTGTTTTTTAAGGATGAGCATGGCGTTGCTGAAGTATTGATAAGGCGTGAGAAGCGTATGTTCGAACGTCCCGGGAAGCGACCAGGAAGGGAGCTTATGACGATGCTGATGATAAGATGTCCGACGTGTGGACAATATCGTGAGATGAAGATGGTTGGGATTGTATCGGTGATGGCATAATGGTAATGGATCTATACGGGATGCGGGCAGTGCTGAAGTTTTTATCGAGAGTCGGTGTAGATGACCAAGGGACGCCTATTGAGCGGCCTGTGGTGGTCACAAAGGTTCGAGGGGAGAATGGAGACCTCTCAGAGATTCGCTTCAACGTAAGTGGTAAGCCGGTGGTTTGCTGGGCATCGATGGTGAAGGAGAGCTTTGGTAATTGGGTGCTCTATTACTCTGTGAGGGGAGTGATGAAGATTGCGCGAGAAGCGAATGTGTTTGTTTCGGAGGGGGAAGTTGATATCCTTCCGGAGAGTTTTGTTGCGATAATGAATGACGGGAATGGATCATTTGAGTTGTGGAGCGGGGTATATGCGACGAGTGGTCTTGAAGTGTATAGGATGTGAGGTGTATGATGGAAGATTTGCAGATGTATGATGTGATGTTGTGTCCGATCTGTGCGATATGTGGAGGAGATTTCGTTTTTAAGATAGAAGATCATTCAGTGACTGCTAAGTGTGGTTGCGTGGCTGAACGGTTCTTGTTTGCAAGACAATATGCTATGCTTGAGGCGCAAGATGATCCGATGGATCGGAGTATTGTGATAAATTTCATGGGGTTCATAGATAAGTTGGATGCTCAGCAGTTGCATTACGCTGTGCATGAGATTAGGGAGAAGTATTTTCCAGGAATAGATCTGTCTTCTGCTGATAAGATGGAGGTGCGTGACAAACTCAAGGCTGTGAAGGCGCTCAATGAGAGGTTATATGGTCTTTCGTAGAAAACTATAAAAAGGAAGCAAGAATAAAAAAATTGTTTTTGGTGGGGGCACTGATGGTATCGATAGTTGCTTATACTATTCCTCAAGTGAAGTTCATCGCGGCGATGTGCTTTGTCTTTGCGTTCTTATGGTTTATTGCGAGTTACATGAAATATACACTTCTCGACGAGGGAATGAATAAATCTTGGATAATTTTGATCGGTGGGGTTGCATTGAGTTCTGCAGTGGTGTTCACACCAATGAAGATAGGTACGGTTGCCTTCGTTGGAGGGTTGCTGTGCGCATTCACAATTATTGATTTGATTTTTGTTTTTGGGATGTGGAATCCATTTTCAGTAAGGAAGAAACATGTTTCGATTTCTGAGGACGTGAAGGGTGAAGAGGTGGTGACGAATGCACCACAGTGAATTGGATCTGTTGTGGTGGAGATACGTTGGGTGTCATAAGCTTTCTGAAGATGATGAGTTGCGCAGCATTCGTGCGGTTGCTGAATACAAGGAGTTACCTTGGAAGCGGATTCATGGGCTTTTTTTGATGAGTAAGAGATGGCGTCGTCTAAGGGCTCAAGTACTCGCGAGGGATAGGATGTGTGTGGAGTGTGGGTCGAAATATCTATTACACGTTGATCACATGAAGTATCCGAAGATAGTTGGAGGAGAGACACTTGAGCAGCTGCGTACGCTTTGTTTGGAATGCCACGCAAAGAAAACGAAGAGATTTGATCTAAGGGCGCAGGTGAATAATCCTCGTAAGGTTGTTAGTATGAAGAAGAATCGGCAGTTATTCACTGTGTTGAGGGTAATCTAATGGGGTTTTCGAGATGGGATTTTGAGAAGTGTGCCCCTGCTGATGATCCGATGAAGATAACGGAGCAAGGACAGTTTTCGCTTGATTCTTTTTCAAATGATAATGGTGATACTGAGTGGATTGAAGAGACGCAGAAGCAGAAGGAGTGTGGCGCTTGGACGCATCGTTCTGGTTCTCTGATGGGCCCGAACGGGGACATGATTACAAAAGTGGATGAATGTTGGTTATGTGGTGCGAAGAGGGGGATGAAGCATGATCGATAGGGAATATGTGTCGAAGCGTCTTGAAGAGATACGTGAGTTGCCTTTGAAATTGAGATCGAAGGAGCGGTTGAAGCTCATGGATGAGATGGAAATAATGGAGGATGGATGATGGGAAGAGGCTCCTCGAATTTGATACAATTTGGGAAGATTGTTGTGTCTGGCGAAGAAAAGGTTGATGATCTGAAGCAAGTTCTTTACGATATACTGGAGAAGCAAGGCTATCCGGAACAGCGGGGGAGTGGGCAAAAAGTGACTGTTGAGGATGGTGTTGAACTTCCAGGAAAATTGACCGAGCCCGAAGACGCAGCCTCTGGCGACGCGGCTGAGGGGTCTGAGGACGAAGACGGAGAAGATGAAGAACAGGATAGGGCGCGGGATGATGATTATAAGGATGACGCGGATGATGTCGATGATGAGGACAAAAGTGAAGGCAGCGTTGAACCTGATCCGGTGAGGAGTATTCTGACGTGGGCGGCGAGTAAGGGAAAGAAGTCTATTCAAGCGCAGCAGAATGGTGGGGAGTTGCAGCGACCTCCTTGGATGGGTAAGTGAACATGGTTGAGCGGTCTGTTTTCGGGGTTGTTGAGGAGGTCCCAGGTGTCTGCACGCAGTGTGGTAAGTCATCTGATTTCATAACGTTGCAGACGGCAAGTGGATTGAAGCGTTTCTGTACGTTTGAGTGTCAGTTGCGGAGTGAGGGAAAACAAGTGATGGATGGTGAATTGGATGCGATCTTGAATAAACGTATTGCGGAATACAAGGCGCGGGGTAAGGAACATGATGCAAAAGCAACTAAGCGAGTATGAGGGGAAGGGGCGGATTCATATTCCGTTCATAAGGGCAATCTCTTCGTTGAATTTGCGTATGGGTCGGGGTGATCCGAGAACGATGAAGGAGCCGATCGATTTTAAGTGTTCGGTGTGTCGGAAGATGAGGGTACTCGGTGCAGGTGCATCTGTGATGGTGAAGATGCAGATAGAGTCGGGGAATGGTATTGAAGATCTGTTGTTATGTGATGCGTGCTCTGATGTTTTAACTGAGGTGCTGAGATTTGGACCGAGAGTGATCGCAGAGGCATATCGTTGGGAGCTATCGTCGAGAGTGGCACGAGTATCAATAGTGCATGAGGATCTTTTCTGTTTCAAATGTATGGGGCGGGCCGATTCTCATATGTTTATAAAATTCGATGATGTGAGAAATTCAGAATTCTCGAAGTCGTGTCAGTATGATACGGTACGAGTATGTTCGCGGTGTGTCTATAGTTACATACAACTTATGGTTGAGTCGAAGGTGACGCGAAAGAATGTTTTGAAGGAATGTTCATTGAAGGAGTGTACGAACAAGCGGGCATGGAAGGCGAGTTCAGCAACGGTGGTTATAGATGCTGAGTAAAGATGAGTTTGCGGTTTTGGGATTGGTGGCGTTTAGTATGGTATTTATGGTGTCGGTGCTTTTTTCGACGTCGGCAGATTGTCGTCGAGATGCACTTGATACAATGTGTAAAGTGTATGGGGGTGCAACGGGTGGAGCGGTTGACGTGTGGACATATCCTCTTGATGGGGATACGGGTTTTTACGTGAAGTGTGATAATATTATTGGTGACACGTGGCAGGAAAGGTTTAGATATATTGTGGTAAACGGATCCAACGTGATTCAGTAAAGAGGGTGGTAGTGTTGTTTGAAGAAGGATGGCTTACAGTTATCATTCCGGCATTTAATGAGCGTTTGCGATTGGCTCCGACGATGCGGGAGATTGAGGTTTTTCATCGGAAGTATCCGGATGTGATTAAGCAGATCGTATTGGTTGATGATGGGTCAACAGATAATACGATGGAGATTGCGTTGCAGTGTACTGCGAAGTTGCCGGCGCACGTGGTGAGGTTGCCAGAGAATTCTGGAAAATGGGCTGCGATTCACAAGGGGATGGAGCTTGCGCAGACGGATGCGATGTTGATACTCGATGCAGATGGATCTGCGCAGATAACTGAGTTGAAGAGGATGCATCCGGATAATTTGGAATGGGTGAGGAAGCATAAGGTGACTCTCTTCGGTTCAAGGTTTTCATCTGGTTCGACGGTGGAGGGGAAGTCCTTCTTGAGATCGGTGGTTTCGCAAGGATATCGCGTGTATGTGCTTGGGATGTACTGGTTTGCGACGGGAAGGAAGGATATTGATGACATGCAGTGTCCTTACAAGTTAATTTGGGGATCGACGTTATTGGAGATGTTTAATGAGAAGCGTTTTTGCGGAGATCTTGAGTTGGCGTGTTGTATTCAGGGGAAGATTGAGAATCGACCGGTGAAGTTCATACATATGAGAGGAAGCAAGGTCAAGACGGAAACGATATGGGAGATGTTTAAAGGGACGTGGAGGGTTGCGATGAGATTCAGGAAACTATATCATGGAAAGTCTGAGAACGAGAATCGAAAGGTTTAAATAAATGAGCGAGTACACAAGTAGCACAAGGTGGTGACTGAATGGTTTCAAATGAATACACGTACGACAAGCGCCACGTTCTGATCTTCCGTACACAATCGGGGGAGATGATTGTTGGGACAAACGATTTGATTGATGTGTCGAACCAGGACTGGTTCAGAGAATTCTTGGCGATTGGTCGTGCGCCACGTAGGGATATGCGAGATCCGCAGGAGACGTTCTATCAGGAGAGGCCGCAGGCCCCACCTATGGTGGCGCCGAGGCCTGTGCAGCAGCCACAACCTCCGAGACAGACTGTTGCCCAGCAGATGGGACAGTATCAGCAGCCAAGGCCTTCAATGCCCTCTTCATTCTTGGATCTGACGCCGCAGGAGATGACGATGCCGATGTGGGAGTCATTGAATGCTCAGCAGCAGGCTCAATGGATGTCGAGATATAACATACAAGGATAGTCCTATCCCTATGGGGTGTGGAAGAAAACCAAAGGAAGGTGTAAAAAATGGTGCAACGCGCAGAAGCCGGCATGAAGCTGGATGAAGTAGAAGCCATCGTCGAGTCAGTCGAGCTCGAGCATGGTATTGAAGACCGACGTCAGTTCCACGTGACGATGAATCCGACCAGTATCAAGGTCGGCGGCGCCACGGGAAAGCTCCACGAGTGGATTCCGCTGAGCCCTCGTGCGACTGAGGAGATCGTTCCCCAGGGTTCCGTGATGGATCGCTACCTGCAGCAGGTGGAGATCTGCATCAAGGAGGCGAAGGCGGCGCAGACTGTGACCAAGGCTCTCAAGCTGATGGAGGGGAAGAAGTTCGAGTTCAAGCGTCTCAAGCTTGGGAAGGACTTCAACGGTCAGGCTGCTCGCGAGTACTTCGTGCCGGTGAAGCAGCTGTGAGCCGTCATGAGACGCTCCTTCAACTCGATGCCGAACTCAGACGAGTTAGGGTTGAGTTGTGGTTGCTCGATGAAGAGGAGTTGATCGGGCGTCTCAAAACATATTTATATCTTCTCGTGCTTGAGAGAGAAGTAAATAGGCGGCTGCGGGAGCTTGACGACTATGGTATTCGAGACACTGATACGTGAGAATAATGTGAAGCTATACATTCTCCTATCGAAATCGAAAACTCTTCGTAAAGCGTCACAGGAAGCAGAGATCGGATATACGCATGCGCGTCGTCTGGTGAAGATCTGGACGAAGTTAGGGTTTCTTGAGAAGCGTGGGACGTTGCATGGTGTGAAGTTCATATATACTCAGGAAGGCTTGAAACTATTTATGGTGATGGAGGATCTCTATAATGGGATTCAAGATGTGGGGGATGGATTTTGACTGATTGTCCTTGGTGTAAAGTTGTGCCGGTATGTCCTGAGAAGTCTGGGGGAGGGGAGAAGTGTGACTTTAGGGATCTCGTATGGGATAAGGATGCCATATTTGAGAGGATGAAACTAGAGTATGAAGCTGTCAAGGTGACGAGACAGCGGGCGACATCTGAGAAAGATCCGGTACAATTAAATAAGATTGTTGCTGAGATGATGGATAAGTCGGAGGGTATGAAGATCATGCAAGAGGTGCTGACGAAGGAGTTCGGGGTGAAGCCGAAGGAATTCAAGGAACGGCTCAATCTTGAGGATCTGTCATTCAGCGACAAGATGAAGATCTTTATGAAGTTGCAGGCGTTGAAGAATAAGCGTCGATCGAAGAAGAATTGAGGTGTTATGATGGAACCAACAGATGCAAAAAAGTTCATGGAAAAACATATTGCTGAGCTTGAACGGGCGCTCTTCACGTTTGAACATGTGTTGAAACCTCGGTATGAGGCGGACAAGCAGATTCTTGAGCGTATGCGGCAGCAGTATATCAAGCTAGATGCATTGATTCAGAAGATGGATCGTGGTGAAGAGATCTCGACAGAGGAGAGCACTGATGCAATACCTAGGGAGTTGAGGTGATTGCAATGAGTGATGCTTTTCTGGTTGGGGCGGTTGCAGGTATATTAGTTATCGGAATAATATACTGGACGATTCATATGTTCAAGAAGCAGAATAACTATGCGGAGGATCTTTTGAGTGAGCTTCGCAAGATTCGTGAGGCGTTGGAGAAACGGAAGTAGGGGTGTGTTATGGCTGACGTTATGGAGATAGATTATCCCGATGTGTGTCAGGACTTCGTGGATAGGATTATCTATCGTGTGGTGAAGGAGAACAAGCCGATGTCAAAGTCAGTGCTGGAGAAGAAGGTATTGAAGGAGGTCCTTGCCGAGGTGCTGAAGGAGGGGAAGCTTCTTGATCGTGTATTGCGATTAGTTGATTTGGGTGTGATTCATTTCGAGGAGAAGCAAGTGCCTTTCGAGGTTGTTGTCGAGGGGGCTGCGAAAGAAGAAGTGAAGGTGGGATAATGGTATATGGTGGTGGGGATCTGTGGTTGAATGGGTTTCTATTTGCTATTGCTTTGGTTTTGGCGATATACTATATTTTTAGATCTGCAAGGAATACTGTTGACTATCGTGAGGATGTGGTGAAGGAGCTGCGAGAAATCAAGCATGAGTTGCGCGAGATGTCGTTGCGTCAATTGCAGACTCAGCTATCGAATAGTCTCCCAAAAGACTTGAAGAAGAGGGGGAAGTGATGGGTAAGTTCAAGACGTCATTGGTTGGGGTTACCTTCGAAGGGCGTCAAGTGAATGTGCGACTGGTTGCGACAGGGCAGAAGCTTTTCTGGATAAATGAGAATAATCCTCATGATGCGAATGCGATGTTGATATTCGCAGATGAGGAGAAAAAGGTGCAGCTCGGACATCTTCGTGCAGAGCTTGCTGCGAAGTTAATGGATCGCGCTCGGAAGAAGAGTTGTGAGTATGAGATTTTTGCGGATAAGGTGACTGGTGGGGGAATCGATTTTCTCGGTCGGCAGAAGAACTATGGTTTGAATGTGATAATCTATACGAGGTGGTTAAAACGCACCCAATAAAAGTGAAGCTGAAGGATGAAGATGGAAAATGTATCGAAGTGACGTTGATGCAGTACGTGGATCATGGTAATGGTGCTTTGGGTACGGGGTTTGTCGGTTTCAGATCTGATACGTCTGCGTTTGTGTTCGTAACATTACAACGTCTCTTTGATGACGCGAAGTTTCAGAGGTGGGTATCATGAAAACGACGAGAGGACAGAAGGAAGGAGAGTTGGTGAAGAAGATATATGCCCGGCTTTATGCTGAGGCTGATCCGAAGGGTAATTGGGAAAATATGGTGGCGACTGGCGAGATTTATGGGAAGGACTTTTTTATGAATTATGTCCTAGATGATGGGCGGCAAGTGGAGATTATAGAGTCTTTGTTGAAGGAGGCAAAAGTGTCGAAGAGGCAATGGGAGAAGTATAAGTTTTTCATCTTGCTTGGTGCGGCTCCAACAGGTGTTCGCAGAGAGCGAGTGTATGCGTGAGGTGTGAGGGATGGGGAATAAGCTGCTCTTTGCGACAATAGCGATATTCCTCATCTTTACACAAGTAAATATTTTTATCATAGATCGTCCAGTGTGGAACGATACGGCATTTACGCTCGAGACGATACAGCGTATGCATGAGAGAGGGTGGAATTTTGATTGGAAGCACTATGATGTGCATCCATTTGGATATTATAGTGTTCTATATGTTTGGGAATATATGAATCCTGGGATGACTGAGTATCATTGGGCTGAAGAGCTGTCGGTGTTATTCGGGCTCGTCTTTTTTACGTTGATATTTTTGGGGATGCGGAAGCTCTTTCCGAGATATGGAGAACTCGCGGTTGCGACGATGGCGTTCTTCAGTACATACAATCATTACTTTACGGAAGCGAGGATGTATGGTCTTGTGATGATGCTGTCAGCAATACTTTTCTACCTGGTTGTTGTGAAGAGGTTGCGAAGCAGATCTGTGGTGTTTTGGGCGATGTTTGTTTCAATATTGTTTCCTCTTGTGCACTACCTGGCGGCGATTATTCCACCATTCTACGTGCTATTTCACATGGTATTGAGTAGGGTGGAGAATAAGGAATGGTCATTGAAGAGGAAAGATGATCGGTTCCCGTTGATCTGGGTATTCGTCGGGTGGCTTGTTGGGGTTGTCTGTGCATTGACAATCTTCCTGCCTCAGCGGGCGAGAATAGATGCGATGTGGTTGCCGCAATCAAATGTGACGAGTTGGCCTTCATCAGTAATATTCTCAATGCTATATACTGAAGGGATGGATATGACGTGGTGGGGGACGCTCTCATATTTTACGATAATCGTGTTGATGGTGCTTGGTGTAGTATACATTTATTTTCAGTTATCAAAGGGGAAGAAGGATGCTGCAGTAATGGCGATGATGATGGGATCTGCGTTGATGCCTTTGATTTTTTTAGCGGCAGATAGTATTACGCATTTGTATCATCACAGGTACTTTCTTGGAGTGATCTGGATGTTTGCAGCGGTGATGATGACGATCGTGTGGAAGGTAGTGATTGAATCGTTTGACGGGTGTCGCAATGAATAAGGTAGTGGCAGCGTCATTGTTGCTAGTGGTTCTTGGGGGGGCGATATTTTATCAAGGAGTATATTGGTATTACGCGCCACAGTATTGGATGAATGTCTTTAGGGAGAATGTGCCGTGTCAGCCAGAGGTTGTTGTGCACGATACGCCATTCACAGCATTTCCGTTTATGGTCTGGTCTCGAGAGCATGGATGCGGGTGGGAGACGTATATATCGGCACCAATTCCTCCAAGGTTGGCGAATAGTGCTGGATATGATGCGCTTCCACCGAATCATGTGTTGTGGAATGAATCATTTCCTGAGCGCGGATCATATTATTATGCTGAGCCGTTGGTGAATGATACGACGGGGAGTTTGCAGAGATCTCCACCTGGGAATGCATCGATCTATTGGGAGTGTCCATACATGAGGATATGGTATGTGAAGGGTGACTGAGATGATCATAAATACGTATTTCAAAGGGGTTATGGAGAAGAATGTGTTGGTGACGTTGACGAAGGAGAGATACGCTGCTGAGAAGGAATTCTATGTGAAGGGGATGGTGAAGAACGGGCACGAATTCATCGTGCCGAAGTCGACATATTTGCGGAGTCTTGTTGAGGTATATGGACGGAGTGGGTTGTATCCGAGACGGCATTTTCCGACGTATGTCTGTGGTGCGAGGTGGATGAAGCTTTTGAAGTTCAACGGATCTTACGTGCTTGTTGAAGGGAAGCAGAAGGAAGAGTGGGTTGCGTTGAGATTTGACAGGATAACAAGTAGATGGGTGAAGTTTCATGTTGTCAGAAGGGCGTTTTCAAAAGATGATGTTCGGAGAGTGCGGGAGAAGTGTGTGAATGTCGAGCAGGCTTGGATCTTAGGGCAGTTATGGATGGGGTGGAAGAAGATAGGTAAGGCTGAGACCTTTGCCGGATGGTTGGAGAAGTCAGGGGTATGGGTGCAAGTGAAGAGTCGGTTTGATCTTGTCAAGATGCACAAGAAGCGAATGGGATAAGAAAAAGGGGTGGATGATTGGGGGGAAATCACGCCACCCGAATTTAATGATTCTACGATGGTGTGGTGGTTTTTATACTTTGTGAAACTGTTCTCTATAACATAGATATTTTGGTTCGAAACCACACAATACCAACATAGGTATATTTAAATATAAGTTCTTTGCTAATAACTAACTAGATGGGTTCACAGCATAATTCTGGGGGCGATATGATGGAGGAGATGAGCTCTTCTGAACGGCGAGTAAGCCTTAATCTGCGAGTTGATCCGAGTAAACACGCGATTCTTGAGAAGCTGCGGAAGACGGGTTTCGGATTCGCCGAAACAGAACGGAATAGATCTGATGTGTACAATGAGATCCTTGGGTATGGTATACAATTACAGATGCTGAAACAAGAGCTTGGCGATAGGGAGTTTGAGCGTCTCTGGCGATTGATTCATCGTATAAATCTCAAGAAGTTGAACTTCGATGCGATCGAAAAGATGCTTGCGTGAGGCTAGCACATGGTTGATGAGAAGGTTATGTATCCTTATAGGCAGACTGAGTATCCGTCAAGGGATGCTGTCTTTAATTGGATAGTTAGGAGACATCTCGCCGCAGGGAAGAAGCCTTGGCGGAAGAGTGACGATGTTGTTTGGGGCGGTTTTCTGTATCATGTTCTTGATTACATTTTCTTGCTGATATATATCTGGTTTGTTTGGTGGATCGTAACGTTGATGTACGATCACTTCGGTATGTTCAAGGCAGTTGTGACATTGTCGATATTTGTCTTGATAAGGCTCAACAGTTTGATTCGACAGGCAAAACTGACGAATCGATTACTGCAAGAGAGATTATAGGGAGGTATATAGCATGGCAAGAAAGACAACGGAACCGGTTGCGTATACAGAAACGGTTCACTACCAGTACGAGAATGGCGGAGAGGTAATAAATACTCTCGAGACTAGTGTGAACAAACCGTGTACGCCGAGTAAGGATGCGGAGAAGATTACGCGGGTGGCGAAGATTCGCGTTGAGACGCACGTATTTGAGGATAAGTCTGTTGAGGAAAACAAAGTGTACGAGAAGAAGATAAAGACTTTGCAGATCAGGGATGATGTGACTGCTCCATCGAGTGGAAAGGTTGCTGAGTCTTCGAAGAGGTATGATCCGGAAGATCACGAAGAGGTTGAGGAGCCGAAGGAATTGCCGGGGAGAATGGGTCGTTTCGAGGTGTTGAAGAATCTTGTAGATAATATCGCCAAACAAGGAAGATTGACCCAAGTATTCTCAGTGCTGGCATTGATTGTTGCTTGTGTGGCTCTGATCTTTGCAGTAGTGAGATTGGTGTAGGTGATATGATGGTTGAAGACAACGAGAATCATGTACTGGTGACTATTATGCTGGTACTGGTTGTTGTCATCGGTATGGTGTCGGTTTTATGGGCTGTGAAGCAAGCGCAGAAGCAGAATGCAATAGAGAATTGGCAGACGCAATCGATTGCTGAAGCAA
>Ga0315284_10009277_pt1 | contig 14029 bp, 10 predicted proteins | sample YL17G09_16_MG_FD_203696 | JGI IMG/M metagenome (GOLD analysis project Ga0315284, IMG submission 203696) | Sediment microbial communities from Yellowstone Lake, YNP, Wyoming, USA - YL17G09_16 | ecosystem: Environmental > Aquatic > Freshwater > Lake > Sediment | place: USA: Wyoming | collected... | reverse complement strand
GCCAATACCACCCTGCATCTCGAAGCAGGGGCAGTTCTTAAAGGTAGTTCCGACCTCAACGACTACATCATAAACGGCAAAAGATTCGGCCTCATATCGGCCAAAGACGCGAACAATATCGCTATAACCGGCCGCGGAACTATCGACGGCAGCGGAACCGCCTTTATGGATATGACCAGGACACGCTCTGGCCCCGAGAGATTCGGCGACTTCGACCCCAACCTTACACGTCAGGGCCTTGAATATATGGACCCCAAATTCGGCACTGCCGACGGCCCCGTTGTCCCTTACGACAGGCCCGGCCGGCTTATCGCATTTTCACTCTGTCGCGACGTCCTGATTCGAGACGTAACAATCACCGATGCCCCGCTCTGGACGGTCCATTTGGACCGCTGCGAGGACGTTGTCGTCTCAGGTGTTCGAATAGCTAATCCACCGGTGGTGCCTAATAATGACGGTATTCACTGCACCTGCTGCGCCAACGTCCATATCAGCGATTGCGACATTTCAGCCGGCGATGATGCTATCGCTATCACTTCGATAGGCGACCCTCGTCATAATCAGATTCTCGGCGGCGACCTTCTGGGTCCGGGCAAAACCGAAAATGTAACAGTAACCAATTGCACGCTTAAATCCCGCTCGGCCGCCCTTCGCGTCGGATATACCGGCGGCGATGTCAAAAACTGCACCTTTTCCAATATCGTTATCCGCGAATCAAATCGGGGTCTGCTTGTCAACGTCCGCGATGACGCCTCGGTCGAGAATCTTCTGTTTTCAAATATCATTATTCAGACCCGCCTCCACACAGGCCACTGGTGGGGGCACGGCGAACCCATTCAGGTTTCCGCCGTTGCAAACGAAGCCGGTATCAGGAAACTGGGCAAAATAAAAAACGTCCGTTTCTCAAACATCCTTGCTGAATCCCAAAGCGGAATTGTTGTCTGGGGTCATAAAAACAGCGTCATCGAAGACCTCGTCTTTGACAATGTCAAAGTAAAGATAAAAAACAGTTCCCTCAACGCTTCATACGGCGGGAATTTCGATTTGCGCACAAACGGGGATTTTGCAACGGCCATGTTCAAACACGATATACCGGCACTTTACTGCGGCAACGTCGCGGGGCTGAAAATCAGCCGCTTTACGACTGAATGGGATGATGGATTACCCGATTTTTTCAATCATAGTATTTGCTGCCAGGATTCAAGTGACGTTGAAATCGATGGCTTCATCGGCAGACAAGCCCATCTCGACGACCAGAGGGCGGCGATATCTCTTGAAAGTGTAAGCGGAGCGACTGTCCGAAATTGCAAAGCCACACCGGGAACCGGCATTTTTTTGCAGACCGCGGATTTGACCGGTCCGCGACTTTTTGTTAATAACGAGCTTTCAAACGCCCAGCAGGCATTCGAGCCGCCCGATTCCAAATAATTTGTAGGGCGGGGTTTTACCCCGCCGTCTTTATCATTTCGTCGAAAACGTATGCACCGTTTCCGTCTCGTATTTCTCACCTGGCCTTAACACTACCGATGGGAATTCCGGCTTGTTGGGCGAGTCCGGATAATGCTGCGTTTCCAGGCACAATGCTCCGTGTTTGTTATAGACCTTGCCTTCTTTGCCCTTTAACGAGCCGTCTAAAAAGTTACTGGTATAAAACTGCACCCCCGGCTCAGTTGTTTCTATCTCCATTACCCGTCCGCTTGTCGGCTCATACACCCGCGCCACAAGTTTCATTTTGCCCACTTTGCCCTTTAGCACGTAGTTATGGTCGTAGCCCTTTATATCAACTTGTTCTATCCTCGACCCAATCGTCATCGGCTTTGTGAAGTCCATCGGCGTATCTTTAACGCTCTTCAGCTCGCCCGTCGGGATAAGGTCCTTATCGACCGGGGTGTATTTGTCCGCGTTTATCATCAGCTTATGACCAAGTATGTCGCCGTTTCCCTGTCCGGCGAGGTTCCAGTAAGAGTGATTGGTCAGATTCACAACCGTCGGCTTATCCGTTGTCGCCTCATACTCCATCTCAAGCTTGTTGTCCGCCGTAAGGGTGTAAGTAACGATGCACTTCAGATTGCCCGGAAAGCCCTCCTCGCCGTCCTTACTGGTATAGCTCAGCTCCAGCTCCGCCTCGTTGCCTTTTGCTTGTGCCTTTTCTATTTTCCAGACGACCTTATCAAATCCTTTTATCCCGCCGTGCAAACTATTTATCCCGTTGTTCGCCGCCAGCTTGTATTCCAAGCCATCCAGCGTAAACTTCGCACCGCCAATGCGGTTACCATACCGCCCGATGATTGCGCCGAAATAGGGATGCGACTTCAAATACCCGTCTAACTTATCGAACCCCAGCACAATATCGCCTGACTTGCCGTTTCTGTCCGGCGCCTCAACCGAAACTATAATCCCTCCGTAGGTTGTAATCTTCGCCGTAAGGCACTTGCCGTTAGTCAGTGTCACGATATCAACCGCCTGTCCGTCCGCCGTTTTGCCGAATGGTTCCACCTTAACGCTCATTTTTCCTGGCTCCTTACATTTTTTCGCACAGCATTGCATCTCGCAGCCGCCGACATAAACCATAGCCGCTGCTAAAACCAAACCTGCCAAAATTCTCCTGTTCATATACCAGCTCCTTCTTGCCTTATAATCTGCTATTCGACGTTTCCCCGCCTGAATATATGCTCATTAAAGTCGGATGTCAAAATGTTTACTTGCGAAACCACAGACAGATAAGATGCCCTAATCTGCGGCTGCGTATAATTTCAAAAAGCAAGGCCCCCCTGCCAAAGGGGAGCCCTTGTCAGCCAATAATTTTTAATCCTCAGTTAAGCAGGCATCCTACGTTCTTATGCCCCGGGCACAAGACAAAATACACCCCTTATGTTGACCGGTAGCTCGAAACCAAGAACTATCCTAATGCCCCAGCCAACACCAGTTGCAACAGCACCAAAAGTACTGCGACCCTTTTGCTGGATTGTCCGCTTATTACTCGATTACTTTTTCGGCGGCTTTTTTGGCCGGCTCAGCCGCTTTCTTCGCCGGTTCCTCGCTCTTCTTCGCCTTACAGCCCATTATTGCTGCCGCAGACCCCAAAGCAATTACCAATGCTACAAGAACCAGAATGCATTTCTTTCCCCAGGTCTTCATCTTCTGCTCCTTTCCAAATTTGTATTGTTTGGCCTGTTCTTTTTCTTACGAGAATCTTCTTTTCTTATTCTTTAATTATCTGCTACGCATCCTTGTTCGTCAATATCCAAGATGTTTCTTTTTCTGCAATTTACCACCAAGCCCGGCAGTAGAACAAACTCATATTATCAGCATCGCGTCGCCATAGGAGTAAAACCGATAACGCTGGTTAACGGCGTGCCTGTATGCGGCAAGTATCGTATCAAGCCCCGCAAATGCTGCCACGAGGGCAAGCAACGTTGAGCGGGGCAGGTGAAAATTCGTCACCATCGCATCCACCATCTTGAACCGATACCCAGGCGTTATGAATAACCGTGTTTGCCCGCTGTCTGCCTGTACCCTTGAATCGGCTGCCACCGTCTCAATCGCCCGCACGGACGTCGTCCCTACGGCGATAATCCTGCCCCTTTTTTCTCTTGCCTCGTTTATTATGCGTGTGTTCCTGGTATCGATGCTGAACCGCTCCGGGTGAATCTCGTGCCCCTCTATTCTTTCCGCCGTTACTGGCTTGAAGGTCCCCTCGCCCACGTGCAGCGTAATATATGCGACCTTTATGCCCCGGCGCTCAAGCTGCCCGATAAGTTCTTTCGTAAAGTGCAAACCCGCCGTCGGGGCGGCAACTGCACCCAAATGACGGGCGTAAACCGTCTGGTATCTCTCCTTGTCTTTCACCGCCTGCCGCAAATCCGCGTCCCGCTTTATATATGGCGGCACCGGCGCAAAACCAATCCTTTTCAGCGCTTTTTCTGCCGGCCCATTTGCTTCGACCCTCAGCACACACTTGCCGTCACCTTTCTTTTCAACCACCTCTGCACAACAAAAAACCTCGCCACTAATATCCTTCAGTCGAATCCTCTCCCCCGTCTTTACCTTGCCCAGCCCTTTCAGCATCACCTCCCATACGCCTTTGGCCGGCTGCTCCAAAAACAACCCCTCCAGTGCCGCCCCGCTCAGCCGACTCGCAAAAAAACGTGCAGCCAGCACCTTCGTGTCATTCAGCACAAGGCAATCGCCCGCGTGCAAATACTCTCCGATTCTTGCGAACCGACTGTCGACTATGCGACCGCTTCGCCGCTCTAAAACCAGCAGCCGCGACTCGCTACGACTCTTAGCCGGCTGCTGCGCAATCAACTCTTCAGGCAGGTAATAATCCAACGCCTCGGTCTTCATATCAGAAAGTTATCAGACCATCCCACAAATCGCATACTAATTTTTTTGCAAACGCAAGCTAATTTGAACGCTTCTTAGGCAACACGTCAACTCTTGCGAAAGAACCTCCGTTGTCCGGCCGATACCAAAATCGTTGGCCCAACTTCAGAATGGCGTCGTAGAAATAGAGGTGATGCAATGGATTCAAGAAAACTCTTTGAACAGACCGCAACCTCAATCGCAGCCCTCGACAGGGACGAGCTCAAAGGACGCATCAGAAACTTCAATGGCCGTTTCAGACTGGATTTCACCGAAGAATACCTCGACCACCTCAATATCGACCGGCTAAGACATATCCTGCTTGCCGCCCACATCAGCGCTGGTTCCTCTCATTAAAACCCTGCTATTGGCGCTGTTGCCCTTTTACCAATACTCTTTTCCTGTCAACCTAGTCGCCGTCCGTCTCGGCTGCTCCAAATAAAAAGCCGGAGTCCTTTCAGACTCCGGCTTTTGTGAGACAGTGGTAAAATATAGCACACTTATCTAATTCCACTGCCCCACGGAAACCAAAACATACTTAAAGAAAAGAACTATTAACTTGTCATTATTCATTATACGCGCCAACGGTCCCTTTTTGCAAGTGTTTTTTCCCGCTTTTTTCAAATTTTTATCGATTCTTAACTCCTTCTTAACAAAGACCTTACAATCACACCGCCACTCCGAACCCAATAATCGCGCCCTCACCGCCTAACTCTCGGCATCGCCGCGGCCTCAATTTCAAATAAAAGCTCCTCTCTGCAGATGTCGCAATTCACCACAATCCATGGCCAGTCGAGCCGGCCCTTGAACTCCTCGAATACGTCTTCTACCTCCGTCGTCTTGCAGTATGCAACAACCTGAACAACGTCTTCGTCGCTGCAATTCATATCACGCAGCACCGCCCTGACATTCTCAATTGTTGTCTCGATTTGCCCACTCGCGTCCCCGATATGCGTAGTCGTTCCCTTGGCATCTATCGAGGCGGTTCCGGAGACAAACACAGTCTCGCCCGCGGGGCTGCTCGCACGCGACGCCCGCGAAAATGCCGAACCATACTCGAGCGCACATTGTTGTCGCCCAATAGCAGCCAAAAACTCAATCGAGTCCGCCGGCTCCAATACCGCCGTCAGGTCCATACCGCATTGGCCGCCACCGGCTAGCCCAAGACCGATACCAGTGCTCGCCGGCATCGATTGTCGGCTCCCTTTGCCTATCAGGCCCCGCTCCATAAAAAATTGATTCCGCACCTTGTTGAATTCACCGTACCACGACAGAATGTCGCCCAACCACATCCATGTCCGCGACACGCACGCAAAATCCCTCCCCAATTGCCTCAGCACAGATTCGGCCTTCTCTAACATCGCCCTGGCCTGCTTGGCGCCCTCGCCCAATTCGCTGTCTGATACCCCGGACAGTGTAACATAAGCCCGCCCGGGCACTTTCACCATCCGCCCGCACGCCTTGCCATCCAGTGTGAGAATATCCGGCCTGTTTGAGCTGGCCAACGCGTGAACCTGCACCCCAGATAGCATCCCGCATCGCCCTTGTCTGCCCGTCAATAAGCTCGGCGCAACACCGTCATCCATCCTGCCATACGCCTTGCGCCGCGCCGCTGAGACGACGTCCAACGCCCCTTCAACGGTAAATATCCGCTCCTGCAGAATATTCGCGTGCTCAGAATTCAGTATTTCTCGAATGCCCGCGAACAATTCCACTATCCCGCTTTGTGTGGGTGCGCAGTCCTTCGACTTGGCTGAGATATATATCTCAGTAGCCGAGGGGGATTTGACTTTGCGAGTGTTTATCTCGACACTCATTGTGACTCCATCACCCTCATATTTCATACCATTTCAGCACTAAGGGAACACGTCATCAGATAGCTGTGGCTAATGATTATTCTATCACAGAGTCGCTCGAAAATCAAGTATTGCCTTAAAATCCTGATTTATCCTTCCCTAAACGGGCCTCTAATGAGCTAAATCAATTACATGCGTGCTTTATTAACGGACTTTACACGCTATTCCAGCTCCAACAAACTTGGGCCTTTATCCGAACCGGCCTTGGGAGTAGCCATCGTTATCGGCATCTTCACAGAGACCTTGGTGGAACTCCGGACGGCCCGCGCCAACTGCTCTCCGGTAGCGGCAATCGGCCCGGTGACAAATTCAGGAGTATTAAATGTTTCCAGGCAGTAATTATATAATTCCGGGTCTTCCTGCGGCACTATCAGTGGTTTATATGCCTTACCCGTCTCATCAACATAGCTAATGTAGCACTTCGTAAATACCCCATGCTCCTTCTTGCTGCTGTAAATTAACCATCGGCTGTTACTGGACCAACTGTGCCACGACTCACTTTGGTCGCTGCTGATATCCAGCCGACGGTATTCATACCGACCGGTCTCCTCCGCCACTTTCATATCCACTATATATAAATCGCTGCTCACTTGCCATGGTGGGAAGCACCCATAATCAGACATGCAAAATATCAGCCATCGTCCGTCGGGGCTGAACCGCGGCATAGCGATACTCAATCCCGTATCCTTGGATGAAAGCACCGTCTCTGCCTCGCCCCACTGGTCATGCTCCAGGTCATAGCTTACTCGAACAAGATTATATTTCACCTGATCGTATCCATCCGGAGGAAACTTCTTCTCCTGTAATATCGGTGACTTCGGTGTGCTGCAAAAGTACAAATAGCGCCCGTCGGCAGACCACGCAGGCCAGTTCTCAAGCTGGTCCTTTTTTGAAATCTGCGGCGACGTCTTCACGGCCTTTGAATCAACAACAAAGTAAAGCAGGACCGAATCTATGTCCATCGTATCACGCAGCTCTCTTCTCGCCGTATGAAGGAACATAGGCAGTTTATTGAGGGAATATGCCACCAGCTTCCCGCTCGGATGCCACGTCGTATAGCCGAACTTGGCGTCAATTTTACTGACAACCCCATCCTCTATCAGAAGCGTTATCGGGCCTTGTTTCAAGTTGCGGACGCCAATCAACACGTTGTCAGGCCGGTTCCCGCAAAACGTATGACAACTTGAACAGCCGGCTTTATAGAGATGGTTATCCAGCACCGTTTTCTCATCGAAGCACCTCAAATCTCGCTGATAAATGCCAACTCGCCCCCTTGACAAGGTATTAGTGGGATGCGTTCTCCTGTATACAATATAATTGTCAACGTCCTCACTTGCAATCCTGTTGGTGATTGTGCCGAATCGAACCCAGCCCCGGTCATCCGTCATCACAAAAACGTCAAAATGCACCTGGCCGCCCCTGTTCTTGTCAAGAAGAACGTGCCAGGAATTTATTGGAATCACAATATCCGGCGACCGGCTGGAAACTTCTATTGCCTCGCCTTTATCCGAGTAAATCCGCGCAAAGTAATACGACCCCTTCTCCTTCACCGTAAAATTAAGAGGCGAAATGTTGGGCGGGATAACCGTCGAACTATAATCGGGATGAATCCTCGGCGGTCGGTCCACAGCACTATATTTATCAACCTGAACATCACGCTCGTGAAGACCGTAAGCCAACACGCCCGACAACAATATCACGAATAACACAAGGCCAAAAACTGTTACACGCCTCCTCATTTCTTAACTCCCGAAGGACCATATACATAATAGAAAAAATAGCTGTCTCCGTAATCCCTCGACATCTCATTTAACGCCATCATCTTGTTTGCCCCATACCGGCCGATGTAGGCACCGATAAACCTTTCAAACCGCGCGCGTGACTCCACACTGATTTCACGACCGGGCACTTCAAACTTCTTCTTCGTCGTGTAGGCGTATAAAAGTATCCCTTCCTCATACACCCGCGGAATCCCAGCGTAATCAAAATCATTCAGATGCTCAAGGTTTCCCACAAACTTGTCGAGTTGATTCGTCAATAAATAAAACGCCGCAAGGTACTCAAAAGCCATCCGATTATGTTTGTTCCGGGCCAGCAGGTCTAGAAATATGTTTTCCTTCAGGGATTCAAAATCCCTGTCTATTACCGGCATCATACTCCGAAGCTGCTGAACTTCTTTGTCCGTTGACAGGTTCGGGTCTCGCTCGATTCTTTCCAGATAGCCCTTGGCCCAGCCGGCGTCAAACAGCGTCCTGCTTAGTGCTCCAAGATAAACACACGCCGTGCCCGTGTCGCCCTTGATTAAGTTTATCAAAGCCAGCCGCTTCAGAAATATAGGCCGCTCTCCGTATGCATCCGTTAACAGAACAAGCGCGGATTCCGCCAAGTTCATCTGCCCAAGGTCAATGTAAGTGTCAAACAGTCTCCAGTAGCCCAAAGGTTGTGCCGACTCTGCGGACAGCATCAGTGCACCTGGCTGCTGTCCATACGCGAACATCTCCTGTGTCATTCGACCGGTGTGATATAAGGCCCGGTCAGCCGCGTGGTTGATAAACTTGTTCTGCGGATAACGGGCAGCGACCTCAAGCACCTCACGCCACATTCTGTTGCAGGAGTAGTAGTTCACTGCTATCTGCGTCTTTAGCGAGGAGCTATGGCAGAAGTAAGCAACCAGCACACCTGTAACAATAGCAAGCAATGGCGCGAACATTCCAGCGACCTTTTTTACAGACAATGTTATGAACTGGCCGAGCGAGCTTTGTCTGTTTTTTTTAGAGGTTTTGGGCCGCACCGTTACTGCCGACGTTTGGCCGGGCAGCATAACCTTGCTCCTCCGCAACAATTCTGCAGGCCATAAGCCGACCAGCGTTATCGGCAACAGCAGGTAAAGCACATAGGTCACCGTCAATTTGGTTGTGTCGATTTCGTAAGAGCGAGGCATAAAGTCGCTGAAAACGTAGATAATGCTAACTTTGAAAACAGCTACGCTCACAATATACCCAACTATCGGAACTGATAACAAAAAGGTTATGCCCAGCGTTGTGCGGCGTCTTAAAAACAACTCGTAGATTCCGCAGACCACCATAAACAATAGATACGCTCCGCCTGCGACAACATAGAGAATTATCGACAAGGCCAGAAACACCAGCATATCGGTCGGCCTTCTCTTCAAGGTTGCACCCATATACAAACACACAAAACCAAACGCCGCCAACAAGCCCATCGCTATGCCAAACGGATATATGTACCGAGCGTAGGGTATAAGCAGCAGAATTGGCGCCACGAAACACACCCACCGAACCTGCCGCCCGCTTGCATTCCTCACGATTGACGCGGTGCAAAGCCATAACAGCCACGCCTGCACGGTTGCAACTAAGGCGCCTGCCCACCCTATATAGAAAAATTGCCCAAGAAAGGCGCTCACGTACTCGACAAGCCCGCCCGGCAAGGGAACAGTCCCGCGGAAAAATTCCCATCCTCGATAAAAGACGGGGAAGCTCACAACTATCCCGCCGCCATGGTAGATGAGATGAAGGTCAACCACCAGCCACAAATACAGATAATACAGGAGAAAGAACAGCAGATTTAACGCTGCTGTCCCGGTAACGCTCCCCGACAATCGACGTAACAGACTCATCTGTGCCGCCCCATTACGAATCGACCAGAGATAGCTTGTCGCCTGTGAAGAAGTAAGAACAACAATTACGCCACGCTTCTGTGCCTGGCTTTTCAACACGCTGGCTAACACGGTATCATACCATATTGCAGTCAAAAATCCAAACCAACTCAGGCACAAATTCGCTCGCCGTGGCTGGATGACTCTATGTTCAGCTGCGGCGGTAGCGCCTGTTTCACAAACAGGCCTCTATAAACCAAATCGGCTCCAACGTCGCTGCGATAACGGATTTAAAATCCTATTCCCGCTCCTGCCAGACCTGGCTCTGCTCCGGCATACCGCCGGCCTTGGGAGGGGTGGCCATAGTTATCGGCATCTCCACAGAAACCCCGGCGGAACCTCGGACAACACGCGCCAGCCCCTCCCCCGTAACCGCAATCGGCCCTGTGACAAATTCAGGAGTATTAAACGTCTCCAGACAAGAATCATAGAATTCCGGGTCTTTCTGCGGCAGCACCAGCGGCTTGTAAACCTTGCCGCTGTCATCGACGTAGCTGATGTAGCTTCTGGTAAAGTCACCGTGTTCCCTCTTGCTGCTGAAAACCATCCACCGGCTGTTACACGACCAGCTATGCCATGACTCACATTGGTCACTGTTGATATCCAGCCGGCGATATTCATACCGGCCCGTTTCCTCGGCCGCTTTCAAATCCATTATGTACAAATCGCTGCTCGGCTGCCAGGCCGGAAACTCCCCATATTCAAACATACAAAACACCAGCCACCGCCCGTCCGGGCTTGTCCGCAGCATTGAGATGCTCAGCCCCGTATCCTGGGCCGAAAGCACCGTCTCAACTTCGCCCCACTTATCATTCTCAATGTCGTAGTTTATGCGAACAAGGTCGTATTTCACTTTGTAGTAATTTTTCGGAAGAACCTTTGTCTTGTCCGGCCATAGCATCGGTGCACTGCAGAAATACAGATATCGCCCGTCGGCGGACCAGGCAGGCCACGTCTCCAGCCGCTCCTTCTTTGAAATCCCCGGCGATGTCCTCACGGTCTTCGTATCAACAACAAAATAAGCCAGTGACGCATCCAGGTCAACTGCATCATTCACCTCATCTCGGGAAGTATGAAAGAACAAAAGCAGATTATTGATGGAAAATGCCACCAGCTTCCCGCTCGGATGCCACGTCGTATAACCAAACTTAGTGCGTATCTTGCTGACTTTGTCCTTTTCTATCAGCAGTGTAACGCCTCCTGTTTTACGAAGGCCAATTGTTACTTTGTCGGGCCTGTTCCCGCGAAACGTATGACAGTTGACACAGCCAGCTTTGTAGCGACGGTTGTCCAGCACCAGTTTCTCATCAAAGTTCCCAAGGTTGCGCTGATAAATACCCATGTGCCCTCTTGTCAGAGTATGCATATAACGCATCTTCCTGTATGCCAGATAACCGTCAATATCCTCACTGGCAATCTTGTTGCTGATTGTGCGAAACCGGGACCATCGCCCATTTCCCGCTCTCACAAAAATATCAAAGTGCAGCTCGCCTCCCCTGTTCTTGTCCAAAAGCTCGTGCCAGCGGCTGATTGGAATCAGAATCTTTGGCGACCGACCGAAAACCTCTATCGCCTCACCCTTCTCAGAATAGATCCTGGCACAATAATACGAACCTTCCTCCTGCACCATAAAATTAAGTGGCGCTATGTTGGGCGGGATGACCGTCGAGCTATAGTCAGGATAAATACTCGGCGACCGGCCGACGTCGCTATAATCATCAATCACAACGGCACGCCCGCGCAGACCGTAAGCCAACGCGCCGAACAACAATATCCCTGATAACACAAGGCCAAAAATTGTTAAACGATTCCTCACTTCTTCATTCCCGAACGCCCATAGATAGAATAGAAAAGGTAACTGTCGCCATAATCCCTCGCCAGCTCTTTTAAGGCGAGCGACTTGTTTGCTCCGTACTGGCCAATATAGACCTCGAAAAAATTATTGAACCGCTCACGCGATTCCACGCTGATTTCACGGCCGGGTAGCACATCCTTCTTCTCCAGCGCGTTGTAAAGCAGGACCGCTTCCTCATACACCCGCGGAATTCGACCGTAATCAAAATCATCCAGACGGTTCAGGTTCCCTGCGAACTTGTCGAGCTGCCCCGTCAACAAATAAAATCCCATCAAATACTCAAAAGCCATCCGATTCCGTCTGTTTTTGTCGAGAAGGTCCAGAAAAATGTTCTCGTCCAATGACTTAAAATCCCTGTCTATTGCCGGCACTATGCTCCGAAGCTGCTGAACCTCCTCATCCGTTGACAAGTTCGGGTCATGCTCGATTTTTGCCAGATACTCCGTCGCCCAGCCCGTATCAAACAATGTCTTACTCAGCACCCCAAGACAGACCCGAGCCATACCCAGGTTGCCCTTGACCATGTTTATCAGGGCAAGCCGCTTCAGAACTATGGGGCGCTCACCATACATATCCATGCTCAGAACAAGCACGGATCCCGCGAGGTTCATATGCCCAAGGTCAATGTAAGTGTCAAACAATCTCCACCAGCCCAAAGGTTGTGCCGACTCTGCGGACAGCATCAGTGCGCTGGGCTGCTGTTCATACATAAACATATCGTCGGCCAGCCGACCGGTGTGGTATAAGGCGAGGTTGACCGAGTGGTTGACAAATTTGTTGCTCGGGTATCGGGCGGACGCCTCGAGTACCTGGCGCCACATCTTGTTGCTGGCATAATAGTCCACCGCTATCATCGTCTTTATCCCGGCGTTGTGGCAAAAGCAGGCAACCAGCACACCTGCAAGAATAGCAAGCAATGGCGCGAACATCGCCGCAGCTTCTCCTGCAGACCACGCTATGAACCGGCCGGGCGGGCTTTGCCCGCTTTTTTCAGTGGCTTCGGGCGATGCGGTTACTGCCCCGGCGCCGCCGTGTAACATACCCTCGAACCTTGGCAGAAGTTGTGCAATCTTTAAGCCGACCAGCGCCAGTGGCAATAGCAGGTAAAGCGCGTAGACCATAACCAACATATCTTTCCTGTCTCTGTAAAAGCGAGGCATAAAGCACTCGAAGACGTCGATAGGGCTAATGTTGAAAACACCTGCGCCTCCAATGTATGCAATGACCGGCGCCGCCAACAAAAAGCTCAGGCCCAACTCCGGGCGGCGTCTTAAAAACAGCTCGTAGATTCCGCAGACCACCACAAACAATAGATACACCCCGCCTACAATCACATATAGAATTACCGACAAGGCCAGAAACACCAATAAATCCGTCGGCCTTCTCTTTGAGGTTGTCCCCATATACAAACGCACAAAACCAAACGCTACAAGCAAATTCATCGCGATGCCAAACGGATATGAATATAGGGCGTAGAGGCCGAGCAGAAGAATGGGTGGTATGAAACAGACCCACCGAACCCGCCGGCCGCTTACAGCCCTCATAATCGAGCCGGTGCAAAGCCACATCAACCACGCTTGCACGGTCGCAACCACTGCTCCCGCCCACCCTATATAAAAGAATTGCGCCAGAAAGGCGCTCATGTACTCGACAAGCCCGCCCAGCAAAGAAACAGTCTCGCGGAAAAATTCCCATCCTCGATAAAAGACGGGGAAGTTAACAACTATCCCACCGCCGTGGTAGATGAGCCGAAGGTCAACCACCATCCACAAATACAAATAATACAGGACAAAAAACAGCAAACTTAATGCTGCTGTCCCGGCAACGCTCCCCGACAATCTACGTAACAGACGCATCATCACTCTGCATTACCCCAGGATATCTCGACCAGAGATAACTTGCCACCTGTGGAGCAAAAACGACAATTCCGCGCCTCTGTGCCTGGCTTTTCAACACGCTGGCTAACACGGTATCATACCATATTGCAGTCAAAAATCCAAACCAACTCAAGCACAAATTCGCTCGTCGTGGCTGGATGGCTCTATGTTCGGCTGCGGCGGTAGCGCCTGTTTCACAAACAGGCCTCTATAAGCCAAATCGGCTCCAACGTCGCTGCGATAACGGATACAAAATGCTATTCCCGTTCCTGCCAGACCTGGCCCTGCTCCGGCATACCACTGGCCTTGAGAGGGGTAGCCATGGTTATCGGCATCTCCACAGAAACCCCAGCGGAACCTCGGACAACCCGCGCCAGCCGCTCCCCCGTAACCGCAATCG
>Ga0315284_10009276_pt1 | contig 14029 bp, 10 predicted proteins | sample YL17G09_16_MG_FD_203696 | JGI IMG/M metagenome (GOLD analysis project Ga0315284, IMG submission 203696) | Sediment microbial communities from Yellowstone Lake, YNP, Wyoming, USA - YL17G09_16 | ecosystem: Environmental > Aquatic > Freshwater > Lake > Sediment | place: USA: Wyoming | collected... | reverse complement strand
TGGGGGGAGGGCGTGGGGTGGATGCGGGGCCTCAGAACACGGCCTAGACGACGCCTTCGCGTTTGGGCGCTTGGAGCGCCCCGACGGCCGCGTCGCCGCCAGCGGGCCGTGCGCGCGGGGATTGACCACCATCCGCCCCGTAAAGGCGTCAGACACACGCAGTTTCCGTGCGCGAAGGCGTTGGCGAGCGCATTGCCTCCCCATGCCCTGCGCCGACCCCCGACAAATGCGCACCGGCGTGAACGCCTTTTCACCACCACCGTCGGCCCGCGGCCGCCCGGCGCCGCGCGGGCGCGCGACGCGCGGCGCCGCCGCGGGCGGCTCGCGCACGGGCGGGCGCCGCTCGCGGCGCGGGCGCGAGACGTCGGCAAAGTCCGCCGCCGTCTCGCTGCCGCCCGACCCGGCGGACAGCTGCAGCTGCTTGGGCTCGTTGGAGGTCATGGCGGGAGTCGGGTGGGGGGGCGCGCGGCTGAAGGGGAGGGGCGGGGGCGTCGAGGAGGCGGCTAGGGGTGGTCGGACATGCCGCCCGGCCGCTACACACCGCCGCCGCCGCGGCGCTGTCCGGGGCGACGATCGCGGGCGCCCTGGGGGGTGAGGGAGCGCCGGCGCGCACCGTGTAAGCCGGGACGCCCGACAAGCGACAGGTTCGAGGAGTGGGGAGGCGGGTCGGACCTGAACCTCCTTGGGATCCCCGCCGCGGTCGCTGGGCGCGCCCAGGGCGGCGTGCACGCGCCCTGCGCCCGGGCGCCCGGGCGTCGGGGGTCTTTTGGAGGCTCTCGGGAGCGGGGGCGGGCGCCGAGCGCCGACGGTCGACGGCGCGCTCGTTCAGACACAGCCTCGACCGCCCGCCGGCCCCGCCCGATCCCCACCCACCCTCGAGCCACCGATCTCGATCTCCCGGACGCCCCGGGCTGGCCGCGCGCCCGCCCGCCGCCCGAGCTGGTGGCGCAGAATGGCGGGAATCGGGAGCGCACCCCACGCGCCGGCGAGCGGCGCCGGGGCGCGTCCCCGCGCTGTGATGCAGGTGGGCGCGATGCTGGATTGCTGGAGGGGCGCTCGCCGGCCCACGCTTCCCGCCCGCCGACCCGCCTCCTGCCTTTCTCTCCCAGGCCGACGCCCCTCCTCTGCCGCCTTCCCTCGCCATTCTGGCCATCTACGCCCGCCACGGCGCCAAGTGGCGGGAGCTGGCGCGCAAAAGAGAGGCGGCGGGCGACGGCGGAGCGGCGCCCGGCGCGCGCGCGCCGGGGCCGCGCCCCGCGGCCCCAGCGGCGTGAGGAGGCATGATGCGGCATGTGGCCTGTTGCTCTGTCACTTGCCTGTGCCGCGAAAGAGCCGGCGGCAGCCGCAGCGTCTCCCGCCGCCGCCTCTCCTCCCCACGGCACAGCGCGCGCGGCCCGCCGCGGTCGCCGCTGCCCTCCCCCCGCCATGGCGGCCTCCGTGGACGACGATCCGCCCCCGGTCGTCATAGAGGGCCTCACAGGGCAGACCATCACGCGCGAGCCGGGCAGCGTCAACGGGTGAGGAGGGGCGGAGGGTGGCGTGGGGCTGAGGCGGAGACCGTATCGAGCACGACGCGTGGGCGGGAGGCGGACGCGAGGCGCAGGCGGCGGCGGCCGCCGCGCGCCGCGCATGCCGCGCGTGGCGCCGCGCCGGGCCGCCGCGTCCGCGCCAGACCCCGCCGGCGCCGTCGCGGCGGCCAGTGGGATCACACATCCGACCCCGGGTGGAGAAATGCCCCCCCCGCGTCGACCCCCACCCCTCTCCTGCCGCGCGCGCGTCCCCGACCCCTCGCGCCGCCCACCCCTCTCCAGCGCCCCCGTCCTCCTAAAAAACCTGGCCGACTGCTCCGTGCACATCCTGGACCATTCGTCCCACGCCGACGTCGTCGACTGCGTCAACTGCCAACTCTTCCTCGGCCCCGTCGACGGCGCCGCGCTCTTCACGCGTGCGCGCGGCTGCCTCGTCGCCGTCGCGGCCCAACAGTTTCAGGCGCGCGACTGCGTGGACGCTGAGTTTGGGCTCTACTGCGCGACCGCGCCCGCGGTGGCGGGGTGCGCGGGGCTGCGGTTTTCGTGCTGGATGGGGGCGTACCCAGGGTTGACCTCCCATTTCGCTGCCGCCTCCCTGGACCCCCTGCGCAACGCGTGGGACCGCGTGCTGGACGTGGACGCGGCGCCCGGCGATTCGTCCGCGGGCCCGGCGTCGCCCGTGGTGTCGCCGCGCCCTGCCCCGCCTCCCTCCTTCACGCTCTGCGAGGCGGCCCACCACTGGGAGGTGCCGTTGCCCGGCCGCCCGCCGCCCGACAACCCCGTGCCGGCGGCGGACGGGAGCGCCTACACCCCCGGCCCGGTCGCGCTCGCGGCTACCGCGGCGGCCGCGCCGCCCGCCGCGCCCGTCGCCGCGGTCGCGCCCCGGTCGCCGCGGCCGGCGTCGTCCGGCAAGGAAGGCGGCGGCGGCAGCGCGGTCGCGTCGCCGCGCGCGGTCGCCGCGCCGGCGCCGCCTCCCGCCGACCTCCCCGCGCCGCCGCCGCAGGAGCAACCAGCTCCCCGCGCCACCCTCACCCCCACCCCTCCTGTCTCGGGGTCCCCCTGGGCGCGCGCCGTCGCCCTCGTCGACGCGGTCGGCGCGGCCGGCCCGTCCGCGGCGCGCATGCGGGACGCCATGCTGGCCGCCGCGGCCGCGGGCATGGGGATGGGGCCGGGGGCGAAGGCGTGAGGAAGGGAGGGCGGAGGGACACTGCACGGTCCAGTGAACACCAAAACACAAGAATGAGACCCCGTTCTCTCTCCCTCCTCTCTCTCTCCTCACAGCAGCGGATTGGCGCCGCGCCCGCGGCGGCGCGGCGCGAGGAGCGGGTTGAGGGCGGCGCCGGGGGTGGTGGCGCCGCCCTCGCAAAACTCTCGCGCGAGCGCGCGGCCGACGGCCTTGGCCCGCGCGGCGTCCGCCTCCGCCGCCGCCCGCGCGCTCATGGCGACTGGCTCCGGCTCGTCCGAGTCCGAGTCGGGCGGCGCAGGACGGCGCGGCGGCCGCGCGCGGCGCGCGGCGTCCTTCCCTCGCGCCCCAAGCCCCGCCCGGCCCACCGCCGCCACGGGCGCCAGCGGTTCGGTCAAGCCTCCACCGCCCGCACCGAGCGCTTCCCCGTCGCTCCACCCCGCGCGCTGCAGGAGGCGGTAGCCTCGCGTGGTCGGGCCGAGGCGGACGCCGGGCGCGCGCCGGGGTGGGGCGGGGGCACTCGTGGTGGCGCGCGGCTGGGCGCCGGCGTCGGCGTCGCCGAAGAGGACGCCGCTGGGGATGGGCGGGTGCGGAGTCGGGGCCGCGTCAGCGCCCGATGCGCCCCACCGCGTCCCTCTGCTCTCTCTCGCGCACCCTCTCTCAAAGCCGCGCATCGACGGGGGCGGCGGCAGGCGGTCGCGTCGCCGCGGGTGTGTGAGGAGTGGGAGCGCGCGCGGCGCGGTCTCGCTGCCTCACAGCCGCTGCCGTTCAAATTACCCTAAAAAATACCATCGTTACATCCAAAGCGCCCGCCCACGAAGCCGGGGGTTTGCTTTTGTTTCGCGCGAGCTGGGCGAAGAAAAGCCGACACTCGCCCGAACTCAAGTAGCCCCCCCGCTCGTTTCGGGCACGCCGCCTCCTCGTTGACGATCGGCAGACTGCGGCGGACACAACCGTGTAGCTCAGCTGGACAGAGCGGTTGACTTCTAGCTCGAAAAAAAAAGAGGAATCAGCAGGCCCCGGGTTCAATCCCCGGCACGGTTGTCTTTTTTTTGGGACTCTCACCACCTTGCAGGACGCCGCTGTGTGCAACCGCCCACCCGTGAGCAAGCGGACGCGACGGCATGGTGTCCACGCGCAGCGGTGGCGCGCGGCACGCGCGGCGCTGGCGCGCGGCGCGCCGCGCGACCGCGCTGCCCTCCCGCTAGCCCGCTTCCAACCAGCGACCCCGCACGGCGCGCGCCGCACACCAACGCACGCGGCGCGAGAGGCAGACGCGGGGAGAGCAGCGCGGGGATGGGTCGGCCGGTATCACTCGTCGCCGTCCCCCCCCTCGCCTCCCTCGTCCCCCCCTGTGTCCTTGAGCACCGCCGCCAAATCCTCGACCCGGAACGGTTTGGCGAGCCACCCGTCAAACCCGGCGGCCAGGCACGCGGCGCGCGTGTCCTCGTACGCGTCCGCCGTCACGGCGACGACGCGCACGCGCGACGCCGGCCACCGCTCCCGCAACCGTTTGACCGCTTCCAACCCGCCCAGCCGCGGCATGTGCAGGTCCATGAGGACGACGTCAAACGCGTCCGGGCCGCCCGCGGCTTCCACGGCCTCGAGTGCGGCCGCGCCGTCGCCGGCCAGGGTGACGTCGGTGTGGCCCACGCGGGCCAGCACCCCGACAGCCACCTTCATGTTGATCGCGTTGTCCTCGGCCAGCAAAATGCGCATGCCGGGCGCGCGCGGCGGCGCGGGCCCGTCCGACGCGCCGCCGTCGGTGTCTGCGCGCGAGGGGGCGCGGTGGAGGGAGCCGCCGGACGCGACGCGGGACACGCGGGAGACGGAGGCCAGGTCGATGGAGCCGGAGCCGCGGCGGGAGGCGGAGGGCGGCGGCGGCGCCGGCGCGTCGGCCGGCGGCGACCCTGGCCCCCCCGCTGTCGGCACCGGCGACCCCAGCACCTCCTGTAGCGCCACCCACAGCCGCGCCTGGCGCACGGGGCGCGTCATGACGGCGTAGGCGAGGCGGCGCCCGCCGGGGCGGCGGGCCGAGGTCGACGCCGCGACGACCTCGGGGGGGGCCACCGCGCGCCCGCCGTCGCCGCCGAGCGACTGCGGCAGCGGGAGCGGGGGAAGCGTCGTCGCCACCGGCGACGCGGGTGGGGAGCCGGGGCCGGGCGGCGGCGCCTCGAGGCCGTGCCCGCCCGGCCACCCGACGAACACGACGCGCCCCGCCTCCCTTTCGTCCGCGTCCAGCAGCGCGTGCAGCAGCCGGGTGGCGGCGACGTCCATGATGACGACGTCAAAGGGGCCCGAGGGGGTGGGGGGTGGGGTGAGGGCGTCGGCGGCGACGACTTCGCGGCGCAGCGCGAGCCCGGGGCACTGTTCGCCGCCGCCGCCATCGCCGCCGCCGCCGCCGCCGCCGCCGCCGGCGACGGCTGCCGCCTCGGGCAGCGGCTTGCCCCCTGGCCTCCTCTTGAGCCGGCGCGCGGCGTCGTCTTGGCAGGCGACGGCGCAGACCGCGCCGCCCCACGCGGCCAGCGCGCGCGTCAGGACCGCGCGCACCATCGCACACCCTTCCACCAGCAGCACGCTCTTGCCCGCCAACAAATGCCCTGGCCCCCCTCCAGGCGGCAAAGTCGCGCGCCGGGGCGCGTGCGCGGGCGGGAGCGCGGCGACGACCGACCACCGAAACTCGGAGCCAGCGCCGAGCCCGGGCGACGCGGCCTCCATGCGGCCGCCCATCGCCTCGCACAGCTTTTGGCAGATGCACAGGCCGAGGCCGGAGCCGCCGTGGCGGCGGGTGGGGGATTCGTCGACCTACAGAAGAGAAGAGGGGGTGTCGGCGGGGAGTCGACCGCTCCATCCCGCCGACCCCCACCCCCTCCCTCTTCCCCTCTCTGCCCCGACCTGCATGAAGCTTTGAAACAGGCGCGGCACGTCCGCGGGCGCGATGCCGATGCCGGTGTCGCGCACGGAGAAGCGGAGGCGCACCGCGCCTGGAGGGGGCGGGGGGAGCGGGGGGCGGGCCGCGGCAGACGCCTCCGGCGCGGGCCAGGACGCGGCGCCGGGCCAGGCAGGGGTTGTCGTGGTGGTGGTGGTCGTGCAGGCGTCGTCCCCGAGCAGCGCTGTCGCCGCCGCCGCCGCCGCCGGCAGCGGCTGCGGCGGCCGCCTTCCCCCCGCGCGCGGCGTGCCGTCGGCCCACACTTCAAGCAGCACGCACCCGGCTTCTGTGAACTTGACCGCGTTGTTGAGCACGTTGAGGAGCACTTGCTGGAGTCTCGCGGCGTCGGCGACGAGGATCGGGGGGACCGAGGACGACACGGCGTACGCGACCCGCAACCGCTTGCGCGCCGCGAGCGAGCCCGCGATGTCGACCGCGGCCTCCACCGCGCCGCCAACCGCAAACTCGGACGGGGTGAGGGCGACGCGGTCGGCTTCAGCGCGCGAGAAGTCGAGGATGTCGGTCACGAGCGTCAACAGGGCTTCCCCCGAACACCGCACCGTGTTGACCAAATCCCATTGCGCCGGCGACAGCGCCGTCTCCGCCAGCAGTTGCCCTACCGCGATCATGCCGTTGAGCGGGGTGCGGATTTCGTGCGACATGCGCGCGAGAAACTGCGACTTGGCGTCGGTCGCCGCGACGGCCGCCGCGGCCGCCGCCCGGGCCGCCACTTCCGCGCGCTTGCGGGCGACGAGCTCGGTCACATCGGATTGGACGCCGACGTAGTGGGTGAGGACGCCGGCAGCGTCATGGACGGGGGTGACCGACAGATAATTGACGAAAGGGTCTCCACCCTTGCGATAATTGACCTAACGAGGATCAAGACGGGTGGCGGTTGATAACGCGGGTTCGGGATCCAAATTTCGTTTTTTTTTGGGGCCCGCGCGGCCTCCCGCCGACTAGACCCGTCGAGTCCCCGCTCCCCCCTTTTTTCTTACCAGCTGCACCGCGGCCGGCCGCCCCGCCCGCACCGCCGCCCGCAGCCGCGCCACAGTCGCCTGGTCGGTGCCCGGCCCCTGCAGGAAGCGGCAGTTTTTGCCAATCGTCTCGGCGACGGAGTACCCCGTGATGCGCGCAAACGCCCGGTTGACGTAGATGAGGGGCGAGTCTTCGACGCGTGCGTCGGCGATGGTGATGCCTTCGAGCGTGGCGTCCATGGCGGCGTCCTGGGGGAGGGGGAGGAACGGTCGGCGTCGGCGCGCCGCCCCGACCCTCTCCACGCCCTCGACCCGCGCTCCCTCCTCCCGCACCTTGAGCTTCAGCAGCTCCAGCGCCGCCCTTGGCACCAACGCTGTGTCGCCGTCGGCGTCCGCCTGCGCGGCCTGCGCGCGCGGCGCCTCGGCCGCCGCGCGCGCGCCGCCGCGCGCTTGGCTGCGCGCCTCGTCCAAAGCACGCTCCAGAGCGTCGGCTCGCGCGCGCTCGGCGTCCAGGGCAGCTTGCATCGAGGCAAGGGTGGCGTTGTGTGTGGGTGTGGGCTGCTGGAGAACGGGGGGCGGGTCGGCGGGCCGGCGGCGGGCCCCAATGCGCGCTCTCCGCCCTGTCCCGCCCGCTGGCAGGACGCGCCACCACAAATTGCGCGTCGTCACCCACCTCGTCCATGGCGGCGGCCCGAACGCCGACGCGGCGCGGCGCGCTAAATGCGGCGGCCCGCTCGCCGGCGTGAGCGGCGGCTATGGGTGGTGTCGGGGCGACTAGGCCGCGAACCACATTGGGGCGCCGGGCGGGGAGCGCGTCGAGGCGGTGTGTGGTGCGAGGCGCGGCCGCGGCTGCAGTCGGCGCGAGCGTCTTCTCTCTCCACTGCCGCCGTCGCGCGGGCGTTGCATGCCGGGCCTGCAACCCCCTCGCGGCGCGGGCGCCCGGGCGGTGGTATCTGCCCCCTTCGTTGTTTCTTCTCCCCCTCGTCACCCGACAGCGGCCGCTGCGGCCGCGCGCGGCGCCTCCAGCCGCCCCAGCCGCAGCGCCAGGTCGGGCGACAGCGACCGCGCGGCCGGCGACAGCGGCGTGGCGCCCTCGCGCGCGCTCGCCACCGCGTCCGCCGCCGCCGCGCGCCACGCCGGCGCCCACTCAAACTCGGGCGCCCGCCCGCCGTGCCCCCGCCGCCGCACCACGCCCGCGGACGCGAGGACGGAGCCGACGTCGTAGAGGCGGCGCTCAGCGGTGACGCGGGCGCGGTGGAGGGCGTCGGGGGTCCACGGCGCGCCGTCGCGGTCGTCGCCCCCGTCCCCCACAATGGCCGCCGCCGCGTCGGGCAGGGGAAGCGCCGTCCCGGCCTCCAAGAGAAGGCGCACGAATTTGGTGGCGAGCCCCCAGAGCGACTGCGGCGCGGGGCCCGCGCCGGCGCCGCCTCCGTCGCCGCCTGCCGCCGCCGCGCGCGCCGCGCGCCCCGCGGCACCACCCCCGCGCCTCCCCGACTCGTCGACCGGCGCCCCGGCCGCCTGATCGGCCGCGAGGCGGGCCAGGGTGCGCGCGAGACCGGCGTCGCCGCGCCACGCGTACGCGAGCCGCCCCGCCCGGCTCACGATGTCCACCGCTTCCAGCACGTTGACCACGTCGTACAGCCGGCGGCGCGGCACGCCCAGGGCGGGGGCCAGCAGGTCCAACTTGAGAATCGGAAGAGAGGGAGGGGGCGCGTCCGCGCCCGCCTCGGCTTTCGCCCCGCCTTCCCCGCCCCCCCCCAACCCGCCATAGCGGGACGCCAGCGCGTCGCACAGGAGCGCCACGCCCGATTTGCAGGGCGGGTGGTCGGCGCTCACGCGGCGTCCGCACTTGCAGCGGCCGCCGGTTTCCAGCGAGGCGGACGGGTCGTCGCCCGCGTTGAAGACGGGGTCGGATGCGGCACGGCGCGGAGGTTCTGGGGCGGTGGGAGGCGTCGCGGCGGCGACAGGGGCGGATTCGGCGCGCAAAGCGGTCGCCGTCGCGGTCTCCGCCGCCGTTCGCCCCGCCGCCCACGCCGCCGCTTCGGCCGCCACCAGCAACGCAGAGGCTTCCGCGGCCGACACCGGGGCGTTGCCGAGCCGCGCCGTGGCGCGCCGCACCTGCGCGCGCGACGCCGACGGGCACGCCGCGCAGAAGAACGCCGGCCGCGTCGACCCCCGGAGGTACACGCGGCCCGCGCACGTGGCGCAGGTGAATACGGGGCCGGGCTCGTCGTCGGGCTGGGGAGGAGGGGAGTGGGCGGGTCGGCGGGAGGGAGAGGGCGCGGCGCCGCGCGCGAGGTGGCGCGCCGCGCCCGCGCCGCCGCCCCCTCTTCCCCTCCTCCCCTCCTCCCTTGCCTCGATCTTCATGCGCTTGATCGGGTGCGCGATCTCCAGCAGCAGCGCTGCCGCCTCGGCGTCGTCCGTCGCCACACGGGCGGGCGCGGCATGCGGCGCGCGCGGCGCCCACACCGCGCCGCGCGCCCCGGCCTCGGACTCGCTGCTGCCGTACCGCGCCGGCCGTCGGGACGCGCGCCGACCCACAGAACCGTCATCGGAGCAGCCTTCGGAGGACGGGGGGGGCGGGACGCCCATTTTTGGGGGCGGATGCGCGCGCCTGGCGGTCGAGCGCGGTGGCGGGTGGCGGTTGGCGTGCGACGCGCGCCTGGACCCCCCTAGTCGGGCAACCACGAGCACTCGCCGCGCGAGGGGGGCGCTGCGGGGGTGCCCGGGGCGCGCAGAGTGGCCAGAGTGCGGCCAGAGCGTGGGCGCGCCTCTCTCTGCGCGCCCCACACTCTCGCGCCCGGCGCCCCGCCGCCCACCCGCCCGCCCACCATGCAGGCGGCGCCCGCGGCGCCCGCGGCGGCCGCGTCGCCGCCGCTCAAGGAGAAGGCATCTGCGTCGCCGCCCCCTCCTCCCTCACCCCCTGCTCTCTTCTTCTACCGCTACATGCACGACGCCGTGCGCGCCGAGCTGGTCGCGCTGACCGCGTCGGTGGCGGCTGCCGAGGCGGGGAGCGACGCCGGCGCCGCGCTCGCCGACGTCGGCAGGCGCGCGCGCACGCTGGCGCGCGTGCACGCCTACCATTCCGCGGTGGAGGATGAGGTAGGGAGGGGAGGAGGGTTGGCGGCGGCCGCGGCGCGCGGCGCGGCGCGCCGTCGGTGGCATCCCCGCCCCAACGCCTCCCTCCCTCTCCACAGCACATCTACCCCGCGCTCAACGCGCGCGTGGCCAACGTGACGCAATCATACAGCGTGGAGCACGAGGACGAGGTGGGAGGGAAGAGGGACCGGGGGCGTGTGCCGCGTGCGCGCCGCCCGCACGCCCCGCGCGACCCCGCCCGACACCCTCCCTATCCATTCAGGACCACCTGCTTGATGAGTTGGTGGCCGCCGCGGCAGCCGCCGCAGCCCCGGACGCCCCCCCAACGGCGACGCGCGCGCTCGCCGCGGCAGCGACGCGCGTCGCGGCCACCCTCGCCAAGCACCTGGCCAAAGAGGAGGAGCAACTGCTGCCGTTGCTCCTGGACGCGTTCTCGCACGAGGAGCAGGTGTGAGGAGAGAGAAGTGGGGCGGTGGTGGGAAGCAGGTCGCACGCGCCCCCACCCACCAACCCCTTTCCCCTCTCTTTAGGCCGACCTCGTCGTCCAGTTCCTGTGCTCCATCCCGCTGGACGCGGTGGCCGGCGTGCTCGCCTGGCTGCGCCCGCACGTCCCTCCCGCCGCGCGCGGCGCGCTCGCCGCCGCGGCGACCGCCGCCGCCGCGGCGCGCGGCGCGGCCCCGCTCGCGCCCGCGCTCGCGGCCTGGCTGGGCGACCCGGCGGACGCGGGCGCCGGCGCCGGGGCGGCCCACCCGCGCCTGGCCGACGCGTGCGGCGCGTGCGCGGCGTGCGCGTCCCTCGGGCTCGAGGCCGGCGCGGCGCCCGGCCCCTTGCCCCCCCCCTCCCCCCCCCTGCGCCACGTCACGCAACTGCACGCCGCCCTGGGCGCGTCGCTGGCGTCGTTCGCGGACGACGCGGCCGCCGCCGCGGCCGCGTCGACCCCCCTTGACCCGCTGCGCGCGCGCCTGCGCTTCCTGCGCTCCCTGCTCGCCTTTCACGCGGCGTCCGAGGACGACGTGCTGCTGCCCGTGCTGCGGGACCTGCAGCGAGAGGATGGAGGGGTTGGGGCGGCGGCGCACGCCTGCGACGCCGACCACCCCTCGCCCTGCGACCACCACCAACACGCCGGCGGCGAGGCCGCCGCGCTGGCCACCGTCGGCCGGCTGCTGGCCGACGCGACCGCGTCCGCTAGGCGCGGCGGGCGGGACGCGGGGGATTTGGGGGAGGCGGTCGCGGCCGCCGCGCGGCGCGCGGCCGACCACCTCTCGGCGCATATGGCGGCGGAAGAGGCCACCGTCCTCCCGCCCCTCCTCACCCGCCTCTGCGCCGGCTCCCAGCGCGCCCTGCTGTGGCGCACGCTGCGCGCGATGCCGGCGCGCGTGCTGCGGCGGCTGTGGCCGTGGCTCGCGAACGCACGGGGCGGCGCCGCGGTCGTCGCCCTGCTGGCCGACGCCGCGCCCGCCGCGCCGCCCTCGCAGGCGGCCGAGCTGGGGCTGCTGCGCGCGTGGGCCGAGGAAGCGGTGGCGGGCGGCGAGGCCGCCGCTCCCCGGCCGCGGCCGCCCCCGCCGCCGCGCGCCGCCAAAAAGGCGCGCCCCGCGGCGCCGCCCGCCGCCCCTCCCACCACTGGCGGCGACAACCCGATCGACCACATATTTCAATTCCACAAAGCGTTGCGCCGCGACCTGCGCGCGATGGAGGGCGAGGCGGCCGCATTTTCCGCGGCGCTCGACGCGGCGGGCGGTTCCGGCTGGGCGCCCGACCCCGAGGCGGCCGCGGCGAAGGAGGGCGACGGCGAGGTAAGTCGGCGCCTCACGCCGCCACCGCCGCCCGCGGCGGTGGCGCCCCCCGCCGACTCTACCCCCCCGCGCGCGCCGACGCCCGGCGCGCGCGCCGACGCGCGCGCCGCCCGCCGCCTCGAGGGCCGCTTCCACTTTCTCCAAGGCGTCTACAAAGCGCACTCGGACGCGGAGGACACGGTCGTCTTCCCGGCGCTGGAAGCGAAAGAGGCGCTGCGGCGCGTGTCGCATGCGTACGCGCTCGACCACCGCCAAGAGGAGGAGATGTTTCGGCACGCCGCGTCCGTGCTGGCCCGGTTGAGAGGGGCGACGTCGTTGACCGTCGCCCGGGCGGCCGCGCGGGAGCTCGCGACGACGACCGCCGCGCTGCGCGCGTCGCTGGAGACGCACGTCACCGCTGAAGAGCGCGAGCTCTGGCCCCTCTTTGCCGAAAACTTTACGGCGGACGAGCAGGAGGCGTTGGTGGGCACCATCGTCGGCCGCACGGGCGCCGAAGTCCTGGCCGCCACCCTCCCCTGGGTCGCCGCCGCGACAACGCCCGCCGAGGGCGCGGCCATGCTGGAGTCCCTGCGCGCCGCCGCGCGCGGCACCGCGTTTGACGAGTGGCTGGCGACCGCGGTCGGGCCCGCGGTGGTGGTTGGGGGGGCCGAAGAGCCGGCGGGGGCGGCCACCACGGGTGCCGCCGCCGCCGCCGCCGCCTCCTCCCACCCCTGCCCCGCCGGCCCCGACCGCCCCGCCCGCCCCGGCGACGCTCTGGACGCGGTCGTTGAGTACCTGGGCCTGGGCGGCGGCGACGACGACGATGCGGGGTGCGCTGGCGCCTGCTCCGCCGCCCCCTCCTCCACCACCCGCCGCTTCCGCCCCGGCTGGGACGCCATCTTCCGCATGAACCAGGCCCAGCTGGAGGCCGCCGTGCGCACGGCGGCGGCGGACGCGAGCCTGGAGCCGGCGCGGCGCGCGTACCTCGCGCAGCACATCATGGCCGCCCGCTTCGTCGTCGCCCAGCAGCGGGCGCGGGCCGCGGAGGAGGTGAAGGAGGAGGAGGAGGAGGAGTGCGCGGAGGCTGGCGCTGGCGCGGGCGGCGGCGAGGCGCCCGGCGCCCCCGTGACGCCCCCACCCCCACCTTGCCCGCACTACCGGCGCGCGACGCGGGTCGTCGCCCCCTGCTGCGGCAAAGTGGTCGGCTGCCGCCACTGCCACGACGAGGGGGCAGACCACGCGCTGACGTCTGGCGCGGTGTCGGCCATGGTCTGCGGCGCGTGCGCCCGCCCCGGCCCCGCCGGCGCGCACTGCGCCCACTGCTCCGCCCGCCAAGCGCGCTACTATTGCGCCATATGCCGCCTGTGGGACGACACGCCCGGGCGGCAGGTTTACCACTGCCCCTTTTGCAACCTGTGCCGGCTCGGTGCGGGGCTCGGCGTTGACGCCCAGCACTGCATGCGCTGCAACTCGTGCATGTCCCTGGAGGAGCACGCGACGCACGCGTGCCGGCCGCCGGCCGCGTGCCCCGTGTGCGGGGACCGGTTGTTCGACTCCGCGGCGCCCTACCGCGCGCTCCCCTGCGGCCACCACATGCACTCCCACTGCTTCCGCGCGTGGGCCACCCACTCGTACACCTGCCCCGTGTGCAGGCGGTCCGCGGGCGACATGCGGGCCTACTTTGGCATGCTGGACGCGCTCCTGGCGCGCGATGAAGGGACGCTGCCCGCGGAGCTCGCGGCGCGCACGCAGGCCGTGGCCTGCGACGACTGCGGCGGCACCGGGGACGCGCCATTTCACTTTGTCTACCACAAGTGCGGCGGGTGCGGGTCGTACAACACGCGGCTGCTGTGATGCGTATTTGTTTTTTGTTCCGCGCGCGGCCCCACCTGTGTGCCGCGCCCGCGCGGCTGTGCCTTTGTGTTGTGTAGTGTGTCTTGACAGTGCTTGCATGCGGGGCGAAGGAAGGACGAGAGCGCGCCCTGCCCTTTTTTTTCCTTCCTCATTCGCTGCCCCGCCCGCCCCCGCCCCACGCACCCTCCTCCCACGCCCCGCCCTCCGCCCACAGCGGGGCGTCCAACACCCCGCCCTCGTAGTCGACCCAGGCCGGCCGCGGCGGCGGCTCAGGCGCGGGCGCGCCGGGGAGTGGCGGCGGCGGCGGCGCGACGCCGCCGGAGCGCACCACGAACGGCGCGGCCGCGTCAGGCGACGCCGGCGCCTTGACCAGCCGCGCCCAGCGCATGCTGTCCCGGCCGCCGGCCTCCAGCACGATCCGGGTGCCGACGGCGTGCGCCCAGCGCGCGCCGAGCGCTGCGACCGCCGCGCCGCGGCCGCCGCCGCCGGGGGAGACCTGGTTGACCGCGACGACGGGGCAGGCACACGCTTCGGCGACGGCTTTGAGGGCGGTAGCGAGGGAGGCGGCGGCGAGGGTGCGGAGGGGGAAGGGGAGCGCGCCACCTGCGTCGACGACCGCGGGGGCCGAGTCGACCACGACCAGCGCCAGCGGCCGCCCGCCCACGCCGGCGCGTGCGGCAATGTCC
>Ga0315284_10009275_pt1 | contig 14030 bp, 8 predicted proteins | sample YL17G09_16_MG_FD_203696 | JGI IMG/M metagenome (GOLD analysis project Ga0315284, IMG submission 203696) | Sediment microbial communities from Yellowstone Lake, YNP, Wyoming, USA - YL17G09_16 | ecosystem: Environmental > Aquatic > Freshwater > Lake > Sediment | place: USA: Wyoming | collected... | reverse complement strand
ACGTACATCTCTGAGCCGCTGGTTCCCCAAGGTCGCACTTGGATCGACAAGGCGGTCGAACAACGCGACGCCTTCCGCGTCAACCATTGCCGCATCCGCAGTGAACGCGGCAAACGCCTGCTGCGTCGCCGTGGCACGGTGGTCGAACGGACGTTCGCTCACCTCTGCGAAACTGGTCGCGGTCTCCGAACGTGGCGGCGAGGTCTGACAACGGTGACGAAACGCTGCCAAGTGATGGCGTTGTCTCACAACCGGGGCCTGATCCTGCGAAACCTCTGCGGAGCGGCCAAACCGTGAGCGTTTACGCTCGTCTTGAGCCTTGGTCGGTTGCGACGGGCCACCGCTACGGACCCTGAAACCGATCAGCCACTCTCAACCCGATTTTCCGATGTTCAAAATCACATACTCGCAAACCGCACTCGCGACCGGATCACGCCGCTCGCGTAACGACAAACTCAGACGTCGTCAACAGGCTGATAGGCGATCGATCATCCAACCGCCGGGGAGCATCCCGACTGTGTATACCAGAAGAAAGGCAGAACAGATCCATCCCATCTGCTCGTTACTCATCCCTCCCTGTTCGGTAAATCGTTCGCTCCCGGCGACCGCAATGCTGACCCGATTAAAGTGCGCAAGAAATGCGAATCCCATCAATATCATCACGATCAGCCAACGAACCTTGGTGGCCCCCGAGACTTCCTTCGTTGATGAGGGCGTCGATTCTCGGTTTCTGGGATGATAATTGGGAGAATGAAGAGTCATGAGACTATAGATTGAGCGAGGATTCGGAATGGAAAGTGGTGGCAAGAACGTTCGACAAAAGCGGGCAGAAAATTGTGTTCTTAGAGGCGTGTCACAAGACGCGACCATTGAACGATGGCAAACGCCCGGCCGGCCAATGTCGGTTCATCCTACGCAAAAATGCGGGCTCCAGCGACCGCCGCCCGCACCCCAGACCGGATCCCGATCCCAAATGTCGGTTTCTGACCGGCCACTGATTGACGCGAATCGCTGCCAAGCAGGGTCTCCACGACGTATACAGACCAGCCGTCCATCAGGGATCGGATTGGCCATCAGGATTTTAGCGGACCTGCTTCAACACGAATCTCGAATTTGTGAATTCTGATTCTTGAAGGATGTGTCGTTTCACGACGTGCCCGCGTTCATCAATGGCGACAACACCCGGAATGCGATCAAAAACGGATCCTGATCGATCTCGTGAGTCTTGAGACATAGGGCATGTTCTGACCGCTGAGATGCCAACGTTCGTCCGATTCCTAACGAGAAACCGTCGACGTCATCAACCGTGTAAAGTTCTGTACATAAGAGGACGCGTCAAACATAGAGATCCATGCGGCCGCCATGACGTGATTATCAACTTCGTTGGTCATGCGAGCATCCGATAGCACGCGAGCCGAGGCAGAGCGGAATGCTTTGACTTCCCATGGAAATCCAAAATCAGCGGCAAGGAATGCGTGTTACGCTTCAAGATCCGCAGGATTGTGGGTGCCAATTTACGGTCTGGGATGAGTCGGTTGTCGGGGGGGCTGTTGACGGTGCGACATTCACGCGGGTGAGATTGATAATGGCCTCGCATCGAGCGACTGAATCTCTCGATGGACCCCGAGATCACCCTTGGTGGTGACGGATCGGGTTTAACCACCGAACTCCTCTGGATCCGCAGACTCGGAATTCGGAAAAAACGTGAAAATAAGATTAACACACAATCGAACGTGCTGCGGGAACTCGATTGATTGCGCTTCGTCATAACAGGCATTTAAAAATAGGTTTGTGTTCTATTCTGCCAAGTCTCGCCGGTGAAGGAGGCGGATGGGTGCCCCCCCCAAAAAAATCGCTGAAAGGTTTGTGGAACAATCGCGGTAAATACTCTCAGAACAGTTTCTGACAACGGAATTACAGACATCAATAATCGCCGGTCCCTTCCTAGGATAATGGTCATGATTCAAGCCACGAAGACAAAGAAATCACCCCAAAGGGAGATTAACGAAGTTCGCAATTACGGCGACGGAACACGATCACATCAAACAATACGGGATAACGCTGCAGGCAGAGGCGACAGGGACGTCTCACCGACATTGCCAAGCGAGATGACAGAGGAAATATCGTCTCCGTTGTTTGAGGTGTCGTGGGATCAAGACCGACAATTTCGCATGGACCCGGCCACGATTAGCGCGCTGTTGCGAGAGCAGGTTCCTGTCTTGGATTTCGTGAAATGGGCCGTGACGTCAATCGAACCTGGCTCGGCTGAGTCCGTTCTGCCACTTAATCCACAGTCCACGAATCAGCACTTTACTCATCAGGCGGCGTTATGCGTTTTGGCTGGCGACTATACGGGCGGGATCGCGTTGGCCTCGTTGTTGTCAGGGTGGCCGGTCATCGGAGTTCATCCGGTTTCCTCGCCACAGTCCGTGTCTATGTGGCTGCTGCGTGTGGAAATCAAGTACATGCGGCCGAGTGTTACGGATTGCACGGTGACGGCGCGCATCGATCCCGAGCGACACGATCGCATTCGAAAACGCTTCCTTCGCGGACAAGCGGTGGTCGAAGCGATTACCATTGAATTTCACAATGGCGATTCTCTGATCGCCGAGGCGACGTTGACGTACTTTGCGAGACAGTCCGAGAAGCTACGTTCCGAGGGAATTTCCACCACCCAAATCAATTCCTTGTACTCTCTGAAGCTCACGTCGTCGGCGGAATTGATTGCCGGCGTTCGCGCCAGCGAAAATGGGCGACTTTTTCAGGATCCTTTCGCGGCACAGATGGCGGGGCAGCATGGAGTGGCGATGGCGAATCGCTTTTGCGAACGAACGCCGCAACTAGGCGGAATGGTGGCGGCTCGCACGTCGCATCTGGACGGCGCTCTCTCAAAATTTCTTGCTGCCGGCGGACGGGACGTGGTGTTGTTGGGAGTCGGTTGGGATATGCGGCCGTTTCGACTGTCGCTGCCGGCGGGCACCCGTGTCTATGAATTGGACTTTCCGACCACTCTTGCCGAACGAAATCGCCGTCTTTCTCAGTTGACACTGACCGAGCCGCAAGGTGTCACCCGATCTTCGATTCCGATTGATGTCCGTACGATGTCGTTGACATCCGTGCTTGAGGATATTCTGCCGCATGGAGCCCCCGTGTTCATCGCTTGGGAGGGTATGAGCATGTATTTTTCAGAAAAAGAAGTGCGACAGATTTTGGATGGGATGTTGCCCGTGCTGCGAGATCCAGACAGTCGGCTATGGATCGACTTGATCGATCGGCAAGTCGTCGAGCATCCAGAGCAACTCCCATCATCCGTGCAAAATTTCGTGAGAGGGATGCAGATTTTGGGCGATCCATTGACGTTCGGACCGTCGTCGGTCGCCGATTTTATGTGCAGTGTGGGCTTGCGGTCGCTAGAAGTCACTCTGTCGGACGTCTGCTTCCCTGAAGGCACAGATGCGGTTTACTCGAGTTATAAGTTCTGCGTTGCTTCGGCTCTCACGAGCACAGAGACCGCCGTTCCCTCAACCGTTTTGGAAACCTGAATCTGGGGAGGGGCGTTGAAAACGGACACGGTGAAAGATGGTAGGAGTGGTGGGAATTGCTAACACACAATGGGGTATTGCTGAGACGGAGTGAGATCTGTGGGTCAATCTTCATCTCACTCCTTTTCTTAGGAAGTGCGTGAGGAAAGAACGACTCAATCTCGCCAAGAATCAGCGGACGAATCATAGAGTCTAATCAAGATGCCAAGCATCGAAGAGGGCTGGCATCGGTCGTGTTCGGTGCCCGTCACCTTGGTTGTTATCGGGTGTCGCTCGTTCCCGAGGAAACAATCAAGCCATACCGACGAAACACTTGAATGGCGGAGCAAAGAATCCCCCCGCATAGCCCCGCCAGATTTCGACAAAACAGCGGAGTCCCCTTGTTCGTTCCCCGCCTGAATTCGGCGTGCTGACGTCGCTCGTGATCGCCTGTGGTTCCCATCGAGCCTTCATCGAGGTTTTCTTCTCGGACATGCGTTCGCCGACGAGAGACTCGGATCTTCACGCGGCGGACCCGCCCCGACCGACACAACCTCCGATTACGGCCTGCCAAGTCGTCACGCTCACGTTTCAACGAATGAAGTACCCCGCTAAAAACAATCGGGGTCCATGCGTCCGAAATGACGGTCGCAGGATCAAGGCGTCAGTCCTAGATTTCAGAGCCGCCGGACGACTCGAGAAAGAGAACCACCGGGTACCGTCGCAGGATCACGGCATGGTCTCCACCGCACGGGTCCAATCCAATGCGTCGTACGGAGACTGTCGAGCCCTGTCCCTGTGATTCCTATGAATGTTTTGTCTCGCGGAATTTGTCGTTCGTTGCATTGGAGTCTGTTGAGTATGTCAGTGGCGAGCGGGACCCCGAGAATACGTAAATCATCCCCTGAAAAGGCATCGATCGACGCTCATCCCGGCCTGTCGCGTTCCATGCAGTAACTGCAAAGCCGTCGACAGTTTGTGGTGTATGACTGTGCGACTGTAGTTTTCGATCACGAGATCTCTTCCCCGTTGGGCTAACTGCGCGGCCTGATCGGGATGGGCCACGAATTCACACAGGCGGTTGGCCATATCGTCGATCGTCTCTGCATGGCAATAGTGGATGCCATCGAGTAACCCTAACCCTTCGACCGCTTTATGAGTCGCTATCACGACCAAGCCCGCAGCGAGAGCCTCCAGTACCTTGATCCGAGTGCCGCTCCCTTGGCGAATCGGTAAGAGGCTATAACCGCTATTCGCCAACAGATTCTGACAGGACACAGGATTGGCGATGAGCTGTATCAATCCCTTCGAGGCTAACGTACGAATTGCTCTGGCTGGCTGGCGCCCGGCGACAAGAGGTTGGATGGTGATATTTCTTCGAGCCAAGGCTCGTCTCCCGTGTTTTGCAAGTTCCACAACGGCGGCCACATTGGGAAAAAAAGACAAATGCCCAATAAACAATGGATTTTTGTTGCGGTAACGATCCTCGAAAATCGGTGCCTCCAACGCGGATTCGTGGGGGATAGGGTTGGGAATTTGATGGGAGGAGACACCGCCTAACGCGTGCAACGCAGACGCATCGTCCGCAGAGCAAACCCACGTCTGGTCCGCGAGATGACTGAGTTCTCGATCGACTTCCCGGACAGCGCGTCGCCATCGTCGGCTGTGCAATCGGAACCACACGTTTTTGTACCACGGCCGAGACTGCATCCCTTCCTCATAAAGTAAGGATTCGACGTTGTGCATATCCAATACCGTTGGTATCCGCCGGCTCTGTAGTTGCCTTAAGATCGCCCCCCAAGCCACCCCCTCGAAGACAACAATGCTCGGTTGAAACGCGTCTATCAGATGCTCGACATCTGAAAATGCGTTCTGCGAAAATCGCAAACAGGTCGGCTGATGGGGATCAAAGTTTTTCCAAGGATTAGAGTTGGCAAAGCACTGCAATTGATGGTACTCGACGGGGATCGTGTGTTGTTCTTCCTGCGGCTTGGTCAAGCCCACGCAGCAGTATGCAGCAACACCGTCAAGAGTTCCGAGCAACGTATTTCGAATATCGCCACCTGAAATCGTTGGCCAAGGGCAATCCACAACAAATTGCATCAAACGCATAGTCGGTTTTCCCGCGAGACGGAAGGAGTGCTTTTCGCCAATAAAGTTTTCATGCCAAGATCAAGCAACCGAAGATCGCGGCCATCGAACGACCGATGTCCCCCTGCTCTGAATCTCTTGGGCGAGGTCAGTTGCGGCGAACATTCGACAGCGATAATCAGGGCTTCCGCAAAAGGTCCATGCTCTTGAGGGGAGGCGTTCGGTAATACGGGACATGATCGGGAGGGATCCAATGATTCACCTGCCCAACCGCGGACAGGTTTTTAGGAGTCGACGTGACGATTGATTGGCTGGAACGCTGAGTTTTCAAGACCGGCAGATTTGATAGCTTTGAGTCGTTGTCTGACACCCACCGAAAATGGGCGACTACGGAGACTCGCGTGCTCGTGAATCACAGTTTATTGCGGTACGGGTGAGAGTCATAGAACTCTTGTGCTGCTTCAACGACCGGACGTGATCCTGTCCCTCTGCATCAGGTAGGATTCATCCGCAGATCTTCAATGCCTCCTCGAGAAAACTGTCTCGCTCCGCTTCTCTCAGATAAGTCTCGGCGCAATCCCCGCCAGCCGTGCGTTCCTTAAAGAAGCGAACGCCACCCGTCCCGTTGGATCAGGTATGATATCCTTTGGATCGTAGTTTTTTCTCGGTCCACGGGTCAACAGTGACTCGACGTTAGAGTGACAGGCGACAAACGGAAATTGGCCGATGTGAGGTTGCTGATGGATTGACCGTTGATCTTGCTGTCTGAATCACAGAGTCTGTAACCTTTCGATTCAGCGAACGCCAGAGGGGCTTCCGTGGTTGAGGGATTGGATGTGAGTGCCCAAATCCGTCCCCTCACTCGAAAATCGCCGGTGTCCATCGATCGCGGAAAAATCAGGAGCAATGATCAAAATGGTGGACTGTATCAAGGGGAGTACCCTGGCTTGCTACGTACTGACCTTAGAGCCATCCGGAGGTCAAAGATACGAAAGCTCACGTCAGCAACTGGATCGATTTCCGTTTTGTTCCACTTTCGTAGAGGGCATACGAGTGCAAGCCGACGAGCTTTCATCGCCCTACTCGAGTTGGCTCAATAGGATCTGGATGAAACGCGCTATGATACCCGGCGAAATCTCGGTCTATCTGGGGCATCGGAAAATCTGGCGACGGTTCCTCGATGAGGGACAGGAGTTCGCATTAATAATGGAAGACGATTTTTATATCCCGGATGATTCCTTGTTCCTGCAAGCGATCGAGGACGCGGTTTCGGTGTCATCGCATTGGGATATTGTCAAGCTTTTTGATTTCCGCCCTAAAAATCCGATACAGCGGTGGCGAGTCAATCGGACCGATTTTGTGATGTATAAGTATCCCCCCGCAGGAGGTGTGGCGTATCTTATCCGCGTCGCGGCGGCAGAAAGACTACTGCAACAGCGTTTTATCTATCGCCCCATTGACGAGGATTGGTCGCACCCGTGGGAAAACAATCTTCGTATCCTTTCGGTCGCATCCAGTCCGGTCTCAGAAATCGCAACGGCTCTGGGTGGTTCTCTCTTGGAAACCGAGCGTCGGAACATGAAAGCCGATGATCGGAATTGGCTCAGAGCGAGATACGGGAATATTCTCTCGTTTCAGAAGAATATTCGGTCGGTACTTTGGAACCGAAAAACAGCAAATTCGCTGCTGCCTTCTTGCTATAAAACAAGTCGATCAGGGCCCACGTTTTGATCGCGAGAAGGCTCCGATCAAAACGTGGGCCCTGATCCGGAAGCAAAACTGGATGGAACCGCAGTCCGATCGAATGTCACACACGTCGCCAACTGTGTGAAAGACGTTCTTGAACATCCTGTTGAATAAGGTCATGAGGGAGAGCGAAGCTCCCGCGGAACCGCGATCAACAAGCGACTGTCGACACGTATGTAACGCGGCGGGAGCCTTGTTATCCCTGTGTCCACAGGCGGTGACGTGACCCGGAAAGGTTTGGGAAGCGATCGATGACGCGACATCAAACTCTGGCCGAATCCCGATTGGTCACGGATGACTGGGTGTGACAGGCTTCCTGCATTTTATTTGTCTTGAGCCCGTTGAATGGCGTCGGCAATTTCTTGTTCAATCACGGGCAGGGGATTGAGGAGCTGAAGCGGATTTTCGCAGGGCTGGACTTTGTTCGTTTTCGGGTCCCAGTGGACCGGGCCGAAACGAGCCGGGCCGGGCTGATTTGCGAGGACATGCCCCATCGCATCGCCTTGGTTGTAGTGCCAGAATTCGAAGGGGAAATGGACAAAACCGTGCGACTCGAGCAGTGTCGTGATCTCGAGACGATTACGCAGAGCCTCCGGATTGACAAAAGGGGATCGCATCGGTGTCCGCTCGCTCATTTCCAAGTAGGAATTGCCACGCCAAATTTCGCGGCCGTCATCACGACGAAACACAGAGATATCGATCGCCGACCCGGACATGTGTGTTCCCAATTTGGGGATGTTGGCGACCAGAACCGTTGCTCGGTGAAAGATCCGCTCCACAGACGGAAGCTTGCCACCGTTTTCCCAAATGCACTTTTTCAAGATGGCGTCAAAAAGTTCCGGCTTGCGAACCAATTGCCGTTGCATTTCGAGCGACCGATAACCGTCTTCAATCTTCAGGATCCAACCTCGATCGTTCATTGTCCGGCCGACGTTGATCACGTCTTTCAGCAGGCTCTCACGGAGGAAGTGCAAGCGACTGAGTTCCCCGGCAATTTTGGAATCGGAGAACTGCATTTCGACTCCCGCCTGAGTTGCCGCATGGGGGAGGGATTCGAATCCCTCCCCACAGTCATGGACTTCAAACGCCAAGACGCGTTGAACCAGCTCATGGCCAAGCTGCATCTGCTCTGTCCAATAGGCCCGGCGCGCGGTGTCATCATTCGCCGTGATTGTCATCGGAGGTTCCTTCGGTTGGGGGGATGATGGAAGTCTCTTTTGACCGCACGAAAACTAAAAAACAGTGTCTGCGCTAACGACGTCAGACGCGAGAGTCAGGAAACCGTGTCGCTCAAACAGGAGATGTCGACTCTGTGATTTGGCGGGTGGTGGCCGCGCGTCAGACCATTCATTTTCGCAGGGCATTTTTGATCACGAAATCGACCAGCGCTTGGTTTTGAAAGAAACCGGACCACATGGTGTGCCCCTGCCCTTTCGAAATAACGAGTTGCATCTCGCCACCAAGGTCTCGATAGCGTTTGTACATCTCTCCCGAGTTGGATTCCAGAGGAACGACCGTGTCGCTGTCACCATGTATGGAAAACAGAGGGACTTTTGCTCGTGCCAATGGCGCGACTCGATCGAGGGGATTGTGATTGGCAAGCTGCGCAGCCAACTCGTGTTCGGACAATCCCCATGGACCGGCGGCCTCTGCCAGTCCCGGCCAACTGGCCAGATTGCAAACAGGATAAATTCCTGCGAAGCCACCGACGTGGTGGGGGTTGTCGACGGCCCAACCGAGTGTCATCAGACCACCACGGCTGCGTCCTAGCAACACGGGCTTGGCGGCCATGCCACGCGTTTCCGTCAGCACGCGATACAACGACGTGTACAACTTTCGGCCGTCCGGGCTGCCATGTGAATTGCCGACATCAATTCCGGCGATAGCGATGCCGGCCTTCAAAAAATGCTCAAACATCCAACGTTCTTCCAGCCCTGGAAGTCCGTCCATCGTCGGGGCATACCACACCCAAGGGGTTATGTCATCACGCGTTCTTGATTCAGGCAGAATCAAGAATGCCGGTCGCCCCTCAACCCAAAAAACATCTCCGGGAACAGGCAGCGTCTTGCTCGGTGGAGTCTGGACAGTCTGCGGCGGATCATCCGCGATGGCCCACGAGACGAGTGACAAAACCATCGCCAGAGACATTAACGATTTCATCAAGTCATCCTTACGCTCATTCGAGAATCTTGCCGTTGACACCACTCGTCAGCTAGCCGTACTGAACAGAACGCGACCTGCCAGTCATCGAGGCTCTGCGGAGAGTGATCAACGGCGTCTGTGGTTTGGAGAACGTGTGCCGCTCGTCAGCCAGCCTGCGTACTGAATTCCTGCGACAGGGCCGTGAGAGTCGCTAAATCAATCTCAATTCGAGTATTGAGAAGTCATCCAGAAAGGGCATTCCCCCTTGAATCGTCTGGCCGGTCGTGCGAATGCGCTCCAAAGCCGACTCGCCAACAGCCAGTGGGGCGGCCATCGCTTTCAGAAACTCCTGGAAAGTCCACATGGACTCGTCAGGTTTGTGAAGTTCGCTGACTCCATCGCTGTAGAGATAGAGTCTCGCTCCAGGCTCGACGGAGACTGTCACAGCGTCGTAGGTGAGATCTTCTATGACGCCGTTTATCGGACCCTGACTCTCCAACTGCTGGCAGCGGGTGGGGGCGTCCGGAGGACCTGAAATTAGCAGTGCGGGGGGATGCCCGGCCCCCGAGTAATTCAACTCTCGAGTTTTCTTGTGATACACACCATACCAGATCGTGAAATACATCTGATTGTGTTGGTCCATCAAAAAGGCATTGTTCAGGGCGGATAATACTTGACTGACATTGCGGAAATCGCAGCCAGGCAAGCTTTCAGCCCGCAGGACGTTCATGGCGGAGACCGACATCAGCGCCGCGCGCACTCCGTGGCCACAGACGTCCAGCAGATAACACGCCAGATGATCGTCGTCGATCCAGTGATAGCCGAAAGAGTCGCCTCCCAGTTTGGACGATGGAATAAACGTCCAATCCGTCACGACGCTGTCGGTCGACATCTTTTCAGGAAGCAGCGACGTGACATATTTTTCTGCTTGTGCCACGTCTTCGGCGAGGGCGGCCTGACTTTCGCGAAGAGATTGGAAAGCTTCGTTTCGTTCGAGTAAATGGATGTACCCGCGCGAATGATGTCGCACCCGAGCCACAAGCTCGATGCGATTTGGCAGCTTCACAAGATAGTCGCTCGCGCCGAGCTCAAACGCCTTGGCCTTGGTCACCGCCTCTTCCTGCGACGAAAGTACAACGACAGGAATGTCGCGTGTTACTGCATTCGCGCGGTAGAATTTCAAAAGCAATAGTCCGTCGATGTCCGGCATGACGAGATCTTGCAGAATGATCGTGGGAGATAACTCTTTGGCGACACCCAACGCTTCCGCGGCGCTATTACAATAATGAAAGTCGATATCGGATTCTGGCTCTAACATCCGCCGAACAGCTTCCGCAACGATCGGCTGGTCATCCACCAAGAGAACCTTAATCCTGTGATCGGTTTGCAGGAGCTCAGACATGTTTCATTCTTTCTGTTGTCGACGTGACGCTCGAATTTCGGTACGGGTGCGTTTTGTTCACCTGCAGACTCCTCGTTTGTTGAACCGCATGGGAACGGCATCTGCGGTTCAATACAGGTTCATCTTCAGAAGGAACAAGGCCACACACAACCTCTGCCGGTGTCAATCGTATCTCCCTGGAACGGTCCGGTCGATGTCCCCGTCGCCGATGGAGGTGAAAACACAACAGGACGAAAATTTCGTTGCATTCAGATCAAACCAAATCTATCGTGAACGGCATCTGGAGCAGTTGTATCGAATTCGTCGACCGTTGGCGTGAGAGACGTCTAGAATGGGAGAATCAGAAAAAGGAAGGTTTGTCCTACCACGTCGCGGGAGATAGAAATGGTAGGAACACCCTCCGTCACAGCATCCACTCATCGAATCCGTTCTGTTGAGAAACGTCATGAGCAGCGAGACCTTTACTGACACGTCAATGCTGGAGATCTTCTGCGTGGAGGTCGAAACGCATGTGGAGTCGTTGACAGCAGGTCTGCTCGCGCTGGAACGCGATCCTCGTGACAAACGCTATCTCGCGGAGATGATGCGTGGTGCGCACTCGATTAAGGGCGCCGCACGGATTGTTGGGATCGATCCGGCGGCTCGAGTCGCGCACGTGATGGAAGATGGTTTCGTTGCCGCTCAAAGCGGCCAGCTGATTTTTCGTTCCGAGCAGATCGATGTGCTGCTGCGCGCTGTGGATCTGCTGAACCGCATCGCCAACGGTTCAAAACATCCAGCGATCGATTGGAATCAATTCGATGCCGAAGCGACGCTGTTAGTCGCGGAGATCACGTCGGTTCTTGCCGGTGGTCCTGTGGCGTCGTCAGAGGCAATGCTCGCACCGGCAGAGCCACTCAACGTGTTTCCTGCACCGTCCGCAGCCACGAGCCGTGAACTCACGATTCCGCTGCCAGAGTTCTTCAACGCGGTGGCGGCTGAGTCTGCAAGACTGGCGTTTGTCGCTGGTTTGGATTCAGAAGCCACGCTGATTCGCTTCGATCTGTCGCAGACCCGTGACATTGATGCCACAGGCCTAGCACTGTTGGTCGCCGTTTTTCAGCATCGCAATCCGCACGTCGCGAAGTCCCGTCCGAATGTTGAACTCTTCGGAGCAGGGACCGATTTGAGGACGGTTTTGCAGTCGACCGGGATCGATCGGCTTGATGCAGTGGGAGACCACGGATAGATCATGTTCGATCGTATTGAGGAGTTTATTGTTGAGGCACGCGAGCACCTGGACGTTGTGGAAGATTCGCTCCTGGCACTGGAGAAAGAGCCCAATGGCGCGGAGTCTCAAGCGCGGTACGATCGTTGCTTTCGCTCGGTGCATTCGATCAAAGGAGATGCTGGGTTTCTCGGTCTGCAACGGATTCACCAACTGACGCATGCCATGGAGTCGCTGCTCAGCGGCGTCAACATGCCTCTGCTACCCCGAGTCGTCGAGACGTTGCTTGCTGCACGAGATCGATTGGCGGTCCTCGTCGATGATGCGAACCAAAGCCAGCTGATTGATATTCGTGACGTTCTCAGTCGACTAAATACCGAGGGACTTGTTCGCAAAGCGACTTCGATCCACATTGATTTAGCCGAATGGAATCAGTCACATCCTGGCGGAATCGGAGCATTCGTACGTCAAACGATTGCAGGTGGAATCGTGCGCGATGGGCGAATTCTGATCGATGCCTGCGATTTGATCTCTTCTCTACCGGTTGGGCCCGTCCGATGGACGGCGACTCTAGAAAATCCAGTAGCCACAGAATCATCACAAACGTCAGTGGATCAGCACCAATCGACAGGCGTTTTCCAGACGACGCAGTTCTCCTCCGATTTGTCCATGCGAACAACACGAACACCGGGCCTTGCTGGGCTGTTTTGCGAGCTGGCTGGCGTCGCACGCGTATCGTCCGGTCAGGTCTCGATTTCGGCGACAGATCTTCGCCGGTCATTGCCTCTTGGACCCGTTCGATGGACGGGCGAATGTGAAACGTCTCTCACACGAGAAGAACTGACCAGCCGGTTTGGCTTCGAGTTTGAAAATACGATTCGACCACCGGAATTAGCCCGCAGCACATGGGAGAGTTCTTCCAGATACAGGGGAGATGCCGGACGATCGTCACCGACTCCCACGCCTTCCCCTCCCGCAAACGTTTCGGCAACATCGGCGAATTCAGGCGCCGCAACTCACTCGGCCGAGGCAGACAAGGTGACGACGCTGCGGATTCAGGTGGAATTGCTGGATCGGCTCATGACGCTGGTTGGGGAATTGACGCTTGTTCGAAATCAATCGCTGCTGGCCTTCGCGGATGAGGACGGAACTCAACACGCGATCATTCAACGATTGAACTCGGTCACGAGTGCGCTGCAAGACGCGACGCTTCGGGCGCGGATGCAGCCTGTTGGAAATCTGTTCAATAAATTGCCTCGCATGATCCGCGATTTGGCGCGTCAGCTGGGGAAACAGGTCGAAATCGACTTGCAGGGTCGTGACGTCGAGATGGACAAGACGATTCTGGAACAACTGAGTGATCCGCTGATCCACTTGATTCGCAACAGCGTCGATCACGGCATCGAAACGCCGGTCGAACGAATCGCGCAAGGAAAGCCACCCTCGGGCCGAATCGTTCTGTCGGCCAAACATGAAGAGGGTCAGATTCACATTCAGATCCATGACGACGGTTGCGGAATTGATTCCGAAGCGGTCAAGGCCAAGGCTCTCTCGTTACAACTGAAAACGCCTGCTGAACTGAATCGGATGTCGCCACGTGAACTCTTTTCATTGATTTTACTCCCGGGATTCTCGACGGCCAAAAAGGTCACGGAAGTCTCCGGCCGCGGTGTCGGTATGGACGTTGTGAAGACAAATATTGAACACATGGAAGGGACGCTGACGATCGATTCGGCGGCGGGTCTGGGCTGCTCGATGCTCCTCCGTCTGCCACTGACGCTGGCCATTATTCCCTGCCTGATCGTCACGGTGAACGGCGACCGCTTCGCGGTGCCTCAACGCGATCTCGAAGAGGTCGTTTGTCTGCATTCACAGTTGCCCGGGCGAATTGAACAGGCGTTCGATACGGAGGTTTATCGAT
>Ga0315284_10009274_pt1 | contig 14031 bp, 11 predicted proteins | sample YL17G09_16_MG_FD_203696 | JGI IMG/M metagenome (GOLD analysis project Ga0315284, IMG submission 203696) | Sediment microbial communities from Yellowstone Lake, YNP, Wyoming, USA - YL17G09_16 | ecosystem: Environmental > Aquatic > Freshwater > Lake > Sediment | place: USA: Wyoming | collected... | reverse complement strand
GGGCTTGAGTAAACAAAACAAAATAGTCTGTCAGATTGAAGTTTTTCATATTTTTTCTTTTTCTCCGAGATAGAACGTTGCATTGATTTTGAGCTTCGTTTCGCGTCCTGATGCACCGAGACATTTGCTCAAGTCACATATCACGCAACCGAGGGTCGAAAGCGACCGGCAACGCGTTATCGAAATGAGGCAGGCGCGGTCAATCAACGTCGCCGACGACGACGACGACGACAATTCCGGCAGTGCTCCGATGAAATCAACGTCCGCGCTCGCTTTCGAACTCGTCGACGCTTCTCGTACTCCGATTCTAGTGCACTCATCGTCACGAGCGACTTCTTTCGGACGCATTAGCCGAAGGAGAACCAATAGAACTGCTCGAGGAGCGGGGGCTGGCTTCGCTTGGATGTCGAATTCGAATTCTTCGTCTGAACAAGCCGGCCACGGCGACGGCTGCTCTACCTCTTCTTCCTCAGGACCTCCTCCTCGACGAGCGACATTTGCCTGCTTCGCGTCCCTGACGTTAGAGACCGGCGCGTCTTCGTCATCTTCATCTTCGTCATCGTCGCGAAAAAAAGGCGTCGAGGTCTTGCCCCTGGGGTTTGAAGTCAGCGGGAGCAACGGCGGCAGCAGGAGAGGCGGCATCAGTGGCGGCGGCGGCGGCGGCGACAGTGGCAGGAGGAGGCAGCACCAGCAGCCAGCGACCATGACTTCGAAGCATCAGCAGCAGCAGCAGCAGCAGCAACAGCAGCAGTGCCTGGAGAGGCGCTACGCCTGGAACGGCAACAAGGTCGTCTGTCTGGAGGGCGAGGAGGAAGAAGAAAGCGAAAAGAGAGGAGGAGGAGAAAGCGAGCAGCAGCAGCAAGGCCCCTGCTCCAGCGAAGCGAGAAAGAACAAGCTCCGCCTCGCCTCCCGCTCCCTCGACCGCGCCCTCGAAGCCTGCAGCCGCAGCTTCTTCCCGGACCCTGCCTCGGTCTCGCCCGACTACTGGGCGTATTGCCGCTGGCGAGGGGCGCACCGCCTCTGCTCGTCGATGCTGTCCAACTTCGCGACACAGGCGCTGCTCGCCGCCGTCGGTGTGGGCGCGTCGCGATCTCTCCCGGCCGCGGCAGGGATAAACTGGCTTCTCAAGGATGGACTGGGCCGTGTCGGCCGGTTGGGCGTGGCGGCAAGGTTCGGCGAGGCGTTTGACGCGGACATAAAGCGGTTCCGCTTCGCGACGAGCGTGCTGTTCACGGCGTCCGTGGGCCTCGAGCTAGCGACGCCGGCGTTCCCGCGGCGGTTCCTGGCGCTCGCCGCGGCGGCCAACGTGGGAAAAGCCATCGGACTCACGACCTACATCTCGACGCAGCCCAGTTTCGGCGCGAGCTTCGCCCGCGGGGCGAACCTCGCCGACGTCACCGCCAAGGCGCAGGCGCAGCAGATGGTCGTCGACACGGCGGGGCTCGCGCTCTGCGTCGGCGTCCTGGGGCGCGTCGGGGCCAGGGCCGCCGCTGCCGGCGCCAGAGCTGGGGCCGCCTCCTCGGCCGGCTCTTCTTCTGCTGCTGCTGCTGCTGCTGCTACATGTGCCGCTCCTGCGGTGGCCGGGGGCGAGGCGGCGGCCGCGGCGGCGGCGGCGGCCAAGTCGGCCTCGGCGGCGTTCCGGCGCTCGTTCGGCGGCGGTGTGCCGCCGGCGCTGCTCGCGCTCTTGGCCGCCGGCGACCTCTTCTTCATCTCCAGGGAGCTCAAGTCTGTCCACCTGCGCACGCTGAACCGGGAGCGCGCCGAGCTGGCCGCCGAGGCGTGGCTGGTCGGGAGGAAGGCGACGAGGAGCGCGGGCGGCGACGGGGAGGAGAGGAGCGAGGGCGGAGGGCGGAGGGGCCCATTCGGCCTCGGCCGGTGGCGTCGGGACCCGGGGCCCTGCTCCCCTCGCGCGCCCTCGCCCGAGGCGATAGCAGCGGCCGAGCCCCTCCTTTTCCCGGCTCGCCCGGGGAGCGGCCTTTTGCCTCTGCGCCTCTCGAGGCTCGAGGACGCCGGGTTGACCTCCAGGCGGGAGCTCGACGACGCCCTGAGCAGGCGCTCGGAAGGAAACGACAAGTTTCTGCTCATCCGCGTCGCCCCTGAGACGAGGACGAAGCAGAGGAACTATCCCGGGTCTTCCCTCCGCCTCGTGCTCCTCTCAGACGCGGGGGCGGGGGACGCGCTCGTCGGGGTGCTTGCAGCCGCGCACGCGCGGGCGGAGATTCTCGAGCAGCAGCAGCAGCAGCAGGGAGAGCGGAACGAGTCGAGGAAGAAGAACACTAAGGGAAGCAGCGGCAACGGCGACGCCCACGACAACAGTGCTGAAAAACAGCAGCGTCTCCTCTCCCGCGCCATGGCAGCCGCCCGGCGGGACGGCCCGGCCTTTTACGAGGCCTTAGAAGACGCCGGGTGGCAGGTGGAGCCGTTCCTGCTGTCCCCAAGGGAGCGCGGGGGCTTGGTGGTGTTGGGGTAAGAAGAGAGAAAGGGATAATTTAAATAATGGTAACGAAAGAGACTCAAGAGCAGCATTGCTAATTTCATTCAAAAAAAGGGAGAGCGTCAAAAGTTCTACAAGAAAAAGACGTGAAAAAGGAAAATGCAAGGGCTGGCGCAATAGAAACGGGGAGCACGGAGACAGAGAGAGACACGGAGGAAGAGGAAACAGAGAGAGAAGACGGAAACTTCTTCCCCCTCCTCTCTCCCTCCCCCCGCTCTCGAAACTCAATAGAGCCCATCGTCGATCCAAGTATCCACGAGGAAGTCCACCATCTCCGGCAGCGGGATCGGGACCTCGAACGGCTCGTTCGTCAGGAGGAGGTCGTCGTAGTTTGCGTCGGGGTCGATGACGGGCGCCCTCGCCCCTCCTCCGCCCCGATTCCGCTGCTGCGGTCGTTTCTCTTCTCCGCCTTCTTCTGCTTCCGAGGAAGCTAAAGCTGCCCTTTCGCCGGAGACCCAAACGCTGCGCTGCCGCTCCCAGTGCAGGAGGCCGACAGAGCCGTCGCCAGCCAGGGCCGGACTCGCTCCTCCTCCTGCCCCTCCTTCCGCTCCTCCTTCTTCTGCGGCCTTCTTGCCTCCCGCCGGCTCGCCCTCGCTCAGAGCTGCCGCCATCGTCCCGACGCAATGGGCCGTTCTTCGCGTCGATCTGGTCGGAGAGACGACGCTGCGGCTGAACGAGAAGAGCGCTCCTAGAGCCAGAGTCGGAGAAGGTCGAGGTCGAGGAGCCGACGACAAGGACGACGGCGGCGGCGGTCTTGTTCGGCCGGCGATGACGACGGCGACGCCGAAGCTCCCGGCGCCGCCGCCGCGAAGGAGGCGCAGGCGCGACAACGCGAGTGCGCGGGAGGTGGTGCACTCTCTTTCTCTTGCGCTTCCCTGCTGATCCAGAAACCGACGGAACGGAGAGCAGCCACTTCTTGGAAGTGAAGAGAAAGTAGAGAATGAAAATCGAGTGAATTCTGATGCGAGGCAGAGAGCGACGGCGAAGAAAGAAATAAAAAAAAATGTATGTCTCGCCTCACCTCTCTTCAGAAAGCAAAAGGAAACGCGCCTCTCTCCTTCTTCTTCTCTCTGTCGACGACAGCGACATAGGCCTGAATAACGCAGCATCCGATCGCCCCCTGCGCAGTCAATCTGGGGTCCCCGAAGCCCCCGAGGCGAGGAGAGGGCTGGCTCTCGGCGGCTTTCGAGCGAGAGGCATCGACGACAACAAGAGCGCCACCATCGAGCACGACGAGCGTCGCCGAAAGGCTCTTCTGTCCCTCGTCGTCTTCTTGGTCAAGCAAAGCCTGCTGCGCCGGCATGGACCTCACCGATCTCGACGTCTTCAGGCACTGCCGGTGGCTGCGCCACGTAGGCAAGGTAAAATGAGAGAGAGAAGAGAAGAGAACACAGAGAGAGAGAGAGAGAGAGAGAGAGAGAGAGAAGAGAACACAGGGAGAGAGAGAGAAGAGAACAGAGGAGATAGGAGGCGAATGGTTTTTTTTTCGCCTCTCGCTCTCACCCTCCTCCTCCTCACCGACCCGCGCCTCCTCTCTCTCTCTCTCTCTCTCTCTCTCTCTCTCTCCCTCTTTCAACCTCTCTCCCTCGCTCAAAAAAAAAAAAAACAGATCATGGTCCTCGTCGTGCTCGGAGTCGTCGTCCTCTCCGTCGTGACCATCTGCTCCACCTGGGGCCCTCGGATCTCAAAGGCCCCGACGACGGCCGAGCGCCTCGGCTCGGCGGTCGCCGTCGCGGCCCTCGTCGCCGGGGCGCTGCTCTGCTGCTGGTCCTACCTCGCTGCCGTCACCACGAAACCCGGAGGCGTCCCGGTCGACTGGCACCCCTTCGAGACCCCCGAGGAGGCCGAGGCAGAGAGGCTCGAGCTCGAGCGCAACCCGCCGCCGGCCGACAGGCGCCACTCCGGCCTCCCCCGCCCTCGCTTCTGTAAAAAGTGCCGCCGCTGGAAGCCCGAACGCGCGCACCACTGCTCGGTCTCCGGAAGCTGCGTCCTGCGGATGGACCACTACTGCGTCTGGGTCGTGAACACCGTCGGCCTTTTGAACTACAAAGCATTTCTGCTGTTCCTGTTCTACACTTCGGTCGCCTCGGTGCTCGGCGTCTCTCTCGCCGGGGTCGCCCTTGCGAGGACGCTGAGATCGGACCCGGACGCGGGAGGGAAAATCACGCTGCTGCTCGCCACGGCGGTTCTCGACGCCGCCTTCGGTCTGGCCGTCCTGGGGTTTCTGGGGATGCACTTCGGGCTCGTCGCGAAAAACATGACAACGATCGAGGCGTACGAGAAGTCGCACCCTCCGCCGGGAACGCCGTGGCCGTATTCGCTGGGGTCCAGGAGGGCCAATTTCCGCGCCGTGTTCGGTCAAGGGGGGCTGCGGCGGTGGCTGAGCCCGAGGTACAGCGAGGAGGAGAGGCGGCAGCTGCTGGCAGGGGCGCTGGCAAAGCTGCCTCGAGGGTGGAGGGAGGAGATGTTGGTCTGACTCAATCAATTTCGTGTAGAAAAGAAAAACTCTTATTTATAGAACTGAATTTAGTGCGTCTTTCAAGAAAAGGGGTTACAGGAAGAAGACGAACGAATCGGAACGGAGGGGAAAACGGAGAACGGAGGCAGAGATTGAGAAGAGGTCGAGAGGAGGTCGAGAAGGTCGAGGGCGACGGCCGATTGAGTTTTTGCTTCTTTTTTTTTTGCTTCCTCTCTCGCTCTCTTCTGGCGCCTCTCTCTCTCAATTCCCCTGACCTCGCTCCTTTCCGCCTACTCAAACACCTTCATATCAGTGGCCAGCGGGCCCAGCGTCTGGCCTGTCGTCCCTCCCGAGCATCGCCGGCCTCTTTCCCTTTTCTTTCCCGGCCCGTTCATCCGCGTTCTCAAAGTCCTTGACGATGCCAAAGTAAACGACCAGCGGGAAGCCGACGACCCAGGCAGCGGCCCTCGCAAAGTTCTTGCGGTCGAAGAAGAAGGTGTCCTCGATGTGCTCGCGGGAGGTGCCCCACCGCTCGACGTAAGGGTTGCTCTTGACGGGGAGGTCCCCGGCGAAGCGGCGCTGATGGTTGATGATCGACAGCGAAGAGGAGGAAGAAGAAGAAGCTCCCTGTCCCGTGAGACGCCTCGCCGCGACGGCAGCGGCACGAGCAAGGGCGCCGGACATCGCTGGCGAGGAAGTTTGAAGGAAGAGAGACAAAAGAGGAGGACGAAAGAGTTATTTCGTCCAGGGAAAGAAGACGAAAGAGGAAGAAGATTGAAGAAAAGTAAATAATTTGTTCTCGTTTCTTCTGCCGCCGCCGCTTCGCAGCAACAGCAGCAGCAGAGAAAGCAGAGAAAGCGCAAGCACACGCCGTCTCCCTCGCCGGCGCCGCGCTCGCCGCTCGAGTCATCTCCGTCGCCGGCCCGAGCCGTGGCGGCAGCGGCGACGACGACAACAAGCCGAAAAAGCCCAGGGCCAAGGAGCCCAGGGCCTCTTCAGACTCCGCTGCCGCCGCCGCCGCCGCCGCCGCCCCCGAGCGCTCCTTCGGCGCGCCCCCCTGCTTCCCCCTCACCCTGCTTCCGCTGCCCCCGGACTCCTCCCACGGCGGCACCGGCGGCGGCGGCGGCGGCGCAGGTGCCCCCACCGTCCCCGAGGGACAGGGAGAGAAAGGTCGCGACGCAGAAGGAGGCCGCCGTCCCCGGTCTGCTCTCTCGAGGAGGCCGAGGACGCCCAGCAGAGGAAGGCCCTGGGCGCCGCGGAGCGCGCCGAGAGGCAGAGAGAGGGTCGCCGCGGCCAGAGCCAGGCGCGCCGCCGACGAGCGCGCGCAGCTCGCCGCGCGGGCGTGGGAGGACGCCGAGGACGCCAAGAGGGTCTACGAGAGCGCCCTGGGGATGCACGGGAGGGCCTTTGCGGTCGCCGAGAGGGCGAGGGCGTCGTTCGCGGCGGCCGCCGCGGAGATCGAGAGGCAGAAGGCGGAGGTTTTTGAGCTGCTGGGGGTGATGAGCGGGACGCGAGAGGGTGCGGCAACGTTTTGTCTTTCTTTCGTTTTTTTTGTTCTCTTCTGTAACACACACAATGCCGCGACTGGGGCGACGATACGCTCTCGATAGAAACACAAGAGGGGGGGGGGACACATCAGGGAGGGGCCAGTGTAAAATGATGGCGTTTAGGGGAAAAGCTACGCTGATATGGTAAAGTGGACAAGGGGTCTTGTGGGGTGTTCCTCTTTTTTTTTTTTTTGGAAATGAAACCTCTTCCCTCTTCTCTCTCTCTTTCTTGTTCCCTCTTCTCTCTCTCTTTCTTGTTCCCTCTTCTCTCTCTCTCTCTCTCTCTCTCTCTAAAAAAATAGGTATTTCTACTTAAAAACAGGTTTTTTTTCTTTCTCAAGCGTTGTGGATCATCTGCCCCTGGACCCAAGCCGGGTTCCTAAAGGCCGGAGCCGCCGCCGCCGCGACGACCGCCGCCGCCGCCGCTCCTGGGGTCTGAGGCGCTTGCGGGCCCCTCTGCTGCTGGAGATGCAATCGCGGATGCTGCATCATGAAGCCAGACCCGACGTCCGGGGACATCCCCATCATGAGGGCGTCGTCGTCGGAAACATCATCCTCTTCATCGGAAGAGAACCCTCCGGTGCCGGGTCCCAACCCGCCGCCGCCGCCGCCGCCGCCGCCGCGAGGGGTGTTGGCGGCGTTAGCGGCGGCGCCAAGGGCGACGGGCTGGCCGGCGAGGGGGTGACCTGCCGGGTGCAGCACGAGCTGGTGGCCCTGGGCCTGAGGGTGCGGCGGGGGGAGCTGCTGCGCTTGCGCTCCTTCGGCTGCCGCCGACGACGACGACGCTCTCGCCTGCTGCTGCTGCTGCTGCTGGCTCTGGTTCTGGGCCGCGCTTTGCTGCTGCTGCTGGAACGCCTGCTGCGAAGCCTCCCTCGCGGTACCGACAAAGCCGGAAGCGAGGGCTCCTGCTCCAGCTCCTCCCCCTCCTCTGCTGCCCCCCTTGCGCAGCGACCCCAGCCTCGCCGGCGTCGTCTCCAGCTCGGCCCGCAGCGACCCCAGGTTCAGCGGGTCGACGACGGCTCTGCCGCACTCCATCAGCTGCGTGCAGACGTCGACCATGTCGACGGACCGCCCAAAGGGCGAGGTGCCGAAGAGCAGGAGGTGGGAGCCGCCACCCGCGGCACCGGCGGCGGAGCCCGCGCGCGGGGTCGAGCCGGCGGCGCTCGTCGCTCCGTGCTGCTGCAGCTGGTTCTGATGCTGACTCTGCTGCTGCTGCTGCTGCTGCTGCTGTTTAAGGCCCGCGTGCTGCTGGTCCTGGTGCTGCTGGTGGCCTCCCCCTCCTCCGGCGCTCCCCCCGTGCGGCGGCGGCAAACGCCGGCCCCCGGCGTTGAGATGGTGCGCCCCGCCGCGGCCCGCCGGGACGGGGAGCGCGGCCGCGCTCGCAAACCTCCCCGCCGCGACCGCCGCCCACGAGGTCCCCGGCGCTGCCGCCGAGGTCGGAGGAGCGGTGACGTGCCCGAAGGTGTGGCCCCCCTGCGGGGGCGCGGGGGCCGCCGAGGTCGAGGCCGCCGCCGCGCCGTCGCGCGGGGGCCGCGCGCCGCTGAGTGACGATGAGGGAGGGAGAGGAGGCGACGCCACGAGCGTCCTGTGGGCGGCGGCGGGGGCCTCGAAGGCCGCCGCGCTGCCTGGCGACTGCGAGAAGCCGCCGAGGTGGTGCGTGTGGTGAGCGGCGGCGTTCGCGGCGGCGTTGGCCGCGGCCTGCTGCGCCGCCGCCGCCGCCGACGCGAGCTGCGACGGCGCGCCCGCCAGCGCGGCCCCCATCCTCGCCCGCGCGGCCAGCAGCGCCGGGTTGTCGATCAGCGCAGCCTCCATCGACCCCACGGTGGGGAGCGGCGCGCCGAAGAACGACAGCAGCGGCGGGTCGTGGCGCGACCGCACGGGCGGGAGGTCGAGGCGCGACTGCTGCTGCGCCAGCGCGGCGGCGGACCCCGAGGCGGGCGCGCCGTCGGCGAGGGGCTGCTGGTAGAGGAAGGGGTGGTTGAAGTGCGCGCTGGGCTGGTAATGGCCCTGCTGCTGCTGCCTGGCGGGGTGCTGCTGCGCCGGGGTCGGGACCTCGAGGGACGCCGTCGCCAAAGCCGCCGCCGCCGCCGCGGCCTTCGCCGCCTTGTTCTTTTTCGGCCTCGGCTGCGGCGTATGCTGCTGCGCCCCCCCTCCGTCCTCGCTGCCCGCGCCCCCGTCTCCTCCCCCTCCGCCTCCTACTTTATTCCCGCGCTCCCGGGGCGCGCTCGCGGCCAGCGACGCCAGCGACTCGGGCGTCGCGATGTTGTCGACCTCGTCGGGGAAGTTGCACCGCGCTGCGGGCCCTCGGATCGCGCGGGCAGCGGCGTCGTAGGCGCGCGCCGCCTCCTCGGCGGAGTCGTACGTGCCGAGCCATCTAAAAATAATGGAGTTTTTTTGTTTCGTTCGTTTGGAGTCGTCGTGAGAGCACGCTCCTGGGCGGGGGAACGATGGGCGAAAGGCAGGAGAAAGAGAAAGGTACAACAGCGGAGAGAGAGGAGGCCGATGTTTCTTTTTTGTCGGGGCGGACGACAGCGGACCGCTCGCTTCGCTTGGAGTCACGCGTTTTTCTTCTCCCCGTCCTGTCGCCTCTTTTTTTGTGTGTCGATCTGAAACCGCCCAGCATCTCCCTCTTCTCTTCGCGATCGGACCCGCAGAGACCTCCCGATTGGAAGATCGAGACGCTTTGCAGGCCCCGACGCGGTTGAGGCGAGGACATCGGGTGCCCACTGCGAAGCGAACGAGGGTGCGAAAAAAGGAGCCCGGCCATTGAAGTTTCTTTCCAGACACGCGGAAGAAAAAGGTCGCCCGGCATCCCCCCTCTCGTCGCCACCCATGAAAAAAAAACGCACCGCCGCTGCCCGACGTTTGGGTCCCGGATTTCCGCAGCCCACTTGCCCCAAGGCCTCTGCCTCACGCCGCGGTAGGTCTTGTTGGCTCCCTTGGCGACGACATCGGCGGCAGGGACGCGAGGCAAGGGGGCCGGCACCGGGGATTTCGGGGCTGCCAGCGTCGACGACGGAGACTTGGTCGCCGGGGATTTCGTCGTCGCCGACGCTTGCTGCTGCTGCTGCTCGGGCGACGAGCGGAGCTCGTTGGCGAGCGCTGATGTCGTCGTCGTCGGTGTCGCTTTCGGAGTCGCGGCCGCGGCTGCGGCCTGCGCTGCTTGCTGGGCCTGCATCCTGTGCTGGTACTCCTGCTGCCTAATCTGCGCCTGGATCTGCTGGGCCGCGAGCGCGGCGGCGGCCTCAGCGCGGGCCGCGGCTGCCTGCTGCGCCGCGAGCGCATCTGCGGCGCGGCGAGCGGCTTGCTGCTCGTCAAACACCCTCCTGGCTGCCTCCTCCGCCGCGGCCTGGGCGGCGGCCTCGGCCTCCTGGCGCGCCAGGGCCGCGGCTCTCCTCTCGGATTGGCGGGCCGAATGCATGCGGGGCTGAGTTACTGTCTCTTTGGAAAGGAAGGAAGAAAAAGATTACTGAAGGACGCAACGGCATTCGAGGAATGCCGTGAACCGGAAAAAGTGAAGCGGGCGATGAGGAAGTATCGCCTCTTGAGCTCAGGTTTTTTCTTCTTTCTCCTTCTTGTTCTCCCTTCTTCTCACTTCTTCTCCTTGTTCGCTTCCTTTGCCGTCGCCGCCGCGACGAGCGCGGCGACCTCGTCCGAGACGCCGGATGCGCTTGTCGTCGCCGGGTCCAGAAAGGCGGAGGAGGCGACGCCGCCGCCGAAGAGCCCGCCTCCGGCGGCGGCGACGTGCCCTCGCCCGCCGGGCGGCAGCGACAGCCTGCGCAGCTCCCTGCAGCCGTCGAGCCGCAGCGAGCGCAGGCTCTCGGCGGAGCACCCCCGCAGCTCGACCTCGGCGCAGGAGCGGCACCCGGCGGCGTCGAGCGACGAGAGGGCGGGGCTCGCGACGCGGACCCTCGAGAGGCTCACGCAGCCGTTGACGGTGAGCGACGCGAGGCGGCTCGCCGGCGGCGCCGCCGCCGCTCCCCCGCCGCCCTCGCCTCCTCCTCCTGCTGCTGCTGCTGCCGCCTCCGCCGTCCCCAAGAAACGCTCGAGCGCCGAGGAGGGCAACGAGCGGCACCCGAAAAAGTTGGCCTCAAGCAGCGCGGTCGGGGCCCTCGAGGGCAGCTCGACGAGGTTCGAACACCCCGCCGCGGAGAGCCTCTCGAGGCGCGGCAGCGCCGCCGAGGCCGCGATCGACCGCAGCGCGGCGCAGCCGCTGACCTTGAGCTCCACGAGCCCGCGAAAGACCAGAGGCGGCGGCGATACGACGACGGAGATCTCGGCGAGACGCCGGCAGTTGCGCAGCGAGAGGCGCTCGAGCGCCGGGAGCGCGCCGCCGCCGAGGTCGAAGCGCTCGAGCCCGTCGCAGCCGTCGAGGGTGACGCGCCGCACGGACGGCAGGACGGTCCCGTCACGGAGGGGAGCCCCCGGCCGCGGCGCGAAGGTGCCCGCAAAAGTGAGCAGGGGGCACCTCGAGAAGTCAAAGGCGGCGAGGAGCGGCCGCGGCGGAGGGGGCCTCCCTTCCTCTTGGACCGGCGCCGCCGAGCTCCAAGAGCGGAGCAGCGCCCGCACCGACTCCTCGTCGAGGGACAGAGCGCCCGTGACGGCCACGGACTGCAGCGGGCAGCAGCAGGGAGCCCCGCCTCCCCCGCCTCCCCCGTCGCCCCCGTCGCCGGATCCGGGCACCGGGGGGAGGTCGCCCGCCCGGCGGAGCCCCCGGCAGAGGCCCCGCGGGCCGTCGCCGGCGCCGACGTCGTCGAAGCGCACCGAGCGCAGGCCCGTGAGGACGTCGCGGACGCTCCGCGCGAGCCGCTCGCAGTGTCCGAGGGGCAGGGAGCAGCCTCCGCCGCCGTCGCGGGAGAGGCGCGGGAGGGCGAGGTGTTCTACCTCTGCCGCCGCGGCCCCGGAGGAGCGGGGAGCGGCGTCGTCGAGCGTCGGGAGGTAAAACGGGTCGAAGGCGCCGTTTTCCTCGCTCGCCCCCGCAGACGGCGACGACGATGATGGCTCGACGTTGAGCGCCGCGCGCCTCTTCGAGCCCCTCGCGACGGCCCTGAGAGCTCCCTCGATCGCCTCGAGAACCTCCTCCGGGTCGGCGACCTGCAGCTGCGGGGGCAGGGCCGAGGCGGAAGAGGAGGAGGAAGAGGAACGCTGCCATCGCCGCCGCTGCCAGTGCCGCCCCTGCTGCGCCGCGGCCGACGCCGCCTCGGCCGCGGCCTCGGCGGCCCCCCCGGCCTCGAAGGCGTCGAGGTGCGCCCTCCACCTTGCCAGGCTCACGCTCGAGGCCCCGGGGAACGCGGCCACCGTTCCCTCGATCGCCCGCAGGGACGCCCGGGGCGCGGCCTCGACCTCGCGCGGCCCGCGCCGCGCGGCCCTCGCCCGGGCAGCAAACTCGCGGCAGGAGAGGGCCGCCCTGGCGGCGTCGCGCGGGCCGAGGCGGGCGTAGACGAGGCGCTGCACGTCGGGCGGGAGGCCCCCCCAGAGGCCCTCGGTCAGCATCGCGGGCGTCCGCGGGACGGGGGGGCTCGCTCGCTCCTCTTCTCGTGCTCCCTCAGAGGCGGCAGCGTCGGCGGCGCCGTGGTGTTTCTCCTTCTCTTCCTCCTCCTCTCCTCCGAGGCCCAGGGAGCGCAGGGCCTCCGCGGCCGCTTCCACGCTTCCGCCGAAGCTCGAGCCAAGAACATCGCTCAGGAGATCCCGCGGAGCGTCGGGGAAGCGAGACCGAAGCTCGTCGAAGCCGGAGGGAGCAGCGGGCTTTTTCGCTGCTGCTGCTGCTGACGACGCGGACGCGCGACGTTCGGCGAGTTCTCGCTCGTCGAGGACGACGACGACATCGCGCCCTCCTCCTCCTCTACCGCCCTCCTTCTTCTTCTTCGGGTTGCGCTGGCCTCGCGGGGGCAGCTGTACTGGGTCCTGGCCGTCGTCCTCGCGCTCCAGCAGGCTCTCGAAGGCGAGCTGGCTACGCGAGAGAGGCCTCGCTGCGCGAGGAGGCATTTCGCCTCTGGTGACGGCGAGCAAGGGGACGAAAACAATGAGCATGTCTTCATTTTCGCCGGTTCTTTTTTGCTTCCCTCTCTCTCTCTGCGTCGACAACGACTACGACGACAACAGCGACTTCTCTTCGAATCGTAGCCGCCGCCGACACACCCCTAGACCTCGCTCCATCCCTTCCGCGCTCACGCCACGCCATCGCCACCCCCGCGGCTCGCTTGTCGCGCGAGTTATTGGATTCTTGTCGACGGGAAGGGAGGCAGAAAGAGGCCCAAAGAAGAGAAGAGCATTCAAGTTTTTTTTGCTCAAAGAGAAATGTCGACTTCGAGCTTCTCCCCGGCGGCCGTCGCGAGCGTCGGCGGGCTCGTCCTGTTCGGCACGACCACGTCGCTGCTTGCCAAGATCGGTGAGCCCCGACATCACAGCAGAAGAGGGGATTCATGGGAGAGAAAAGAGAGAGGTGGAAGGCGAAGACCGACTCGATTCTCGACGGCTAGGGCGTCGCCGAGACAAAAAAAACTCAAAACCTCGTCTTGTCCTTTTTCACCAAACCAAACCAAAAAATACACTAGTCTACGAGCTCCAGGGCCCCTCCCTCCGGGACGGCAAGCCCGAGCTCTTCAGAAAGCCCTGGGCGATGACCACCGTGATGTTCGTGGGCATGAGCTTCTGCCTGCCGCTGGCGCACTTCCAGGAGTGGAAGGCGAAGAAGAAGGCCGGCGCGGCAAAGAGGCAGCAGCGACAAGCTGCTGCCGTGGCCTCCTCTTCTCCTTCTCCCGCAAACTCCTCCCTCCGCTCCCCGCTTCTCGGCTCGGTCGAAGAGGCCGCGACCTACGACGGTCAGGGCAACGCCGTGCCTCCCTCCCACTGGATCTGCTCCTTCAGAGCCGCGGCGGGGGCGGAGCTCCGCAGGGCCGCGCTGCTCTCGGTGCCGACGGCGTTCGACCTCGTCGCGACGGTGCTGATGAACGTGGGGCTGCTCTCGGTGACGGCCTCGGTCTACCAGATGATGCGCGGCGCCGAGATGCTCTTCGCGGCGCTCTTTGCGGTGCTGTTCCTGGGCAGGAGGCTCAACAGGTGGCACCTGGGGGGGATCGGCTGCTGCGTCGCCGGGATCGGCCTCGTCGGCGCCGCGTCGGTGCTCTCGGGCGAGGGGTCGCAGGCGCGGCGCGTCTCGACGGGGGACATGCTGGTCGGGATGGCCCTCATCATTGGTTCCCAGGCAGTGCAGGCCGCGCAGCTGACCTTCGAGGACCACTTTATGAGTGACGCCGGGTGAGATTTTGGTTCCTTTGTATTCTTTTTGATGGGGGGTCGAGAGAGAGAGAGAGAGAGAGAGAGAGAGAGAGAGAGAAAGAGGTGGAAGAGAGGAAAGCTTTGGGAGAAAAAAATTTAACTAACTTTCTTTCTTCACCTCTTTCCTCCCCCCCCCAACAACAACAACAACAAACAGGCTCAGCATCGCTCCCCTGATGATCGTCGGCTACGAGGGCCTCATCGGCGCCTTCCTGATGCTGGGAGTGCTGCTGCCGATCGTCTCCGTGCTGCCG
>Ga0315284_10009272_pt1 | contig 14033 bp, 13 predicted proteins | sample YL17G09_16_MG_FD_203696 | JGI IMG/M metagenome (GOLD analysis project Ga0315284, IMG submission 203696) | Sediment microbial communities from Yellowstone Lake, YNP, Wyoming, USA - YL17G09_16 | ecosystem: Environmental > Aquatic > Freshwater > Lake > Sediment | place: USA: Wyoming | collected... | reverse complement strand
GTATCTACGGGTACAGACACCCCACATAACAGAAACACTTTTATCTCGGTATCACCTGACAGAGATTGGGAGTAATTTAATATTTACTTTCAACAATCCAAGTGTATTAAAATCCAATGACGGTATATTGACTGACGTAATGAGTCTATCTGTTAAGGAGGCGATTAATAGAGGGCTGGGAGAAAGGTGGCATTGGGATTATTTAGTCGGTCATCAATCTGGTGTAGATAAACCGGTGCAATGTATCCTCTGTGACGATCATCCTGTTGCCTGGGCTATCGCTGGAATGCCGACTATAACTCATGAAGAAGTAAGAAGTGTCTATGTACAACCAGATTTTCGAAAGAGAGGTTTGGGGGGAAAGGTCGTCTTAATGGCCTGTAAAAAGATAATAGAATGCGGTCGAATCCCTGTATATAAGACCGAATCTAATAACGCTATATCAATAAAACTGGCTAATTCACTCGGCATGGAATATGTTTTAAGAGTTTCTCTCCTTGTGAAAAAGTATAAGCTATAAAATATAAAGATAAACAGCCTATGTATTAGACAGATAATAATCTGAATGCCTAACTCCTATAACTAGAAATTAATAGCAATTTAGAGAGGTGAACGGGACGATTGTGGCGAAATGCGCGGTCGCGATGACCAACAAATCACCGCGAACGCCAGAAAGTAGGAGCTAATTTGCAATTAGTTCTATGAGACTATAATGATTAATAACAAAATAAAATATCTGACCCCAATAATACGTTATAAACACAGTCTAATATATAATGCAATCATCGGAGTTCATTCTGTTATAATAAAACAAACTGATAAAATAGATAAAAACTACATTACCGATAAATATTGCTTAAAAGAAGAAGCTGAGTATGTTGGTTTAACTCTGCCTTCTATCGTTCATTTATTAGGAATGGCAGCTTATGCAGAAAATATACGTACTTGGGAGTTGTTAGACGAATGGTTTCTTAATAAAATTAAATATCATACAACAGACGTGTTATTTTGTGTTAATAAATACTTTCCGAAAGATCAACTAGAACGTCTAATCTCAAATCCATGTAAATATTATACCTGCTTAAGACATTGTATTATGGATACTTATAATAATGGATTTAAAGAGTATTATAATATGCGTATGAAAGAGACGAGGGGCAGAATGCGATTATGGAAGCATCAAATCACTCCTCTAACACATATATTATCAACAATTGTATTATATAATCTTAAATTAGCTATACCACACCTATATAATGATCATATATTCTTAGTGCCTTCTCCATTTGTGTTTCCGAACAGCTATATAATTAAAAAATCAGGATCTACCGATATTATATTAAATAGTAATGCTAACAGAAGGGCAATAATTAAATCATTATTACATGAATTAATACATTACTATATAAAGTGTGCAAACTGTAATATGAATAATTCAGATGAAGAAATATATGTATATAATATACTTAGTAAAATAATAACTTCAAATAAATTTATACGCGTTTGTAATCAATTGAAAGTGTATTACCGATAAAAAGATTCGGATTGTGGCGTTGTGCGCGACCGGAGTCGCTCTACAAGTTGGTAAGCTGGATTGACGAACTTATCGCGCTTGCCGTTGCAGAAAAAGAACCAGGCGGACGAGTACGGATCGAGCGCGAAGTCCTACAGAACCAGCGCTGCCAGGCCGTCAATCGCCTTGCGTAAATCGGTGGAGCATGAATTCAGGGATGACAACGTGATCTTTGCTGGCTAACAGATAGCCAAAAGAACTCCAGACAAGCACCGTTGCATACACCCGCCCAAGAGTATAGGTAGTCAGTGCAAAGATAAGCATTGAATATATGCCACAGAGAAGTCCTACGTTTATTCCAGTCTGGAGCCCCACCGTTGTATGAATACTGATCAGGGCAATCCTACAGGCATAGAAAAGACAGACGAGATAAAGAAGCAAAATTGGGATACCTGCCTCTGCTGCCAAGGTTAAATAGTTATTCATCGCGCTTTGAAATGCTCCCTTATTGGCAAAGCGAGCATGATAATCATTAATCAATGATTCGCCAAAATTCCCGATGCCGATTCCAGTTAACCAGTGGTCTTGAATGATTCTGGTAGTTATCCGCCACAGAACAATTCGGTTTCCGATAGAAAGTTGGACATCCGAGGAGTCACTTGAAAAACGCTTTACGACATATCCTGGTGATACAGCAATGATTGAACCGGTTATTACGAGCATCAGCATTGCGACACTGATGCAAATCATTTTTAGGGAAACGTGGCGTTTTAGGTAATAAATACTCATTAATAGTCCGATAAATCCTCCTAACCATGCTCCGCGGCTTACCGTGTGTATCAAAGAAAATACTAACAAAACCACAGGTATAGCTAAAATTATTTGGTATCGATAGTTCGTCACTGAAATCGCTATAGAAAAGCAAAACACTAGTGCAAACGCCAAAACGTTACCTAAATGGTTTGGGTGATTGAATAACATTTGTAGACGATATCCCGCTAGCGGATGCGAAGCGATTTCAATGAGAGCAATGAATCCGTAAAGAGTAAATATGACAAGTAGCAGAAGCGGAAATGATTTTCGATAAATAGGAACACTATATGCAAGATATCCACTTGTCGCAAAAACGAGGGTACTGAGGCAAATATTTGCCATGAGTAAATCCAGGCCTCCATAGACGTTTCTGATAACAAGTGAAGTTGTAAAGGATATTAGTAGAATTCCCATGATGAACACGTTATTTTTTCCACTACTATAACGGAGGTAAGCAGCACCTACGATTAATTCGAGCAGAATAAATAAACCAATACCTATGCCTGAAATAAGTGAAACAAACGTTTTATCAACAGGAGTCCTATTTTTATAAGGCGCTAAAAGAGCATAGGTGATAATGCCGAAGAAAAATGCTATGAGACAATAGTGTATTATAGAAGAAGCTATTCGTTTCTGTTCAGGAGTGAATAGAAGTACTTCACTATCAAGCCATTTTATCAGTTTTCCTTTCATAATTATCATCCTGCTTCCTATTGGCTGTAAGCTGGAAGAATTCGCTCGCCAATACTGTCTTCGTTCGTTCTTAACACCTTTGCAATTCATGCACGCAGCCTACGCTTGCGCGAAAAGCAATGTGGGCGCTATTTGACGCTTACCCCCAAACAGAGGGGGTGGTTTTCAAAAATGGGACACGACCCGATGGATTTACGAAGGAAATACTTGTTTAAAAGGCCGGTTTTGAGTTATATTGGACAGCAGTGGCCCATCTCATAGTTTCCAGAATGCCAACCTCAACTCGATATGCTTGTCTGCGGAAACTATCGGACTTTCTCCATTATCGTCTGAACCTCTTGGGGTGTGGCACACACGGCGAATATATTGATTTTATCCGATCGGTTATACACAATGACACCCGATCGGGTACCTTTCTCGAAGTTACAAGTAAAATATACGCCTTGTGTATTTTCAATTCCATGCAAATTCTCTACACGATCAATGGAAAATCCTTTAATCGGTCCATACGCAGCAATAAGTGCCGACCAACCTTGGCCAAACTCCTGAGGTGACATCTTTGCTTTATAAGAAGCTTCGAAGTCTTTCAGCGCGTTTTCGTAATTACCCGCTTGCAACGACTTGAGGACGTTCAGTGTTCGGCCCTCTGGGTTCTTCAAATCTGTGTTTGGATTTGTGCCTTTTTTGCGAAATACAACAGATAGAATCAGCACAACCAACAGTAATAGTATTGCTACTATTACGTATATTTTGATTGTCATAGCTCCTCCTTACTGAAAACTAAGATTTCGGGTTTATCCGAGTAAGTCTTAATAATGTTTGCAAAGGCGGTCACCGTGCGCCCGCGCACGGCAGGAAAATCCAGAGTCAACGGCGAATCAGTCATGCTAGAGCTTCTAGCTCTATTATATATAAGGTGTATCCCATTGTCAATACAGCTTCCGACCAAAACTAAGGTGGATTCCCTGGTCGTCGATCTTCAGTTGTCCGCGCCGGTCGGGGGAGCTGGGCAGGATGCCCTGATGGCCTGACCGGCAAGTCGGGTGCAGGATGGGACCCTGCCGCGGGATCCAGGGGGCGCGGAGCCCCCTGGGAGCATGCCGTCCGTCCACTCCGCGAGCGACATTAGGCCGCCCCCCACACCACTGCCGGCGGACGATACCCCAGCGCCTGGTGCAACCGCTTTTCATTGTAAAACCGGAAGTAGTCCCGGAGCCCCACGACCGCCTCGCCCATCGAGGCGTAGTCCTTCAGAGAGACCTCTTCATATTTCACCGTCCGCCACAAGCGCTCGACGAAGATATTATCCAGCGCCCGGCCCCAACCATCCATGCTGATCTGACTGCCGGCATCTGCTAACCGTCCGGTAAAGGCCTGACTGGTAAATTGCGCCCCCTGGTCGGTCTTGAACACTTCCGGCGTGCCGCGCGCCAAGGTGCGCTCCAACGCCGCCGAAGCTTTCATCTCTGCACTGAATCGTCTGCGTGTCTTCCCCATGGTGTCTCCCCTGTCATTGTACCTGGTTGCCACCGGGGAAACCACCTTAAGCGGGCTGTCCAGTTTTCAGGGCACATTATACTCCCCAAGCTCCAGCAAACGGCATAGCAGTTCGCAGCGTTTCCGCGAGTCAAACTTGTGGAGAATATGTTTCACGTGTCGCTTCGACGTATTCACAGAGATGAACATTTGCTCTGCGATCATCTTATTGTCCATACCTCGTATTACTAGCTCGAGCACTTCCTGCTCGCGTGGGGTTAGCTCATAGAGAGCATTGATGGTCTTCTGTATTCGCTGTTCGTCTAAGTCCGTCATGACACATCCTCCTGCCAGCTATCGGTTATCAGCCGACAGCCGTTGACATTCAGTTGAGTAATTGACGTGGTATGATGGGGCCGGCTCGCTGAACACGCCGGTGAGAGCACGATGCATGTGGGTGTGGGAAATACCGGAATAAAGGGGTCAGACTCCTTAAATCCCTTGGGGATGACTCGTCAATATTTGAAACAAGTAGACTTTTAGGTTGCTTAACCATTTGAATTGTCCTCCGGGTTAATTTTAACAGCTACCCGTCACATTGTATACAAATATCAAGAATGAAAATTCGGGGACACCACCAGTAATGTTTCTTTATAGGTTCGAACCTTGACATATAAATATGATTAGGCGGGTAAACATAATGTATGTCATCCCGTCTCTCTCCATTCTACGCGGTGCGCGAGGCGAACCGCTTGCGCGCCTGGGGGAAAGGGGGACAGTGGGGGTGTTGAAAAACTCTCGTATTGTGGTGAATCCAAGCATTTTTCACGCTCGGGGAAAGATAGAAACAGGACTTTTTCAACACCCCCACAGTCACCTATTTTCTCATTCGGCAACCATTCCAGTCCCCACTCCCGGCGCGCTGCTCCGGGCTATCGGTCGGCTTGACCCCGCGTCCCCGAATTTCCATGGGCCGCGCTGTCTGGAAACCGGTGCGCGGATCGGCGCGCCTGACAGGCTTGCCGACGGCCTAAAACATCTCGTCCAACAATCCCACGCTGGTGTCAACGATGGTCTGCAGCGCCTCGGGGACGAGTTTTGACCAGTGGCTGGTGCGCGTTTCGAAGCCGCCGCGGGCAATGGCGGCGGGGGTGGGGATATAGCCTACGTAGCCGTTGGACATGTGCGCCACCTGCGTGTAGCGCGCGGGCGAGCGCAATTTGATCTCCAGTTGTCCCTCCGCGAACGGCTCGCCGGTCAGCGCGAGCAGCGCGACGTCGCCGATGCGGAAGGCCTGCACCTCGTAATCATACCAGGGCTGGCGCGCGCGATGCAGCGCAAGGTCCACCCGGCTGATGGCGTAGATCCACTCCCAATCGATGCGCGTCCGCTCGGCATCCAGCCACATCGGGGTGGGGTGGGCGTCCAGCAGGCGCCGTGCTTCGTCGACGACCGCCGAGTCCAATTCGCGCAGCGGAATGCGCACGATGGCGCGGCGGACGTCGAGCGGGAGTCCGGGGACGTCTTCCAGCCGGTCGAGGATGGCGCGGCCGTCGTCGGTGAGCACGCGGCCCATCGCGCGATAGTCGAGCGTCTGCTCCGGGGCGAGCGGGTTGCGCGGGTGCAGGTGAGCCTAATCGCCTCTTTCCACAGCCTTGGCGCCGTATCGAAACCACCGCGTGGATAGGAGAACCTTGCGGGAACGGGCGCTATGATCGGGAATCAAAGTGACTTTTATTTATCAAAGAGCAACATGCGCCATAGGGTTCACGATCACTACTTACTATTCACTAAAATATGCCCCACCCTACCCGCCTGAGCCGTATTTTGCCGCAAAATGCCGCATTTTCCGAACGGAGGGAATACCATGAGCATGAGCTTGAAATGCCGGGAACTGGAAACGATAAGTTGTCTTTCTGAGCGCTTGCTCCCGTAAAAAATTTTCCTTTTGAAGCAAACTTAATCCCTCCTTAACCGTCTTAACCATCCCTTGATTGTATCTTGCGATGAAAATGCTACCATTAGGGTGGGAGCGAGACGGCGTATCGACTGAGCAGACTGAATCGCTCGCTCCTGGGCACTTTTTGACCGAAAGGATTCTTTGCATGAGACATCTGCAGAAGCTCTGCTGCGCGTTGCTGTTGCTGGTCTTCGTCGCCGCGTATGGTGACTCCGCGCCTGAGGGGATCGAAGCTCCCGTGGGCATTGCAACGAAGACGGTAACGGACCAGGCGCAGCCTCCGCAGTTCAGGGTGATTGACGACGTCCACCGCCTGTTGGAGGGCGGCACGCTGGACTTCACGCGACAGCAAATCGGTGAAGTCGATTACATCCTCTCCGGTCGCCTGTTTCCGAACGTCGAGGGATACCTGGATGTCAACTATCGCTCGCGGGACTTCGACGCCGAGGTGGAGGAGGCGTTCGCCGCCATTCACCCCCCGATTGCCGGAACCGGCGCGCGGCTGGGCGCGATGCTGGCGCCGTTCGGGATCGTCAACCAGTTGCAGCCCCATCAGTTCCCCTTCGCCGACAATCCCACCGTGATTAAAAACCTGCTGGGCGATGAATTCTCCGGCGACGGGTACGAGGTGCTCTACACCGATCCGCGGGGAGAGCTGCACGCGCGCCTGGGGCAGTGGACGACCCGGCACGAAGATGGGGCGGACCCGCGGCTGGGGGCGGGATTTACCGATTCCTTCGTGCTGTTTCACGGGTCGCTCAGCCAGGCGCGCCTGGCGGACGAGCGAACGGAAGCCCCCGGCCTGAAGCTCGGCGCCAGTTGGGGCTACGGTCCCGGCGAAGGCACGAACCTGTCGCTGATGGGCGCCGATCTCTTCTGGAAGAAAAACCTGAAGAACGGGCGGAATTTCCGCCTGCAAATGGAAGGGATCCGGCGGCGGCGGCAGCAGGCGCGCCCCGGCTACCAGCACGAGTTCGGCTACTACGTGATGGGCATCTACCAGCCCGCCGAGAACCTGGAAGTGGGCGCCCGCTACGACTGGAGCGAGGTGCCCTACCTGTTCCGCACCCACGAAACCGCCCTCTCGCTCTTCGGCACGCGCCACCTGGGGGAGTCCAATTACCTCCGCCTGCAGCTCAAACGCGGCATGACCCCGGAGAAGGTCGCCTATAACGAGGTGCTGCTGCAGATGGTGTACCGGTTTGACGGGCCGGCTCAGTAATTTCCGGTTGGATGAATACGGGACACCCTCCTGGTTTCCCGCTCGCGGGTGACCCGGGGTGTCCCTTCCTGCTAATTCATCCACCCCCAGGACGTCTCTGGCAGCAAACGTAAAGCGATCACCTCTGTGTTATACTATCAGCATACCGTACAGGAGGTGATAACTCTGACTGCCCGATCCACAGCTCTCCGAAAGCGCCGCTGGTGGGTGGTGCCCATCATTCTACTTGTTGTCATCGCCACCGGGTGGTTGGTGTTGCGATGGCTCAATCCGCAGCTCGCGCCGGTGACCGCACGGAGCTATTCGCGCGCGGTTTTCACCTATTCTGCTAATGGATATGGCTATCCGGCGATCCAGGAGTTGCCAAGCAGCAAAAACGGCGATTGGCTCTACAAGGTTCATCGTCTGGACGACCGGGGCAATCTGCTGCCCGGTGCGGGGATCCAAACCGGTTCCTGGACGGCAGTCAGCCCCACGCGGCAGGTACTGGCGTGGTATGAGACGGATTCAACCGGTGTGGTTCGCGCCTGGAAAGATGGCCGTATCACGCGCGTGCCGGGTCACCCCGGCGGTTATGGCATCGAGCCGGCGCACGTCTCCGATGCCGGGCTAGTCAGCGTCTATGACAGCATCCCGCGCTATCAAAACGCTGAGGGGCGTCAGATTACCTTTATCCTGCCGCCGATCACCGCCGGCTGGAAAACCACCGACGACGTGGAGAGTCTGGACCCTGACTTGCTGCCGTTGTGCCGCAAAGCTGATCCGAGCCTTTACGTCTATGACCTAGTCGGTAAGCGTATCGCCGTGAAATTCCCCGGATTTGCATCCTATACGATGGGACCATATTGGTCTCTTTATGCCAAAAGCATGGTGATTCGGCATGGCACGCGCATGGTCGTTATCCCATACATAGGCCGGGTAATGATATGGGACGGAAAAGCCATGATTTCTTTACCAAAGGGGAATTCGACTCAATGGTACTGGGGCGAGGATGGCACCGTATGGACGTATACCGAGAACGGACTGGAATTGTTGCAATGGCGGCAGGGCACGCCGCGGCTAGTTCCGATGCCGTTCAAAGCCGGATTCGATAGCCGGCTGGTAAACGGTTACGATGATGTCTTCGACGCCGTCTGGGGTGACGGCCAACTGGTCGCGCACACCGAGCTGCGCACCGCGCTGCCGCCGGCGCTTAAGCGGGGCATCGACGCCTTCTACGCCCGCTTCAAACGGTCGGGCCCGAAGCTGCCCGAGATGTGGCAGCTTTCCCTCTATCGCCGAAACCACCTTCTTGGTCGTTTTCGTTTCCCCTTACATCCGAAGCAGGAAGAGACCGTATATTTCGAGCACCTGGCCTTCACCGCCGACGGGCGTTACCTGGCGTGGGTGATCGATAACGGGGACGGCACGCATTTGTATGTGTTTTCGACGAGTGACTAGTGGTTAGTGAATTTGGCTACGGAAACCTTATCCGACATCCAGTCACCTGCCAATATACAGGACACTAGCCACTCGCCACTCGCCACTTTCTCCCCGCCTTGCCTTTTCCGCCTCTCCCTCGTATACTGTTGGCGACCCTGACCATGCCGCACGGATAATCGCCCATGTACCTGAAACGCCTGGAGATATTCGGTTTCAAGACCTTCGCGGAACGCACCGACCTGGAGTTCGGGCCGGGCATCACCGCCATCGTGGGGCCGAACGGGTCGGGGAAGAGCAACATCAGCGATGCCATCCTCTGGGTGCTGGGCGAGCAGGGGATGAAGGCGCTGCGCAGCAACCGGTCCACCGACGTCATCTTCAACGGCTCCGACGCGCGCAAGGCGCTGGGCATGGCGGAGGTACATTTGACCCTCGACAACTCCTCCGGCCGGCTGCCCACCGACTACACCGAAGTGACCGTCACCCGCCGCGTCTTCCGCTCCGGCGAAGCCGAATTCCTGATCAACCGCGTACCGGTGCGGCTGCGCGACATACACGACCTGTTCATGGATACCGGCATCGGCAAGCAGTCCTACTCGACAATCAGCCAGGGCGAGGTGGACGCCATCCTCTCCTCGCGCTCGGAGGACCGCCGCGCGCTGTTCGAGGAGGTGGCGGGCATCGCGAAGTACAAGGCGCGCAAAAAGGAGGCGCTGCGCAAGCTGGACCAGACGCGGCAGAACCTGCTGCGCGCGAGCGACGTGATCGATGAGCTGGAGACGCAGATCGGACCGCTGGTGGAGCAGTCGGAGAAGGCCCGGCAATATCAGAGCCTGCACAACGAATTGACCCGGCTGCAGTTGTCGCTGCTGGTGGCGCAATACACCGGCCTGCAGAGCAGCATGGGTCGCTCGAAGGAGCGGGAAGGGGAGCTGGAGCAGGAGTTGGAGGGTCTGAAGCACCAGCTTCACCAGGCGGAGCTGCGGGAGACGACCCGGCGCGCGGAGCTGCAGGTGCTGGAGGACGAGCTGGAGGAGCGGCGGAGCCACGAGGGCCGGTTGGGCAACTCGGTGCTGGCGGAGGAGAACGCGCTGACCCTGCTCAAGCAGCAGGAAGAGACCGCGCGCCAGGAATGCGAGCGCCTGCGGGCCGAACGCGCGGAGTGGGAAGGGGAATCCGGTCGTTTCGACGCGGAGATCGCCGCCGCGGAGACCGAGGGACAGCGCCTGCACGGGATCATCGCCGGCCTGGAGGCCGAGCTGGCGGAGACCGATGCCGCGCTGAAGGAGTCCGCCGGCACGGTGAACGAGCTGGCGAAGGACATCCAGGACCATCGCGGCGCCTACCTGGACGTGCTGGACCGCATGGCGCGCGTGCGCAACGAGCTGGCGCGGGTGGAGTCGCTGCTGCGCACCTCGGAAGGCCGCACGGCGCGCATCACGACGGAGCTGCGGGACGTCGAGGGGAAGCTGGCGGAGCGGTCGCAGGAGTTGTCCGCGGCGCAGACGACCATCGCCGAGCGCCAGGCCACGCGCGAGCGGGTGAACGCGCAGCGCGCCGGGGCCATGCGCGCGCGGGGGGCGATGTCCGACAAGCAGGCCGAGTTGCGCAAGGCGGAGAATCGCGTCCGCGAGGAGCTTGCCGGCATGCGCTCGCGCCGGCAGGCGCTGCAGGAGCTGGAGGAGTCGCTGGAGGGGTATTTCCCCGGCGTGCGCGCGGTGATGGACGCCGCGGCGGCCGGGCGGCTGCGCGGGCGGTTCGCCACCACGGCGGAAATCCTGGACGTCCCCGAGGAGCTGGAGACCGCCGTCGAGGTGGCGATGGGCGCCGGGCTGCAGGACGTGGTGACGGATACCGAAGCGTCGGCGCGGGCGGCGGTGGACCTGCTGAAAAGCACGCAGGCCGGGCGCGCCACTTTCCTGCCCCTCGACCTGCTCTCGCCCGACCGGCGGGCGTCCGTGCCGGAGGCGCCCGGCATCCTCGGCCTGGCGATGGACCTGGTGACCTACGATCCCCAATATGAAGCAGTGGTGCAGCACCACCTGGGGCGGGCCATCGTCGCCCGCGACCTGGACGCCGCGCTGGCGCTGGCGAAGTCGAACGAGGCGAGGGGTTGGAACCGCATCGTCACGCTGGACGGCGAAGTGATCACCCCCGCCCGCGCCATCACCGGCGGCACGCAGGGCAAAGGGGGCGGTCTGCTCAAGCGCAAGCGCGAATTGCGCGACCTGATCGAGGCGGTGGAGGGGAAGGAGCGCGACGCCAACACCCTTCAGCGCAAGGTGCAGGAAGCCGTCGCCGAAGTGGGGCGGCTGGACGCCGAGTTGACGTCGCTGGCGAAGGAGGCGGAGAAGGCGGCGACCGCACTAGCGGAGGCGGAACGGGTGGCGGCGGGCATCGGGCACGAGACGAAAACGCTGGACGAGCGCAAGGCCACGCTGGAAGAGGAAGCCGCGTGGATCGCCCGCGAGATGGAATCGGTACGGGCGGATGAAGCGAAGCACAACGCGGCGCTGAACGTGCTGGAGGTCGAGCGGGGGGAGGCGGAGGCGGCCATCGCCGAGGCGGAATCCGCGCTGGCCGGCGGGCAGAGCGAGCGCGACGCCGTCACCGAGCGCTACGCCGCGTTGCGCCTCAGGATCAGTGATGCGCGCGGGGAATTAGGCCAGCAGCAGGCCGCCGCCCGCAGGGCCGCCGAATTGCGCGACTCGCTGAGCGAGCGGTTGGCGCAGAACGCGAAGCTGGCCGCGGAGATGACCGGCAAGATCGCCGCCTTCGGGCAGCAGCAGCAGGAGGCGGACGCCCAGCTCCTGCGCCTGCGTGAAGCCCACGGGAAAGGCAGCGCCGAGGTGGAAGCCGCCCGCGACCGCCGCGCCGCCATGCTGGAGACCATTGCCGCCCAGCTCGAGCGCCAGAAGGAGCTGCGCGAGGCGGTGGAGGATTGCCAGGGCCGCCTGCACCGCGCCAACCTGCGCACCACGCAGGTGGAGGCGGAGCTGGGCTTCCTGGAGGGGCAGTTCTTCGATGATTACCGCCTGACTCCCGACCAGGCGCTGGCCCGCGCGGAGCCGGTGGAGAACCGCGGCGCCGCCGTTCTCCGCCTGAAGGAGCTGCAGACGGCGGAAGAGGAGCTGGGGCAGGTCAACCTGGGCGCCATCGATGAATGTGAGCGCATCGGCGAGCGCCTCACCTTCCTCACCACCCAGCGACGCGACCTGGAGGAGGCGCGTGAGCGGCTGATGAAGGTCATCGCGGAGATCGACGCCACCTGCAAAGAGAAGTTCCTCACCGCCTTCGAAGCCATCCGGCGCGAGTTCCAGGACCTGTTCCAGCGCCTGTTTAACGGCGGCGACACCCAGCTTACGCTGGATGACCCGTCCGACGTGCTGGAAAGTGGCATCGACGTGCACGTCACCATCCCCGGCAAGCGCAACCAGCACCTGCTGCAGCTCTCCGGCGGCGAGCGCGCGCTCACCGCGCTGGCGCTGCTCTTCGCCATGCTGCGCGTGAAGCCCAGTCCCTTCGTGGTGCTCGACGAGATCGACGCCCCGCTGGACGAGGCCAACGTGGGCCGCTACTGCGACGTGCTGCGCGACTTCACGACCGACACTCAATTCCTCATCGTCACCCACAACAAAGGCACCATGGAAGCCGCCGACGTGCTCTACGGCGTGACGATGGAAAAGGCCGGCGTGTCGAAGATCGTCAGCGTGCGGCTGGCGGATCACCATCACGAAGCGGTCAGCACGTAATTCACAGGATGGACAGGATGATGCAGGATATCCAGGATAGAGTAGTAAAAAGTTGCATGGTATAATGGCTCAGTGTTGAATTGTCATGCGTTATCACGTTGTGATCTGAAAATGAGAGTGCCCGGTTCGGTGGTTGAGTAGGCAGGTGAGCCTTTCGGCCCTTTCCTTTAGCCTCGTGCCGTATCGAAACCACTTCACCAATAGCGCCTGTACCCGCAAGGCTTTCCCGTCAATGCGGTGGTTTCGATACGGCGCGAGAGCTGTGGAAAGGTGCGGAAAGGCTTACCTGCCTACTCAACCACCTGACCGGGCGAAATGATCTGATCCCGGAGGAATTCAAATCGGATGAAGCAGACCTTCAAAGCGAGCGTATGGCAGGAGGATGGCTGGTTCGTCACCCAATGCCTCGATGTCGATGTTGCCAGCCAGGGGCGGACGCGGGCGGCAGCGCTGAAGAATTTACGCGAAGCTCTGAAGCTGCATTTTACCCCTCCCGTTGCCACGCTGTCGCCGAAGTCGTGAAGGAGCGTCCATGCACCCACTCGTTTACTGGTTCGCCGCCCCTCTCCTCTCCGCTGCCTTCGGCTACCTGCTCTGGCAGGTAGTGAAGACGCGCGCGGAGTTGATCAGGGTGCTGGAGAACGATGATGCCATCGCGGGATTGCTCGACCGGCAGGCGAACTGGCGGGAGGCGGCGCTGGCGGACAAGCGGGTGAAGCGGGCGCTGCGGGATAAGACGCTGCTGGACATCAACACGCCCATTCTCTTCCGCTCCTTCGAGCGCGGGATGCTGCAGACGGTCTGGGTGATGGCCGTGCTCATCCTGGCGATTGCCGTCGTCTCCGCGGTCCTGGTGAATTTCTGGCTGGGCGTGCCGGCGGTGGCCGCCGGGGGGATCGGCCGGCTCTTCCCGCTCAATGCCATCGGCGCGCGCAAAGTCGGCGCCGACCTCACCGCGCTGGCGCTGTCGATGTATCTCTGGTATGAATACGACGCGGAGATCTGCGAGAACGTCAACCTGATGTCGCCGCGATTCGAGAAATTACTGAAGTACGTGAAGGCGCACTTTCCGTCGAAGGATGGGGCGGTGCGCTGAACCCAATTTTCGATTTTGGATTTTCGATTGCCTCTGGCTCGATTCTTTTCCTCCCCGTAGCGGGCGGCCGGGCCGGGGCGCCCGCC
>Ga0315284_10009270_pt1 | contig 14035 bp, 5 predicted proteins | sample YL17G09_16_MG_FD_203696 | JGI IMG/M metagenome (GOLD analysis project Ga0315284, IMG submission 203696) | Sediment microbial communities from Yellowstone Lake, YNP, Wyoming, USA - YL17G09_16 | ecosystem: Environmental > Aquatic > Freshwater > Lake > Sediment | place: USA: Wyoming | collected... | reverse complement strand
GAGAACGTGAGTCTGCCGGCGTTTCCAACCTACCTGAAGTACTGAGGCGGCGGCGTCGATCAAGCCGGATGCACGGGCGAAGTCCGCAGATTTCGCCGTCACGGGCCTTGACGCGCATGTCAATCATTCCGCACCATCGGAGAACGCAGATGCCCTGCATCGCGTCCGACTCCCGCTACGATGGAACCATGCCCTATCGGCAATGCGGCGCCGGGGGACTCAAGCTGCCCCTCATCAGCCTGGGACTCCGACACAACTTCGGTGGCGTTGACATACTGGAACGAGGCCGCGCGATTGTACCGGGGGACGGTTATCACTTAATCATTTATCAACACCCCAACGACGTGCGGGTAACCGCGTCCAGGGGCGTCTGGACAGGACCCGCAAGAGATAGATGATTGAGTGATAACCGTCCCCATTGCCGGATCGCCAGTGGTCGAGGGATTTTCATCCCACACGAATCTGCCGGGCAGATCTTCGACGCCGTGGCCGAAGCCGGAGGCAGATCGGCGGCACAAGCGCCAGTCCTACGCCTGCGCCGCACCCGTGGCTTCGGGGCGGATCGGGCAGAGACGGCGCAGGATCATCCGGCGCGGACACCGGCACTCGCTGGTTGTTGACATTAGGGGCATTCATCGAAGCATTGTCGGCGATTGCGGGTACCACTCCCGATCTGATCGCGAAGTACTCCTTCGATGTCAGGTTCCGGTTATTGCTCATAGTGAATTGCACGGTGTGCAAGTCCATCACCTTGCCAAAGCAGACGATGCCGGCCAGAATCGAGTCATCCCGCACCCAGTTGCCGTTGTCGTCCAGGCGCCACACCTGGAAGACGCTGTCGGGCGTACTCGCCGCGCCGGGCGGATTGGCCAGATCTTCGCTGAACATCACGGTCACCACGTCGGTCGAGTGGTCGCAAATATCGTGGACCGTCTTCGTCACCCTCCATATCACCGGGCCGGCGCCGTCGGTAGAGGCGTGCTCGACGCTGGTGATGTCCTGGAATCCATCAATCGTGACCGTTGGCGTCCACGCGGTTTGCGGGAGGACGTACTGCGGGAGAGCGACGTCTCCGCTCAGCTCCAGGTAGAACACGCTATCCAGCGTCGTGCCCGGAGTTCGGGGAGCGATGTCGGTGAGTGGCAACGGGTACGTCGACGTGCGCGTGCGGCACATCACTGCTACATTATTGGTCGCCGGCGAATCGGCAAAACCTGCGACACTCACCGGCCGGGTCAGGTGAATCTCGACGCGATCCAATCGGCCATCGCCCGAAGTGTCGCGCGTGACAACAGCCGCGAATGCCGCCGGCGGCACGCGTACATGAACGCACATCCGGTAACTCGTGCCGCCTGCGGTCGCGGTGATGCAGCCGTTCTCGTTGTAGACGGTGGCGCCGGTTGTGTAGTACAAGTAGGAGGCCGGGCCGGCATCAACAGCGTGGAGGGTGCCGTCTGCGGTCCACGTTGCCTCGACAGGACCGATGAGATTGCCATAGCGGTCTCGGCCCACCGCACGCATGTAGAGCGCGCCGCCGGGCGCCTCAATCGACGTGTCCGCAGGAACCGCGCGACCGTCCGAGGTCTCCAACCTGAACGCGTCGACATCGCCGGGTGCCAGGGAGAACTGGGCGCTTGCTGCTTCGAGCGACGCCCCGTTCTTTCCCGTCAAGCGTACCCACACCTGATGCGGATTGGTGGTTGCGCTGTGGAGCGTGATGTAGACCGTGTCGACACCGTCCCGAATCCGCGTGAGGCCCTGGCTGCCGGCCGCGACCGTCCAGAACACACCCACCGCGATGATCTTTGAGGCAAGACGCACGAGCGTTCTCCATGGCAGGACCGATCGACACAATGGTCGCGAATGCGGATGCAGGAGTTCAATCTTCGTGAATCCAGCTACCGAGGTCCCTTCCCGCCCCCGAAATGCCGCGGGAACAATTCGGCGAGTTCCGACTTCACAATCAGTTTCCGAATCTTATCGGCGGTACCGGGGACGGCTAACACTTAGTCATTGTAACTACCCGGGTCCTCGATGCTCGTCTGGATACGCCTCAGCAATGTTGATACGTGTCATCTCGTCGGCTATCTCCCGGCCAAAGGCATAGGCCGTCGTGTCGAGAAGGGCTCGCGGTGCATAAATCCTGCCGGTTCCGCCTGGAAATGATATTTTTGCCTATGCTCGTTTGACCCCACCCATTTTCTGAGGAACATCACCATGCCCACTGCAATTGCCAAGGCCCGCTCGATCGACGAATTGCGATGGATTTGTCGCGCCGAAGCGTTGGAAGCCGATATGCTCCGCAGCTTCTTCGTTGAAACCGGCGCGGCCCGCGACCCCCATCGCAACATTCGCGACCAGATTCGCACTACCCTTGCGGGAATCACTGACGCCCGCATTCTCTTCTACGGCCACCGAGGGTGCGGCAAGTCCACCGAACTCAACAAACTCTCCGAGGAACTTGCCGCCGGGTACGCGGTAGTCAAGTTCTCCGTTGAAAAGGAGATGAACATGACGCAGGTCTTCACCGAAGACCTGCTTCTGGTAATCTGCGAACAGCTTCTGCAATTTGCGTCTTTCTCGAACCTGCACGTCGATCCCGCCTTATTGGATCCTGTCAACCGATTCTTCGCCGAAATCACCACCACGCAGACTGCCGGACGAGACGCCGCGATCGCGGCGTCGGCCGGCGCACGAGCAGGAATTCCGGACTTTCTCTCGTCCCTGCTGAGCATCTTCGCATCTTTGTCGGCCGACATCCGCACCAGCACCTCGCAGAAAGAAACCGCGGTCTCGCGCGTGCGCAAACGTCCCGCCGACCTGCTCCACAACGCCAACAGCATCATCAACGCCGTACGCGATGCCCTGCCAAAAGGGAAACGGCTGTTGGTCATCGTGGAGGATCTGGACAAGCTCGATATCGACACGGCATACCCTATCTTTGTGAGAAACGTCAATCTGCTGTGCGGTCTTGACACCAACATCATTTACACCATACCCGTCTTCCTCTTCTTCTCGCCCGATGTGGAGGCTTTTCGGTCCAAATTCGACGCGGTATTCCGCCTTCCCATGATTAAAACCTCCGAGCCGCCCGACACGGACGTCAAGACCGGATTCGACACGGTGCGGGCCGTTGTCCTGGCCAGGGTCGAACAGTCGCTCATCGCCGACGAAGCGCTTGACCTTCTTGTCAGGAAGACCGGCGGCGTGCTCCGCCACATCTTTCAGGCGCTCAACGACGTGGCCCTGATGACGAATGTACCCGTGCCCATTGACGCGGCGCACATCCGGGTCGCTCTGGATTCGCTGCGAGCCGAGCTGTGGAAACAAATCGCCCTGCCGCGCGAGGATTTTCCCGGCCGTCCGCAAAGCGGGGACGAACTCTTCAAACGCCTGGCCGACTACGCGCGCGAACAACGCCGAGGCGCAAAGCCTTTGCCCAAGTCCGATGGCGTCAATCAAATCCTGCTGCGTTCGTGCGTGCTCGTGGAATACAACGGCGCGCACTGGCTCGGCGTCCATCCGCTCATCGTCGAAGCGCTGGAAGGGGAGCATCTTCTTTGACACACATTGACGTGCAATGGAGCAAGCTGAAAAAGGCTGTTGCCTCTCCTCACAGCGGCTTGACGGCAGTGGAACTGGGAGCGGAACCGGATATGGACGCGGCGGCCGTTGCGCAACGAATTGCCGGCTGGGTGCGCCCGCGTCCATGCGCGCAAGTCATCCTGAATTGCGCGAATCAGGGCGCGCAGGAAGTCACGAAAGCCGTGCGCAAGAGCGCGGAGGGCTGGGTGCCCGCGCACGGCGTCGTTTGCGTTTGCGACGTGAGCCCGCGTCACGAGGAACGGGCGATTGCCCTGTGGCGTGATATGAACCTCAAGCGTGAGGCTCTCGCGTCCATTGACGCCCACATCGTTCTGCTGCTCAAGCCGTTCAACTACTCCCTCTTTATGTCCGAAGCGGACGATCTGGCGGATTTCGCGCCGGCTCGAATTCACCTCGGCAAATCGACTGCCGGACAGGACGCGCACGTGGACCAGGCGCAGGGACTGCCCCGGTTCAGGTTTTCTTTCCAGGACCCGCATGCGGTCGAACATGCGCGCGATCTGGAACGCGCGCGCGACGCTGCAATCCTCAAAGGCGGTGAAGCGCGGGAAATAGCCCAACGGTTCGACCTGCCGCTCATGAGGCTCGCCTTGTCACAACGCGACTTCGACACGGCCCGCAGGATACGGGAGAACGTGGCGCTCGAAAACGTACGCGAACCCGACCTGCCGGCGTGGCACTACTGGTCGGCGTATCTGGACTGCATCGCCGGCAACGCCCGGGATGCCGCGGTTGCTGCCCGTAAAGCAATCGAACGCGCGAATCCGATTGCCGATAGGGAAATAGTCGAAGGCGCCGGGGCGATCGTGGACTTCGCTGAGGGACGAAGCATACCGTCCCGCCTCCAAACCGATGCGGGCCCGCAAACGCCGGTCCACGCCCCCCGACTCTTCATCTCGTCAACCGTGGAAGACCTGCGCCCCTACCGCGAAAAAGCGCGCGACGCAGCCCTCGAAGCCGGCTTCATGCCGGTTATGCAGGAGTATTTCGCCGCGCAAGGCAAATACCCGCCGCTCTCTGCGTGTTTACAGAAAGTTGATACCTGCGATGTGCTGGCCGCGGTTGTGGCCCACCGCCACGGCTGGACCCCGCCGGTTGACGGCGCGCCGGGCATCAAGAGCATTACGCGTTTGGAATGCGAACAGGCGCGCAACAGCGGCAAGGACGTTCTGGTCTTTCTGGTCGATCCCGAATACGAATGGCCCCTGGAGCTTCGCGAGGAGGGCCGCGTGAGCGTGGCCCTGCAGAAAGGCGGATACACCCCGGAACTGCCCGCGGAAGTCCAGCGCAACATGGCGTCGTTGCAGGATTTCAAAACCTGGCTTGCAGGGCTTGGTTTCCGTAAAGTTTACACTACGCCGGACAACCTCGCGGCGGGACTGGCGCAGGCTTTACACGAGTGGAAGGAACGCCATCGGATTGTGGAGGCAGGTCCTATTGCTGCACCCCCCGGCAACGACCCCCGCCGCTACCTGACCTGGCTGGCCAACGAATGCGGGTCAATCGAGATTCGCGGCCTCCATGTCTCCGGCGGCAAGGCGCACCGGTTCGACATCGAAGACTTGTACACGCCGCTGTACACCGTGAGCGGGGAACCGCATGACAAGGGCGCGGAGCGCGAAGGACCGGACATGCGGCCGCGCAAGGTCAGTCTTGACGAGGTCGTGAAGAGCAGGCACACGGTCGTGATCGGCGACCCTGGTTCCGGCAAATCGACCTTCCTGCGCCACGTCGCCGCCATTCTTTGCCGGACGCTGCTGGGAGAGAAGCCTGATGGCGCGCGGGATAGGTTGGGACTTGACAAGCCCCCCACTCCTCTATTCATCCGCGTGAGCGAACTGGCTACGCATATCGGCAAGTGCGACGTACGCAATTGCGCCGAGGCGCCCAGGAACGAAACTGCGGCTGAATGGCTGATCCACTACCTGGCGGACCGAAGCGCTGCGGAGAATTGGCGTCTGGGCCCCGCGTTTTTCCGGGAGGCGTGCGCCGCGGGAAATGCACTGCTGTTGCTTGACGGACTCGACGAGGCGCCCGGGCGTGTGATGCGCGAGCGCATCACCGCGATCGTGGAGCACGCCGTGCGCGCCTACGACGGCTGCACGGTCATCGTCTCCAGCCGGCCCGGCGGGTATGAGGGGAAAGCCGTCCTTGACACGTTCGCGCACTGCACCATCGCGGCCCTGGAGGAAGACGGCATTCGCACGTTTTTGCTGCGCTGGTCCGGAGCCCTGTATCAGGGCGACGAGCGCAAGGCGCGGGAGCATGCGGAAGAGCTCATGCGCGCGGTCACGGCCAAGCCCGAGATCCGGCGCATGGCCGTGAATCCGGTGATGCTGACTGCGCTTGCGGTGCTGTACTGGAACGACAAGCGCCTGCCCGACCAGCGCGTCGATCTTTACGAATCGATCATCACCTGGCTGTTGCGCGCGCGGCAGGAGAAGCAGGGGAGGATCCTGGGCGAGGAAGTGGGCCGCAAGGCCTACCAGCGCCTGGCCTACCGCATGCAAAGCAATTCCGGCGGCAGATTGCGGGCGATTGACAAGGCAGATGCGCAGGACGCGGTGGCCCCGCTCATGCCGGGGAAGGCGGAAAGCGGGAAACGAGACGATGCCGCCCGGTTCATCGAGGACGATGAGCTTGACAGCGGCATTATCGTCTCGCGGGGCAACACGGTTGAATTCTGGCACTTGACGTTTCAGGAGTATCTTGCGGCAAAAGAATTGTCGGGCATGAGCGACGACGAGCAGAGGAAGGAACTTTTCACCGCACCGGAAACGGCGGTCCACAATCCGGATTGGCGGGAGATGATGCTGTTGTTTGTGGGGGTGATGTACAAGGTGGGGATTGGGCGGGTCAATGCTTTCTTTGCGGCAATGCTCGGGAAGGTTGACAAGGAGGCACAGGATGCCGGTGAGGCGGATCGTCTTGCCGTGCAGGCCCGGTGCTTCGGGCTGATGGGCGCCATGATACGCGATCTCTCGCCCTACGGCTATGTGCCGCAAGACCGGCGCTACAGCGAGCTGCGGGACAATGTGATGGGGATATTCGATCCTGTCAAGGCTGCGGAGATTGACGTGAAGGTACGTTGCGCCGCGGGAGACGCCCTGGGCCGGGCCGGGGACCCCAGGATAGTGGAGGACCTGCGCACGCCGGAGGCGCGGGAGAAGATGTTTGTGGAGATACCGGCGGGCGAGTTCTTGATGGGGGCGCAGAAGGAAGACCGGACAAAGGAGAACTACGACGAGGAGGCATATGCTGATGAAGCGCCGGTCCACCGGGTGAAACTCACCGGCTACAGCATTGGACGGTACCCGGTCACGGTCTCGCAGTATCGACGCTTTGTTGAGGATGATGGGTATGACAAGGCGGAATACTGGCCGGCAGGCGGATTCGGGAGGTGGCAGTCGCCTGATGCGTGGGAGGATCAGAAGCAATACCCCAACAGGCCCGTGGTGGGAGTGAGTTGGTATGAGGCAATGGCATTCTGCGCATGGGTGGAATTGAGCCTTTCCGCTGAGGGGAAGTGCCGGCTTCCGACTGAGGCGCAGTGGGAGCGGGCGGCGCGGGGAGTAGGGGAGGACTATCGGCAGTACCCTTGGGGCGGGCAGAAGCCGGATGTCAATTTTGCGAATTTCACGGAGACGAACATTGGCCATCCTTCGCCGGTAGGATGTTTTCCCGGCGGACGTGTGGTTTGGGATTTGGCAAAAGAGAAGTGGCTTGCGGATATGGCGGGCAATGTGTGGGAGTGGTGCTGCGACCGGAAGGACGGTGGATATGACGAGCGGTCCATTTACTATGAGCAAACAGATGGCGCAAGGGATCCTGTGAATGATGAGAGCGGGGAACAGGGGACGGTGGGTAAGAATGGCCGCGTTGTGCGTGGGGGCTCGTGGTACGCCCGTCCTCAGCTCCTGCGGTGCGCTTACCGCCTCTGGCTCGAGCCGGAGTTCCGCAACTACAACATTGGGTTCCGGTGTGTGTGTTCCCGGTATTGATTTTTACTCTTTATCCTTTTACCCTCTTACGCTTTACACAATCCGCGCGAAGCGCGGTCGCGGTATCTATATTTCCGGGAGTTTACTGAATGCCGAATGCCGAAAATGCGGTTGATTTGAGCAGGAAACTGCTTGGCGTGGTTGACGCGTATGTCGCCAAATTATCGCGCGACCGAAAGTTCACCATCGGCAATCGCCTGCTTGACCGGACAATCACAGTTCTTGAAACAGTCGCCCAGGCCTATTACAGTCCGCGCCCTCAGAAAGAGGTGCTCCTCACAACGGTAAATATCAATCTTGAAATGCTGCGGCAGTTGCTTCGCTTCTTGTTTGAGGCACAGGTACATGATCTGCGAAAACACGAACACTTCTCCCGTGAAATCGACGAACTCGGCCGTTGCGTCGGCGGGTGGCTCAAATCGCTCCGCCCTGGCCCGCCCGTCGCTTGAGGCGGTTGCTTCGTTTGAGAATCTGCATGCTGCTTTTGTAAAGGCCGCGCGGGGCAAGCGCAACCGCCCGGACGTGGCCCGCTTCGGTATGCGGTGGGAGACGACGCTCGCGGACCTTTCCCAACGCCTCCTGTCAGGTGAATATGTACCCGGCGACTACCGCGTCTTTACCGTGCACGAGAAGAAGACCCGCACCATCATGGCCGCGCCATTCATAGACCGCATCGTGCATCATGCCGTGTGCAACATCGTCACCCCGCATCTCGAAGGCTCCATGTCGCCTAACTCATGCGCGAACAGAATCGGTATGGGCACAAGAAGGGGTCTTGAGTTGTTCGGCCGTTTTGCGCACCGATACCCATACGCGCTCAAATGCGACATCCGTCAATTTTTCCCTTCCATCGACCGGGAGATTCTCCTATCTCTTCTGCGTTCGAAGATTCATGACGAGCGCCTGTTATCTCTTGTCAACAGCGTGCTCTTTGTGGCGCCTGCGACGGACGCGCCGTTCGATTACTTTCCCGGCGACACACTTCTTGCACCATGCCAGCGACTGCGGGGACTTCCCATCGGTAACATGACGAGCCAGACCTGGGCAAATTGGTATCTGAACGGGCTCGATCATTATGTGATGGACTACCGCGGTTTCAAAGGGTACGTGCGCTATGTTGACGATTTCGCGGTTTTCGGGAATGACAAGCAAGCGCTGCACCGACTCAAGAATGATCTCGTTGAATACCTGCACCGACTGCGTCTGCGCATGCATCCTGATAAATCGCGGGTATACACGACGCGTGACGGCGTACCTTTTCTTGGTTTTCGCCACTATCCCACGCATCGCATTCCGGGCAAGCAGAATATCCGCCGGTTCAAGCGGCGTGTGCGTGATATGTACGGCAATGGCGTTGGCGTGGACAGGCTTCGGGCGTCGATTGCCGGATGGTCAGGATTTGCCAGGCTGGGAGATACCGCGCGATTGAGGGAGTGCCTCTGCGCGCGATTCGAACGCCTGACATCGGGGCAGGGCGAAACGGTGCCGCGTTGTGCGTGGGGGCTCGTGGAACAACAATCCACAGAACCTGCGGTGCGCGAACCGCAACAGGAACGAGCCGGAGAACCGCAACAACAACATAGGGTTCCGGTGTGTGTGTTCCCGGCATAGCGCATGGCCGGAATTCCGCCGTGGGAACGGCGGGAGCGTGCGGTGCGCAATACGGCTTTGCTCCGGGTCTTGCGGTGTACGACCGCAAGCCGAATTGAAAAAAGAGCGGCGGGACAGCCCGCGAGGGGCGTGCCGCCGCTTTAACCTATCAGGAGGATTAATGCCGGAAAGCGTCGCCAAGGTCTTTATATCCTCAACAGTGGAAGATCTGAATGAATTCAGGCCTAAGGCCCGTGATGCTGTTATACAATCAGGACTCTTACCGGTCATGCAGGAGTACTTTACCGCACAGGGCGCGTACAAGCCTCTGGATGCGTGCCTGCGAAAGGTTGACGAGTGCGATGTCCTGATCGTCATCGTGGCCCACCGTCACGGATGGACGCCGCCGGACCAGCCCGAAGCAGATGGAGAACCCGGGCACAAGAGCATCACCCGGCTCGAATGTGAGCGGGCAATGTTGAACGGTAAGGAAGTCATCGCCTTTTTGATGGATTCGAAATACGAGTGGCCGCTGGAATTGCGCGAAGCGGGCCGTATAGCCGTGGCCCTGCAAGAGGGCAGAACACCACCTGAGCTGAGTGAAGTCCAGCGCAATATGGCGTCGCTGAGCGATTTCAAGTCAAGCCTCTCTGGCGCGGGATTCCGCAAAGACTTCTCTACCCCGGACAACCTTTCAGCGCAAATAGGGCATGCTTTGCGTGAATGGAAAGAACGTCACCGAATAGTCGAAAGCGTTTCCGCGGCAATTGTTTCACCTCGAGAAATCGATCGTGAATCGTGTCTGACAAAATTCCTCGAATACCATCGCTTGGCTAACCGTCTCCTTCCTATGCAGGGATTTGAAACTAATCTCCGGGCGCCGATTGAACTCGAGCGGGTGTATGTATCCATGCGGGCCAATATGGGGGGATACAAAAACGAGCGGGCCGGTGATATGGAAGGGATATTCGCGCGAATCGGTAAAAAGGTTTTCGGCGCGCGCGGACGTGACGAAACGCCGGAACCGTGCCGGGAAGGGGCGGCCGGGTTTGTTGACATAAAGGGAGCGTTCGGCGCTCTGCGGAAGCACCAGTTAAAGACCATGATAATCCTCGGCGATCCCGGTTCGGGCAAGACGACGCTGCTTAAATATATCCTGGTGATGTTGATAGAGGGGAAAGGCCGGGAAAAGCTGGGGATTGAAACCGACTTGACGCCTGTCCTGGCGTGCTTGCGCGATCTTAGAAACCCGGACAATGAATCGGTCGAGGATTTTCTTTACCGTGTATGTAAATGCGCCGACTTTTCCGTGGACCGTACGGCCCTCGCTGGTCTTTTGTGCGACGGCAGGGCGATCGTGCTCCTTGACGGCCTTGACGAAGTGGCTGACGAAGATATGCGTGTGCGGACATGCGGATGGATAGACGACGCCCGGCGTAAATATATCAACACGCACTTTATTCTCACATCGCGTTTCGCCGGATATATCGGACGGGTGCGACTTGAGGACTTGCCGGTACTCGAGCTTTCGATACAGGATTTCACTTCCGGTGAAGTGGCCGCGTTTTTGACGCGGTGGTTTGAAACGGTGCGGCTGGCACTGAATACGGGCGGCGATGAGGAGAAAATAAAAATCGAGGCCAGGACCGAAGCAGAGGGTCTTATCAGGGAAATTGATGCATCAGGGCACATTCGGAAGTTCGCCGTGAATCCGCTGCTGTTACAGATAATCGCGTTGGTGCGGTTCGACCAGGGCATGGATGTACGGTTACCGGAGCGCCGGGTCGAGCTGTACCAGAAATGCACCGACGTGCTACTTGAGAAATGGGATGCGGCCAAAGGGCTCAAGTCCAAAGGGACTATTACCGCCCAGCAGGCGCGGGCTGTGCTCCAGCCGGTCGCATTGCTTCTTCATGAAAAGGAGGGCCGACGAAGCGCGCCGCTCAAAGATCTGAATAGAGTAATGCAGAGGTCGCTTGACAATATCGGCCGCTCGGATATCACGCCCGAGGCCCTTCTGCGCAACATACGCGATCGCAGCGGCATTTTCATGGGGTATGGGACCGATGAGTACGGGTTTACGCATTTGAGTTTCCAGGAGTATCTCACGGCGGAGCAGGTGCGCAACAAGCATAAGATCGATCTGCTGGTGAAGAACTGCGGCAACGAGTGGTGGCGCGAGGTGACCCTGCTCGCCCTGGGGTTGAGCAATCCCTCGATCATCGAGGATTTCATGGAGAAGATCGTACTCACGGAGCACTTTGCAAAAGATATAACCGTGGTGACGGACAGCGTGCGGGATTCCATCATCAAGCCGCTTGAGGTATTCGAAGCGGCCATGAAGCGGGCCGATCTTCCGAAAGAGACGCGGCAGAATGCGGTGAGGGTGGTGGAGACTATCGGGGGTGAGCGGGCGATCGAGGTGCTGCGGGCCGCTGCCGGGAGTGAAGACAGGGAGCTTGCGCACGGAGCATACGCGGCCCTGGTGCGCATGCATGCCGCGGACGGAGTTGCCGGGATCGCAGAGGCAAAGCCGTTGCGGATACGGCGGGAAAAAGACGGGTCGGAGATGGTGCTCGTTCCGGCGGGAACGTTTCTTTATGGCAGCAGAGTGGATGACAAGGAAGCGGATAGCCGCGAGAAGCCCCAGCAGAGCCTTGATGTGCCGGACTTCTATGTTGGCGTGTACCCGGTGACCAACGAGCAGTATTGCCGGTTCTTGAATGAGGTGAAGCCCGGCAACAGCCAACTGGCAGAATGGATGGCGATCGGGGAGAAAGGCTACCTGGACGAGAAGAACAGACTGCTTGGGGAAGGCGACGGCTATGCGGTGGAACGCAGCTATGAAAGACATCCCGTGATTATGGTAACCTGGCACGGCGCTGTCGCCTATTGTGAGTGGGCGGGTCTTCGACTGCCGGGTGAGGTCGAATGGGAAAAGGCCGCCCGTGGAACGGATGGAAGGAGATATCCGTGGGGGGATGAGTTCAGGGATACGGTCTGCAATTTTGGCGAGAGATACAAAGGGACGACGCCGGTTGACAAGTTCGACACAGGCAAGAGTCCCTACGGATGTTATGACATGGCAGGCAATGTGTGGGAGTGGTGCGCGGACTGGTTTTCACAAGACAACGACAAGGGTAAACTGAAAGAACCGCTGAAAGGCCCGGAAACAGGCGAGTGCCGCGTTGTGCGTGGGGGCTCGTGGTACGACGGTCCGCAGTACCTGCGGTGCGCGGTCCGCGGCAGGTACGTGCCGGAGTACCGCAGCGGCCTCATAGGGTTCCGGTGTGTGTGTTCCCGGTATTGATTTTTACTCTTTTCCCTTTTACCCTCTTACGCTTTACACAATCCGCGCGAAGCGCGGTCGCGGGTTTTGCAGAACGGGTCATCCGGGTTTCCAGCGGGTACCCTCAGCCGGTTGTGGTTTCGGTGTGGCGGTTCCGTCAGACGGCCTCACACCGACTCGGCGATACGTTCATACACGGCAAGAGAGGAAGATTCCCGCGCAGAGGCCTGTGCTGTATCCAGTCTTTCGAGGACCCGAAAAAGAAACCAGACCATCCTTCCTGAGGTCGCGAAGGATGTTGTTGATAGTCGTTGCAGATAGCTCGGAGAATGCGTCCTTGAATTCGCTTGCATAGCCTGAACCACAATGAGTCCGGCCTCAACAGCATCGTCAAGGACACGAGAAGCCGTCGCCGCATTCTTCCCGGCGATCCCGCTGCCGCGCCCTGACAGATGCATTCGTCATGGGCTTGCGGGTCACATGGCGAAGACAGGCGTGGAGATAGCAAGCACGGGTTCGGTCAGCCTCCTCTTGCATTATTTTCGCGCGCTCTCTTGTGTATTCCGGGGGTGGTGGGGCAGACGATCTTGCCCAACGTTTTCGCGCACGCGCCCGAAGTTGCCGCCTATTTATGCCGCCAAAATGCCGTAAGCCCCCGGACGGTGCCCGAGGCTTTGCGAGTGGACACCGCCAGGGCGCATGGACATGCAGGCACTACCGCAATTGCTGCGGCAATTTTGGGCTGCGCGTGTTGTTTGCCGTTGCCACAATGCTGTCCGCATTTGTATTTCCGCCGCCGCCGTTCATATATTGCCTTTCTGCTGCAATCCTATGTCTAAAACATACAGCAAGTTTAGCGTTGACACAAAAGAGGTCATTCAAGGTACTCGAAAGGTGCAAATATAGCACCGGCAATCGTAGCGAAATGGACTGCCCGGATTCCTCAGCTTTGGATGACAATTCTATCGGGTTCGCAATCAGCATCCGAAACAGAATATTTTGGCCGACCGAACTCGAGTGTAAAAGCACATAAATATTCACCCTCTTCCATGCCTGGTCCAACCCAAATTGGTTCATCGCGACAGGCTCGCAGGAAACGGCATCGGGACGGAAGCCATGCCGCTGGCTGATTATCTGCAGAGCTCAATATTCGAATTTCGTCGCTGGCGCCAAAAGCCAGCCACTTAGTTTTACCTCTAAGGTCAGAGAAAATGCGTTCGGAAAATCCTGTGGGATGGTAGTGATCCTCTTACGGATGGTTCCGAACATTATTGCACTCCTTTTTGTGAAGGTACTCCCGTTACTTTCCCGCATGCAATGCCGGGCCGCCGCAACCGATCGGCGATTCCCGGCCATGTCTCGTTACCGCCGCGATTCGCCGGACTGCATTATCAGGGCTTTCCGCAAACCTGCGCGATCGACTATCACATAACCGCCGCGACGCAGGCGCGCCGGCTCGCGGGAGTCGTAGCCGCCCATGCGCGCGCCCTTGAGATCGTAGATTGCCGTGATGCCGCCGGCCGATCGGAATCCGCTCCCGGAAGAAACG
>Ga0315284_10009269_pt1 | contig 14036 bp, 15 predicted proteins | sample YL17G09_16_MG_FD_203696 | JGI IMG/M metagenome (GOLD analysis project Ga0315284, IMG submission 203696) | Sediment microbial communities from Yellowstone Lake, YNP, Wyoming, USA - YL17G09_16 | ecosystem: Environmental > Aquatic > Freshwater > Lake > Sediment | place: USA: Wyoming | collected... | reverse complement strand
CATCCATCCTGTTCGCATTTACCGTCATGTGCGGCGCGGCGCTGGCCACGCCCCCGGACAGCATCAGCCTGAAGTTCGACCCGGTGACCCACATTCTAGTGGCCACAGTCTACCACCCGGTTCCAAGCAACCCGTCCGACCACTTCATCTCCAAGGTCGTAGTTGACGTGAACGGCGCGGCGATGGTGACCCAGACGTTCAAGCGCCAGACCGACAAGAAGGTCCAGGAAATCAGCTACGTGCTGGTGGACGTGAAAGAAGGGGACAAGGTCGGCCTGACCGGAGTCTGCAGCCTGTTCGGACAACTTAAGAAAGTTCTAGTAGTCGCGCCCCCTCAGCCCGCTCCGGAACCCGGCTCCAAGTAGCGTAGCTGCGCCGCACCGGGCCGCTCGTTGGCTCGGCCCGCACTTTACGCAGGACGCCCCGAGTGCGGGGCGTCCTGATTTCAATGCGGGCAGACGTTCAGCGCTGCAGCAGCACCTTCGCGTTCATCGTGCCCGACGCGGTCGAAAGCCGGACGGTATAGACACCCGGGTTCAGCGTCCGGACCCGACGTCCGGATGCGAATCGGCAAGGATCGCCGCGAGCTTGTCAAAGGCTTCGCCCCAGCCGGCCACGGCGAACTCACTCCCCCGGCCAGCCGGCATGCCTGCCTGCCGCACGGCCATAAGGGTTTTGCCGTACAGATCTGCGAACGTGACAACGACCTGCCGCTCCAACTGGATGTCCGGGTCCATCCCGTAGTACGTGGCCGGTACCACATTGCCATCCGCGTCCGCGAAGCTGTCGACGGCTACGAATCGCTCCAGTGGGACGATTTCGCGGTAGACGCCGGTGCTCCAGAAGTCCTTGCCGTCCGGCGAGCGCATACAATAGTGATACTTGCCGCCAACGCGGAAGTCGATTCTGATGACCGGCGCCGTGTAATACCTCGGCCCCCACCAGCGCTTGAAGAGCTCCGGCTCGGTCCATGCTTTCCAAAGCAACTCGCGCGGCGCGTCAAAGACGCGCGCGACCAGCAGCCCTCGCTCTTCGTTGCTGGTCTCAGGGCTGTTCTCTTTGTTCGACATGTTACCTCCATTCACCTGGCGTTTCATTCAGGCAGATTCGGCCGGTGTCAGCGATGGCTTCGTTGTCCATTAGCGCGAGAGCACGAGCCGGGCGGCGCTTGAACGTCCACCGGCCTCAACTCGGGCAAAATAGACTCCGGCGGACACGGTCTTGCCGTCCCGGGTTCGCCCGTTCCACACAAACTCGTGACCGCCTGCGCTCTGAGAAGCAAACCGCCCTTGAATGACGGTACGACCCGCGATATCCACGACCGAGATTGTAACCGGTCCCGGCTTCAGAACTGAGTAGCGGATGGTCGTGTTGTTGCGGAACGGATTTGGGAACACTTGCAGCTTGGGGCTTGTGGCTTGCGGCTTGTGGCTTTCCTCAACGGGCAGCGGGTTGTCATAGATGACTGCCATCCCTTCGCTCAGGCAGCTTATCCACGGGTTGTCGTTCCAGTCGATACCAATGTCAGCTATCTGCTCGTTCGGCAGTGGCGAGTTGTCCCTATCGTATATGGTCCAGTTCGACCCGTCGAACCGCGCGAGCGCGCCGCGGGGCGGGTAGGTGTCCCGGAAGTACGCGACCCAGACGACGTTCTGTCGGGTAACCGCCACCACTCCGCAGGCCTTCAAGGGAGAGTTGGTTGAGTCGTAGACCGTCCAGGTTGTGTCCTGGGGTCGGAGATGGAGGAGTACGGAGCGAGGGTTGCCTGGGTCCACGGCCGCTTCCATCCACAGGGTTCCATCGGGTGCGCGTGCCGGCGATGAGCAACTGCCCGTCCCTGGCATCCTTGCGCTTTCCGGGGTCCAGAACTCCCAGTGGACGCCGTCGGTCCGGAACAATCCGCTCAGGTTCGTCACCCACGCGTAGCCGTCCACGTCCCCGCAGACTCCCGTCACGTAGCTCGGCAGCGGGGAGTTCAGGAAATCGAACCGGTGCCACGTGTCGCCCTCGAAGTGGTACACCCCGCTGCTTGCCGTGCACCAGAGACCCCCGGCCGAATCACGGACGATGTTGTCGATGACCCAGGACTGCAGATACTGCCGCACCCAGTTGGAACCGTTCCAGACAACGACGCCCTGGCCGTACGTACCCACCCAAATGTTGCCGTCCGCACCCTCGACCGAAGCCTGCACGGCATCGGTGAGATAGGGCCACGGGAACATGCCGTGGTTGTACGGGTTGAAACCCATCCATGTCTCGCCGTCGAACCGGTTGATGCCGCCGCCCGACGTGGACAACCACGCGTTGTGCTGGCTGTCGAAGTCAATGCCGCTTATCCAGCGTTCCGAAAGCCCGACGTTGGCGACGTTATACAGAACCCACCTGCCGCCCGAGTAGTGTGCGATACCGCCGATGCCCACTGCCCAAAGCGAGCCGTCGGACGCCTCGGCGATGCCGTAGCAGAAGTTGCCCGGCCAGCTCATACTCGCCCACGACCCGCCCTCGAACCGGTGCACGCCGGCCGGCGAACCGACCCACAGCCCGCCCGCACTCCGGTGCCTGAGGAAGTAGATGCCGGAACTTGGGGCTCCCCAGTGCACCCAGTTGCTGCCATCATAGCTGACCAACTCGCCGCTCGCGGCGCCAAACCAGACGAGCCCGGTCGAGTCAACCACGATGTCGCCCATCATACCGCCGGCCTCGAGGCCGAGATATGTCCAGCTCGAACCATTCCACTTGGCGGTCCCGACTTCGTGCGAACCGGCGTAGACGACACCGCCCGGCCCGCTGGCGATACAGGCGACTGCCTCCCAGTGGTCGGGCCAGGGCAGGCCGGTGTAGCTGGTCCAGAACTTGAAGCTGTCGCCGTCGAACCGGCCCACGCCGCCGAGGTTGAAGTTCACGGTACCCATCGCGAACCAGATGTTGCCGGACGAGTCGATGTCCACATCGGTGACGTTGTCGTCCGGGAAACCCGAAACGTTGCTGCGGTTGTAGGTCGTCCAGCTCGCGCCGTCGAACTTGCTCAGGCCGGCCGGCGAACCCATCCAGAGATTGCCGGTACTGTCGAAGATGAAAGAAGTGAGCTCCTCGTCCGGCGCCGCGCTGTCCACGGTCGACCAGTTGTGCCACACCCGGCCGTCGTACATCACGAGCCCGCCTTCGTCCCAGACCGGGTCGTGGCCGTTGGCCCAGACCCGGCCCGAGTCATCAACGGCCACACCGAACGAGTAGTTGCCCTGCGCTCCGGTGTTGGTCGGCTTGTATATCTTCCACTCGGGATTCTGTGCCGCGGCTGCGGACAGAAGCACGATGACGCAAGATGCAGCTCTGACGAGTTGCTTCAAAACAACTTCCTAACGTGAAAGCACGAGGCGAGCGGTGGAGTGGACTCCGCCGGTCTCGACCTGCACAAGGTAGACTCCGGCTGGGACTGATTTCCCGCCGGTGGTTCGGCCGTTCCACACAAACTCGTGGCTGCCCGCGCTCTGACACGCAGATAACAACTGGCTGACAGTGCGACCGGCTGCATCCGCGACCGACATCTTGGCCGGCCCCGGCTGCGGGAGCAAATAGCGGATGGTCGTGCTGCTTCGGAAAGGGTTCGGAGAGACGACAAGTTGTCGCTCGACCCCGGCCCATTTCGGCGACTCGCTCTCCACTCCGCCGGCCCCGACGACCACGACGCCCTTCATTCCACTGAGGTAGTGGTTTCGACAGAAGTAATTGAACGTCCCGTCGACCGGAAACCCGTGGACAAACGTCGCGCCATGCGCCATATTGCCCGAATCCCACAAACTGTCCCATACGCCATTGACCCCGCTGGTAGAAGTGTGCAGAAATGCGCCGTTGTTGGTCCAGATTACCGAGTCGCCGGGGTTCACGCGGACAGTGTCGGGTGAGAATGTGAATGCAACCATGCTCACCGGGACTTGCACGGCCAGTGACAGACCCACGGCCGTCAGTAGTGCCAATACCATCACGCTGATTCTTGACATGTCAAACCTCCATTTTGTCCCGAAACCGATGTGGAGAGCCACGAAGGTACGCTCTGTTCGACAGGGGCCGCAGAGGCCAAGCCGGATGAAACGAAGCCCATTCTCTCCGCACCCATCCGTTTCGTGTCTTTTGTGTCTTCGTGGCGTCCATGTCGGTTCTGGGTTTGTTCGGACTGCTACTTCGCGGAAATGACGCCCTTCATGCCGGTCGCGCCGTGAACCTGGCAGTAGTAGTGGTAGTTGCCCGCGGCGGTGAACACGTGGGCAAATGACCCGCCGTGCCCGAGCAGACCCGAATCCCATTTCCCGTCCGGGGCTCCGGGTTGCCCGCTCGTAGATGAGTGCTGGTATGAACCCTGGTTGGTCCAAGTTACCGTGTCTCCAACTGCCACGTCAAGCGACTCCGGCGCAAACCTGAAGTCCTGCATCGCTACCGGGTTAGGACCGTTCGTGGGCGTCTTGGTGCATCCGAGCCCTAACAGCATCAGACCGAGTACTGCCACTGTTCTCATGAATCCTCCTTGTTACCCAAGGACCGAGACAGAATCAACCACAGAGGTGTGCACAGAGTCGGGTGAAGACCGGGATTCGCTCCGTACCCTCCAATTCTCTGTGTTCTCTGTGGTTCCATGTCGGACTTCGGGTGTTACCTGTTGGTCACGACGACTACGCCCTTCATGCCCAGGCCTTTGTGCGGCCGGCAGAAGTAGTGATAGGTCCCGGGTTGAGTGAACACGTAAGAGAATGACTTTCCCCGAGCCAGGTGTTTCGTGTCCCATAGGCCGTCCGGCTTGCCGTTGACTCCACTGGTCGTCGTGTGGGGGAAGTTGCCTTTGGCTACCCAGGTCACCGTATCGCCCACAAACACATTCAGCGACTCGGGCCGGAATCGGAACTCAAGCATCGCGACCTGATTCCGCAGGTTTCCCGCCGCGTGCCCCGGGCTGCCGGTCTCAGACCTTACGGCGTGAGTGCATCCCATCATCACTAACGACAGAGCCACGGCTGACACCAAGCCGACTATTCCAACCATCTTCACCACCCCTCCTTTGTTCTTAGGCAACTCATTCCATGTTAGACCCCGCCCGCGGTCTGGCAGGTTCCCGCCGCAGGCGCCCGGGGCAGCCCGTCTGGGCGCGAGCCGAGACCGTCTATTCGGGCGCGACTATGCGCCAGGTGTAGTTCACCGGGCAGGACTTCTTGAGCATGGCCGAGACCGAGCAGTACTTCTCCTGCGATAGCTCGACCGCGCGCTTCACCTTTTCTTCGTCAATGCCCCGGCCGTAGATGACGTATTCGAGGTCGATTTTCGTGTAGACATTCGGGTGTTCTTCGGAGCGCTCGGCAGTGAGGTTCATTTCGATGCCGGAGAAGTCAACGCGCATCTTCTTGAAGAGCGAAGCGATGTCCATGCCGGTGCAGCCGCCGAGGCCGATGAGCAGGAGTTCGAGCGGCTTGGTGGCGGATGAGTCGCCGCCGAAATCGGGCGTGGTGTCCATCGGAACGAGGTGATTGGTGCCGGCCTTGCCGATGAAGGTCATTCTGCCGGCCCAGCGGACAGTTGCTTCGTGCTTCATGCTTCAGGTTCCTCCATAGGAAAACCACAGAGGCCACAGAGCGTACGGAGAGGCGGATAGGAACTCCGGTCTCGTTCCATCTCCGTGTGCTCTGTGGTTCATTCCTCAGAACTTGCGCAGAATATTGAACCCGATTCGGAACCAACCCTTGGCCGCGTCGAGGATGTCGGAATAGGCCGTGGCCGGTCCCGTACTGCGGAACATGGCCGGGGCCGACTGCTCGCGCGGAGTGCCGATGGAGATGATGAAGCTGTGCCAGCCGATTTCTTTCTCGAGGGCAAGGCTTGCCGCCAGTTGCCGGGTCGTGGAGTCGCGGCCGACCAGCACCGGTTCGGCCTCAAGCGAAAGCGACCAGGTATTGACTACCTTTACCTTGGCACCGAGCCCGAGCGAGACGAAGTGCTTGCTGGTGTTGGTCGTGTAGCGCGGCTGGGCCATGACCGCGAGTTTCTCGCCGAACGTCCGGTGGCAGCAGAGCCCGAGATTGAACCAGGTGCTGTCGAGCTTGAAGCCGTAGAGGTGGGTGTTGATTTCCGGATAGAGTGTGAGCCAGTCGAGCGGGGCGAAGGCGGCGTGCAGCCCGATGTTCCGGCTGGAAATGGCGTCGATAGCACCGACAAGGACCCGGTCGCCCACGGACTTGTCGAGCGCGATGCGCACGTTGGCGCCGGTGAAGGCCTGCAGCGGGTCGTGGCTCCACTCCGGGGCAATCGCCGCGGGCAGGAACCGGTGTCCCAGAGTGAACTGCCAGACGTGTGATTCGGGCAGGACGCCGGTCGGCAGGTTGGCAAAGCGCTGGCTGGGAAACGCGAGCAGCAAGAGCAATAGCGTCATAACGCACTCCTTTCGCGCTGCGGGTCAGCGGACAATCTGAACCCGGGCAACTGAACTGACTTCCTCACCGAGGCGGACGAAATAGGATGCGGCCGGGACCAATCGTCCGGATGCGTCGCGGCCGTCCCACACGACGCGCAGCAGGTCACCGCCTGGACGCGGGGTCAACGAGCGGACTAGCCGGCCCGAGGCTGAATAGACGCGGACCGGCCGGGTCGGTGAGCCGGAGTACTCGATGACCGCCCGGCGTGTGGACGGGTTGGCAAAACTCCAGAAGCAGCGGCTCGCGGCGCCGGGGCTCTCCGTTATTCCCGAGGCTTCGGCAACCAGCAGGCTGTTGCGATTGATGAAATCACCGGAGGGCGAACCGTTGTTGTTGGCCGCGTTGCAGCACCAGTAGAACCGGACCGGGCCGGCGCCGGTAGCTGGAGCGCGCCAGCCGATTGTCCACGAGGTCGGGCCAGGTGTGCCCGGATGAGTGCCGGCACTGGTGTGCTTCAGGTAGCCGGGGCCGGCGTTGCTGTATTGGGTGTTTGCCGAGTCGAGTACGAGGAGTTGGCCGGCGCGGCTGTTGGACTGGTCGACCACGGTCAATTCAAAGCCCCAGCGGACCTGGCCGGCGTACTGAACGTGGAGCACAAGCGTGTACTGCGAGTCGGGTTTGTACGTGCCCGCTGCGAACCCTGCAAGCAGGGTCGAGTCGGCCGAGCCGACGCCGGAGTGGCAATCGTTGCAGGTTCCTTCGCCCGGGCGTCCGGTCTTGCCGTCAGGCGGGCCGGAGGAGTAGGCCAGAACCATGGCGCAACAGGCAAGCAGCGCGGCCGCGGTTCGCGTTCTCCAATCTGCAATCTTCAATCTGCAATCTGTAATCACTCGGCGGTCTCCTAGTTGTTCTTCGCGCCCTTGTCTATCCAGTTCTGTATCACTTCGAGGTTCACGCTGTCCAGCGGCGGCTGACCGTACGGCATCTGCGGGGTCTCGATTCCCTTAACCTTCCGATAGAGCTTGCTGGAATCGGCGCTGCCGGCAATGACGTTCGGAATCGTGTCCGAGCCGTTGCTCATCGCGCCGGCATGGCTGGCTAGCGAATACCCGGCCTGCGGGCTGGAGGTGCCATGGCACTGGAGGCAGTGGTTGTTGAAGATGGTCTGGATATCGGCAGCAAAGGACGGGTCAGCCGGAACGCCCGGCGGGTTGGTCTTGCAGGCAAGAGCGAGCAGCAGCGCGACCAGAGTGACGGCGGCGAAATACTTCACGGGTGCTTCCTTTCTTGAAAACCGCACGGCTAATTATTGGCGGGCGGGGGAAAGTGTCAAGCGCGGTGCGGCAGGTTCATACAAACGCAGGAGCGGGCTGAAGCCCGCCCCTCTTGAGCCAAACCGGGCCTAGTTGTTCTTCGCGCCCTGATTGATCCACTTCTGGATGGTCGAGAGTTGGGTCGCGTCGAGCGCAGGTCGGGCCTTGGGCATCAGCGGCGGTACTGCGCCGGAGAGCCGGAGGTAGAGAATGCTGGAGTCGACGTTGCCCGGTATGACGTTGGGAAGCGCATCCGAGCCGTTGCTCGCCGTGCCCGCATAACCCGTGAGGTCGTAGTTACCCTTGGCATCTTTCCCGCCGGCGTGGCAGGGCATGCAGGACTGGGAGAGGATGGGCTGGATGTCTTTGGCAAACGACACGTCAACTGCGGTCGGCGTTTCGGCCTTGGTCGCAGCCGGCGCGGCCGGTTGACTGCCGCAACCGGCAATCAGCAGGACGGCGAAGAGCAGTGAGAGTGCTTTCATTAGTGGTTCCTTTCGTGTATTCGGGCCGGTGATTATCGCGTGGCCGCGCCGCGTGTCAATAGCCGGAACTCAGCCCCAATCCCGAGGTAGAAAGCCACGAAGCTCACGAAGCCGAATGAAACGATTCCCCGTCCTCTTCGCATCCATCCGTTTCGTGTGTTTCGTATTTTCGTGGCATCCATGTCGGTTTCCGGCCCTCAGCCCAGATTGAACGAGACCATTCTGATGTCAGTCATCTCTTCAATGGCGAAGCGCGGGCCTTCGCGGCCGATGCCGGAATCCTTGACCCCACCGTACGGCTGCTGGTCGGCCCGGAACGTGGCCGAGTCGTTGACGCAGACGTTGCCGACTTCGAGTCCCTCGGCGGCGCGGAATGCCCGGCCGAGGTCGAGGGTGAAGACGCCGCAGGCAAGGCCGTAGTCGTACGTGCCCAGCGCCGAGCCCTGGTTGAACCGCGCAATCGCTTCATCGAAGTCGTGGAAGGCGTCGATGGTGACGATGGGCGCGAAGCTCTCCTCGCACACGACCGGCAGGTCAGGTCGGGCGCGAGCAAGGACGGTCGGGAACATGACGGGCCCTTCGGCCGTGCCGCCGCACAGGAGTTCGGCGCCGGCAGCGCGGGCCTCCTCGACGAGCGCGAGGCCACGACTGAGCGCGACCCGGTCAATCATCGGGCCGATGTCGGTTTCCTGAAGTTTCGGGTCGCCGCAAATGAGCTTCTCGGCCGCGTCCACAAACCGGGCCGTGAATTGCTCGGCGATGGACTCGTGGACGTACAACCGCTGCGTGTGGATGCAGACTTGTCCGGAATAGGCAAAGCCGCCGGCGAGGCAACGTGGGAGCGCGGCGTCGAGGTCGGCGGTCTCGTCGATGATTGCGCCGGAGTTGGAGCCGAGTTCAAGGGTGACGCGCTTCAAGCCCGAATCGCGCTTGATGCTCTCGCCGACCGGCGGGCTGCCGGTGAAGGTGACCATGCGAATCCGGGAGTCGCGCACCAGCGCACTGCCGACGGTGCTGCCGGACCCGACCACGATGTTCAGGGCTTTCGGCGGCAGGCCGGCGTCAAGCAGGACGGCGCCGAGCCGGAGCGCGGTCAGGGGCGTCTTGGTCGCGGGCTTCAGCACGACCGCGTTGCCCGCGGCCAGGGCGGGTGCGACCTTGTGCATCACGAGGTTGAGTGGAAAGTTGAAGGGAGTGATGGCGGCGATGACGCCGAGCGGAACGCGGATGAAGAAGCCGCGGCGGTTCTCCGAGCCGCGGGCCGCGTCCATCGGCACGGTCTCGCCGTGGATGCGCAGGGCTTCAGCGGCGGCAAAGCGCAGGGTCTCGACCGCGCGGCTCGTCTCGGCGGCGGCGTACTTGCGCGGCTTCCCGGCCTCGGCGATGATGGACTCGGTGAACTCGTCGCTTCGCTCTTCGAGCAGGCCCGCGGCCTTGGTGAGTATCGCGGACCGGGTGTGGGCAGGCAGCCGGCGCATGTCGGCCGCGCCGGCCTCAGCGGCCGCTATGGCGGCATCAAGGACCGCTTCGGTCGCTATAGGGACGTCGGTGATGACCGATTCGTCGTACGGGTTCAGGACCGGCAGGGCCTTCTCGGTCGCTACCCACTCGCCTGCGATGAGGAGCTTCGGTTGGTCCATCGGAAACAAGATAGAATGGGGTTCAGGCAAAGTCAAACGCGGACGGCGCGCCGGCTACTTGGGCTGGTCGAGCAGGCCGAGCTTGCGGAGGCGGGATTTGATGGCCGAGGGCTGGCGCTGGAACAGCACGGTCAGTTCTTCTCTGTTGGTTCCCTTGGCGAACTCGGCCCGCAGCCGTGCGTCTTCGTCCTCGGTCCACGTTTCGTAGGCGCGGGGGTGAGCACCGCGGACCTCACGCAGCCTCTGCGCTGACAGTCCGTGGCCGCCACGTTGGCCGAACTGCTGGCAGGCTAGATATCCACAGGCCTCTTGGAATGCGCTGATGAAGTCGGGGAGGTGCTCTTCAAACACCATCACCCGATGATGCTTGTGCCTTTCCTCTCCCTTCCCGCGCCGCGATTCGCTAATCTTCAGATACTTCGCTCCGTTCGCGGCCCGCTGAACGTCAATGAAGTACGTCCGGCTCCCGGCCCTAACCCTGGCCGAGAACAACTCCTCGCCGTGCGAGTCGGCGCCTGTCACTTGTTCACCCGATGTCGCCATACCGCGACTCTAGCACCGCGCCGTGAAGGCAGTATGTGGTGCCACCGAGAAGGCGATCGAGGAGTTTCTTCTCAACCATCATCTCCGCCAGCATGTGTTCCCTAGTGCCCACTTCGAAGCGCCAAGTCGAGGCCATTGGCGTGCTCTTGGATGACTCAAGAAGCCGGATATACAGCTGCCACATTTCGTCCTGCTCCTCGCGAGCGCGCTTCTCTCTCCGCCGCGCCGTCACCCAAGAGAGAATGCCCAGAAACCCGCCGACGGCTCCAATAAGGCCGCCCACAAGCCCTACTATGCGGGTGGCGACATCGACGCATTGCGGCGATGAACCGGCACTCATCGTGCGAGTTCCTTCTCTAGGCTCAAAAGCGTGTTCGTCATTGTCCCGGAGCCGACCGCTGCGTCACTCGACACTCGGCCCGCCGCCCGTGCGGCCCAGTTCGGATTGTGTTTCTGAAACTGCGGGCTTCCCGCGGTTTCTCTAGGCCGTCTCCGCAGGGACCATGTATCGGGCTTCTGGCTTGTCGAAAAGCACCTCAAACTGCTTCGATGCAGTCTCGCGGTGCTCCCCGTAAGTTGCCGTTGGCTCGCCTGGGTCTCGGTCTTGCATGACGTCGGGCGCGGATTCGGCAGACCTGATGGAGAACTGGCCGAACTTCACAATCTTGACGTTAACTCTGATTGGCATCTGTGTGTTCCTCTGTTCTGACCTGTGTCTTCCACTTGCCTCCAAACGCCTTCCATTCGTAGCCCACCATTGGAGACTGGCGGACGATTTCTCGTTGTACCATCTGCTGGATGGTCACGCCCAGCTGATTTATCATCTGCTGGAGAACTTGCTGGACTTGCTGCGGCAGCGCGCCCATGTCCACAGTGGGAGGGAGTCCCACGTTCAGATTGACGTTGATCTGCGGGTTTGCGGGGATTTGTCTCTTTCTGCGGAGGATCGCAGTTGCCTCAAAGGTGTCTGAACGAAGGGAGCTTTCTATGACCGCAAGCGGAAGGGTACCAACCGATACGTCCTCCTCGTTCTCGTGTTGCGAGAGAATGTCGTCGCCATCGAGAGTCGCATTCAGCTGCAGGGCGTCTTCGTATTCAGCGTAGAGTTCCCACATCGCGGACTCAAGCGTGGCATCGGGACGAATGACGGGCAACCCGAGTTCCTCGGCTTCCTTGCGACCTATCGCATGTCCGTGTGAGTACATCTTTTCTGTGAGTGCTTCAATGATGCCAGCGATCTTGTTCTCTTCGACACGTAGGTTTCTGGCGGTCAGCAGCTTTCGGGCAACGAGCCTGATGTGTGAGTACTGCCTGTTGACGCTGCCCAGCGCAAGGGGCGTAACGTGCTCGGCGAGCTTGCACATCACCTGTGCGAGAGCGGACTGGTCCGTTATTCTCGCTCTCTCCTGCATGAACGATATGTAGGATGAGACATCTTCAACGCTTATCTCGGTGGGCGCGACCGTCCCGGCCCCCGACGTCCTGCGAGAGAGCGTTGGGTCGATAGGGCCGAGCTCCGCTTTGGGACCCATGCAGATCTCGTCAGCACCCATGGCGATCATAGTCCCGGCACTATGTGCTTTGTACGGGATGAGCACCGATAGCTTGTCGCAGTATTCGCGCAACATGCTGATGATGCGCCACGGCACGCTTACGTCTCCCCCTCTCGTGTACAGAAAGAGGTCGATTCCTTTAGTTGCGCGCTTGCTTGCGCGAAGCGCAAGGAGGTGCCTGTAGATGGGCAGCACCGCATCTTCAGCTATCTGTGCCGGGAACGGGAGCCTGTCCCCGGTGAAGTAGACTATTACCGAGGAAGTGCGTAGTCCTTGGATCCTCTCTATGAGCGAGGTTCTTCGTGTAGTGTTATCCATCGTGTTCCTGAGTAGTCGGAGTCAAACTCAATCCATTACAGAGTATTATACACAACCTTTGTCATCCGTCCAGCGAGGCCATCCCGGAATGAACCGGGCATGTAGGTGCACGGCCGTCATATCTGCCCCCGAGGTCGAGTTCCTTCACTCCGTCAGCTCCCTGAGGCTTCGCTGAATCTCGGCGAGGTCGGAGGCCGAGAGGTTCCAGAGCTTGGCGGATTCGAGGTCAACTTGGGCTTCGACGGCTTTCAGTTCACGGCTCACGGCTTGCGGCTCAGAGCCTGCCGGAGTTCGCGCCAACTCGTGCGCCTGCATCGAAAGCTCGGCCAGCCGCTTGTGCACCTTGTCCTTCGGGTCGAACTTCGCGATGCGGATGTTCTCCAGAACCTGCATTGAGCCCATGCTCTTGCCGCCTGCTTGACTGTAGGATGTGGCTGCGAACTGAAACGGCGCTGAATTCACAGCGGCAGCCATGTAGTGCGCCTCGGTTGAGTCGGTACATGCGACGAGTGTGATGGTCTCCTGCGGCACGACCGGCTTCTCCCCAAACGGTCCGGTCACGGCAGCCGCGATTTGGCCAATCCTAGTCCACACTACCTTCCACGGTGCGAGAGTATAGTCACTGATGTCGAACATGGAGTAGAATGGGTCTCGGTCAGGACGGAAGTAGCGCTTGAACGCCGCCCGCTCTCTCAGCGTTTTCTCGAAGTGCTTTAGGTAGGCGTAGGTGCGCGGGAACTTCATCTGCATCTCGGCAACAGCTACACCGCGGCGCTTGAGTGGGTCTTGTACCATGAGGATTGTTGCCGAGGGCTCGCCGCGCCATCGGTCCAAGTCTCGGGCACGTAGAAGCGGATACAGCATGTCCGGCTCCACCGGCCTTGTGACTTCTCCGACTTGGATCTTGGCTCCTTCGGTGATGTTGCGAACGACGACAAGTCCGTCAGGACGATGCTGCTCTATGGTAAGCCAGAAGACAGCATTGGTGCCGCCAGTGTAAGAGCCAGTGTGGGCCGCGTAGTCTGACTTGCCTAGCACCTTCCGCACGGCCTTTGTTGTGGCTGGGCGCGCTGTCAGCCACGCTGACGTGGCGTCGACTGGGTCAACCGGCTCTGCGACGAAGTTGAGGCGCTTGGTGGCGTTTGTCACCTCCTCAAGCGTACTGTCGTAGGTGAATCTCGCTCCCTTCTTCTTTCGCCACACCGTGTAGGGAACTGGGTACTTGACGGGTTTCCCTTTCTCTAGAATGAGCACGGCAGTACGATTGCTGGCACCCTCGAATGGGTTCAGGGACACCATGTCGTCAGCGTAGATGGCGCCGATCGGCACTCCGGCTTTGTCGTTCTCCTTGGGGATCGTGAGTCTTCGGAAGCCTTGTCCTGACCCTCCTGTCTTGAACACCGACTGGTTGATGACGAACCCGAGACGCCCACCGTCCGCCAGGAGCGTATCCACGACGACGTATGTCATCAGCATGGCGATATCCTTCTTGCTCTTGCCGAGGATGGTATCCATGCCGCTGTGCGGGAACAGGCCGTACTTTATCCAGATGGGCTTAGTGGAATCTCTGTATGTGTCGGGTAAGTTGTCCCATATCACCCATGGCGGGTTGCCGACGATGTAGTCAAATGCGCCCATCGTAAGGGGCGCGAAGTTGTTCTTGAGCAGGCGCGCCCAGAGGCCGTTCATGCCCTTCTTGTGGAGATTGAGCAGCTTCGCGTAGAGGTCGGCAAGGACTTTCCTCGCCTTGTCGTCCCATTCGTCGCCCGCGAGCTTGAGTGTGGTTTCGATG
>Ga0315284_10009268_pt1 | contig 14036 bp, 14 predicted proteins | sample YL17G09_16_MG_FD_203696 | JGI IMG/M metagenome (GOLD analysis project Ga0315284, IMG submission 203696) | Sediment microbial communities from Yellowstone Lake, YNP, Wyoming, USA - YL17G09_16 | ecosystem: Environmental > Aquatic > Freshwater > Lake > Sediment | place: USA: Wyoming | collected... | reverse complement strand
CATCACCCTCCACGTCATCGAGTTTCTCGACGAGTTTGTCGGTGGCGGGCGCGATGCAGCTTGTCCGCTGATCCGCAAAGACCTGGGGTTGAGCTACACCCAAATCGGCTTGCTGCTGAGCCTGCCCAGCCTCGTCAGCAGCGTCGTCGAGCCGTTCCTCGGCATTTTGGGCGATGTGTGGAAGCGCCGCGTCTTGATTTTGGGCGGCGGCGTGTTGTTCACGCTGGCGCTGCTGCTTACAGCATCAAGTCAAAGCTTTGCGCTCCTTCTCTTTTCTTTTGTTCTGCTCTACCCAGCCTCCGGCGCGTTCGTCAGTCTCTCGCAAGCATCGCTGATGGACACCGACCCGGCCCGCCACGAGCACAACATGGCCCGCTGGACCTTCGCCGGAAGCCTGGGCGTAGTGGCCGGGCCGCTTGCACTCGGCGCAGCGGCGATGTTGAGCCTGGGCTGGCGCGGACTCTTTGCCACGTTCGCGGCGCTGGCGCTGATGGTGTTGGCAATCGCGTGGCGCTTTCCATTTGCGGCTCGTCATTCCGACATCCCGCCCGTTGGGCGTCCGACATCTGACATCCGAGATTTCAAATCAGGTCTGGTCAACGCCCTGCGCGCGCTAAAGCGCGGCGAGGTGCTGCGCTGGCTGACGCTGCTCCAATTTTCCGACCTGATGCTCGACGTATTGCTCGGCTTTTTGGCCTTGTACTTTGTGGACGTGGTCGGTGTGACGCCGACTCTGGCGGGCATGGCCGTGGCCGTTTGGACCGGCGTAGGACTGCTGGGCGATTTCTTGCTCATCCCACTCTTGGAGCGCGTGCGCGGCTTGAGCTATCTGCGCGTGAGCGCGGTGATCGAGTTCGCGCTGTTCACCGCTTTCCTGCTCTCGCCCAACATCCCGGCCAAATTCGCGCTGCTGGGATTGCTCGGCTTTTTCAACTCAGGCTGGTACTCGATCCTCAAGGGACGGTTGTACTCGGCCATGCCGGGGCAGAGCGGCACAGTAATGACCGTCAGCAATGTGTTCGGACTGGTGGGCGGATTGCTCCCGCTCGGATTGGGGCTGGTGGCCGAGCGATTTGACCTGCGGGCGACGATGTGGCTGTTGCTCTTGGGGCCGGTTGCGCTGATGGTGGGCCTCCCCCGGCGAAGGGCTGATTGACGCTCCTGCGCCTTCGTGCTATACTCCCCGTTGTGCGAGCGGCGGACCGCTCGCTTTGTGTAAGCGGGAAACAGCCCATGAACGAGCCTGTCCTCGTCTTGAACCTCAATTTTGAGCCGCTCAACGTGTGCAACACTCAGCGGGCGGTCGGCCTGCTCATGGTCGGCAAGGCCGAGATTGTCGAAAACGGGCGGGGGTACATCCGCGCGGCTTCGTCCGTCTTTCCGCGTCCCTCGGTGATCCGGCTGGCCTACATGATCCGCCGCCCGCGCCCCAAGGTCAAGCTCAGCAAGCGCGAGGTTTTCCGGCGCGACAACTATGTTTGCCAGTATTGCGGGCAGCCTTCGGCGCATTTGACGGTTGACCACATCATCCCGCGCTTTCGCGGCGGACAGTACTCGTGGGAAAACCTCGTCACGGCCTGTCCCCAATGCAATCGGCGCAAAGGCGGACGCACCCTCCAGGAGACGCACATGACGCTGCGTCACCGTCCGACCGAGCCTCAGCCGACCGCACATTATCTCTACAGCCGCCACCTGCGCGACTATGTCGAGTGGGGCAAATACCTCGAAGGCTGGTAAAAAACCATTTCGCCAAGGTTGACAATTCGCCCCGGTTCGGCTAAAATATGCACCATCCGCACATTAAGCAACCGGCCGAGGTAGCTCAGTTGGTAGAGCACGCGACTGAAAATCGCGGTGTCCGCAGTTCGATCCTGCGCCTCGGCACCTCGGCCAACACGCGGGCGTGGCTCAGTGGTAGAGCGTCTCCTTGCCAAGGAGAAAGTCGCGGGTCCGAATCCCGTCGCCCGCTCACAGGGTTGATCGCATTCACGGTCAGCCCTTGTTTTTTAGCGCCACGCGGGGAGAATCATGCGCGACAAGCTCAAGATCACGTTCCGACAGCGCGGTAAATTGCGCGTCATTGATTTGGACGGCGACTTGACGGCGGCGACAGCAGAACCGCTGGAGCAGGCCTACGAGCAGGCCATCGCGGAGCCAGACGCGATGGCCGTCTTGAACCTGCAGCGCTGCGACTACGTCACCAGCAGCGGATTCGCCGTCGTCGCCTCGATTGCGTTGCGCGCTCATCGGGACAAACGGCGATTGTGCATCGTCGGCATGAACCCGCATCAAGCCAAAGTGGCAGCTTTGTTGGGCATCCAAGCCTTTGCCGAGATTCACTCCAGCCTGGACGAGATCACGGGCTGACCGCCTGCAAGCATTCATCCCCGTTTCACTCCATCGCGCTGTTGCCATATTGCTCATTCAGCGGTTGGGCGCATGAGGTTGCTTTCTGATGAAGTATCACGTGTGGACTGAGGGCTGTCAAATGAACGTCGCCGACTCGCAGCGGCTCGAGTCGGCGTTTGAAAAGCTGGGACTGGAACACACGCCGCGCGTTGCCGACGCGGACGTGATCGTGCTCAACACGTGCGTCGTCCGCCAGAGCGCGGAAGATAGAGCGTACAGCTATCTGCAATCGCTCCGCCCGCTGAAAGACAAACGCCAAGTCGTCATTGGCGTGATGGGCTGTCTGGTGGGCATCAAAGACAATCGCAAGCTGAAGGAAAAATTCTCCTGGGTGGATGTGTTTGCGCCTCCCAGCGATCCAACGCCGATGATCGAATTTCTGCGCCAACGAGAAGGGCTGGCGCTCGACCAAGCCGAGGTGGCGCAACGGTTCGCCGCGCAGGATTACGAGATCGTGTTGCCGCTGCATCAGCGCGGCCAGCTCGTCGCAGCGCACGTGCCGGTTGTGCTGGGCTGCTCGCACGCCTGTGCGTTTTGCATCATCCCCTTCCGGCGCGGCGTGGAGCGCAGCCGCAGCGTGGGCGAGATCATGGCCGAGGCGCGGTCGCTCGCCGCGCAAGGAGTCAAAGAGATCACACTGCTCGGACAAATTGTAGACCGCTATGGCTATGATCTCAAATCTCTCTCAAATTTCAAATTTCAAAGCGAGACGCCGCTGGTGGATGTGCTGCGATTACTGAATGAAATGCAAGGGCTGGAGCGGATTCGGTTCTTGACCAGCCATCCGAACTGGATGACGGACGAGTTGTTGGACGCGGTGGCGGAATTGCCCAAGGTGTGCGAGCACATTGAGGTCCCGGTGCAGGCAGGCGATGACGAGGTGCTGGCGCGGATGAAGCGCGGCTACACCGCCGACGACTATCGGCGATTGGTCGAGCGTATCCGGCGCAAGTTACCGGGTGGCTCGATTGCGACGGACATTATCGTGGGCTTTCCCGGCGAGACAGAGGCGCAATTTCTGGCGACGTGTGATCTGCTGGCAGAACTGCGGCTCGACGTGGCGCACATTGCCAAGTACAGCCCCCGCCCGCAAACGCTGGCGCAGCGCACCATGCCGGACGACGTGCCGCCGGAAGAAAAGGAACGCCGCCGCAAAGCGATTGAAGATTTGCAAGAGCGCATCGTCGGCGAGATCAACGCGCGGCTGCTCAACCAAGCGGTCGAGGTGTTGGTGGAGGATCAGCACAAGGGCAAGTGGCGCGGCCGCACGCGGACGAACAAGCTCGTGTTCTTTGAGGATGCGCGTGATTGGCGCGGCAAATTGGCGAACGTCATCCTCACGTGGACGGGGCCGTGGTCCATGCAGGGTGTGGTCAACGCAGCGGATAGTCAACGAATAAGCGGATAGACCACTACACTCTTGACGCAAACGCCCCGGCGGTCGAGCGCCGGGGCGTTCTCATTTCTAATCTTTACGGCTTGATCGCCTGGCGCGCAATCAGCTCGGCCTGACGCGCGTAATCAATCGCTTCGGCCAGGATGCGCAGCGCCTCTTCGGGATTGTGAAAACCCGCGCTGTTTTCGGCAGCGATGAAATCCCAGCGCATCTGCGCGCGGCGATGAAGCAATCGCGCCTGCTCCAGCGCCTGAGAGTCCGCGCCGACGGTGTTGCTCAGCGTTTGAATCGCCGAAATCGCCGCGACGAGCGACTCTTCCGTGCGCGTCATGGTCGTCATTGTCTGAAGCTGAATGTCGGTCACGCGCTTTTTGACGTACTCGACGTCACGGTGGCACGCGCCGCACGCCTGATCCGGGTACTTTAGCGGGCTGGCCAGCCAGTGCGACGTGTACTTGGTCGCCCCGTCGCGGATGTAAGGCATGTGGCAATCGGCGCACGCGACGCCCGCCGCATAGTGTGTGCTGCCCGCGGTGTAAAACTCAGTTTCCGGGTGCTGCATCTTGAGCATCGGCGCGCCGCTCTGCGCGTGCGCCCAATCTTTAAAGCCGTAGCTGTCGTAATAGGTCTCGATCTGCTCGATGCGTATGCCCTTTTCCCATGGGAAGGTCAAATAGTTGCCTGTGCCTTTGAAATAGTATTCGACGTGGCACTGGGAGCACACCAGCGTCCGCATCTCTTGGCGTGTAGCGGTAGTCCAATCCTTGCCTTGCGCCTTCAAAGCCTCTTGCAGCGCTGGGCGGGTGATGGTGAGCTCCATCGTCTCGGCCTTGTGGCAATCGGCGCACGCGATGGGATGCGTCATGCGCGGGGCCAGCTCTTTAAACGGCGTGGCGTAAAAGTTTTCCGGCCCCATCTCTTTCATCAGCCCCGGCACGACGGCGCTCTTGCACGTCCAGCATGTGCCGGCCGTGGGCGCGCGCGCAGTCTTGCTCACATCTTCCACTGCCCAGTAATGGCCGCGATCTTCGTTGTACTCTTTGGCAAAGGAATAGCCCGCGAACAGCGTCTTGAGGCGCGGGTCGCGCTCTAGCTTGCTATAGGGCTGCGAGCCGCCCCACGTGGTGGGAGATTGCTCTTTCGTCTTGAGCCAGGTATCGTACTGGCGCGGAAAGTTGATGGCCCACTTGGCCGGGTCAGGCTCCAGCGGCGTGATGGGGGTGATCAACTGCGGCCCGCGCTTGACGGGCGGCTGGTTGCTCAGAAAGACAAACACGCCGGCCAGCGCCAACGCCAGCGCGACGATGACTCCGCTCAATATCCAGATGATTCGATTTTGCTTCATAGGCTTTCTCGCTTTCGTCGGCTATTGGTAGATCGAGTTGCCGCGCGCGCCGTGCGGTATGGCGCGATGGCAATCGAAGCAATAACGCCCGGCGTCCATCTGGCCGTCGCTGACTTCGGACACGGCTTCCTCGTGGCAGCGGATACAGTTTTCCTGTGCGATGGCTTTTGAAGACGGCTTGGCGCGGATAGCGTCGGGGATTTCGCCCGTGCTAAAGGCAAAGACGTGTCCCATCCCCGACCGGCCTTTGACAAAATACTTTGGGATAAAACTGTGCGGCGTGTGGCAATCGTTGCAGGTGGCCCACTGGCGATGCTGCGAATGATACCAGCCTTCGTAGACGGTGCCCATCACGTGACAGTTGTTGCAGGTCGCCGGGTCGTCAAACAGGTACGAGGTAAAATTGGTTGTCTGCAATCCCAGCAGGACGGCTGCCAGCACAGCCAGGGCCGCCAGCGCGAGTGGTAATTTCATGCGCCCCCTTGTCGAATGACGAGCGACGAATGGCGATAGCTCGTTACAGCATACCACAGCGACACGCCAAGCTGCTGTGACTTTTGTCACGCCCGAAACAGAGTGAGGCTAACTGACCAGGTAATCTTTGAGACTGTGCTCGACGGCGTAGGCGGCGGCTTCGGCCCGGTTGGTGAGGTGGAGTTTGCTGAGAATAGAAGAGACATAGTTGCGCACAGTGCCCTCACCCAAAAAGAGCGCCTGCGCGATGTCGCGGTTGGTCTTGCCTTCAGCCACTTGGGCCAGCACGCGCAACTCTTGATCGGTCAGCTCGGTGAACGCGGCGGCCTCGTCTTTGCGTGCGGCTTCGCGCACGCGGGCGAACACGCGCTGCGTGAGCGTGGGGTCGAGCAGCGCCTCGCCCCGCCCCACGGCTTCAATCGCGCGCACCAGGTCATCGCCGCCGATTTGCTTCAGGACATAACCGGCGGCCCCGGCGGCAATCGCTTCAAAGAGCATGTCGTCTTCGGCAAAGGAGGTGAGGATGATGACTTGGGTTTCCGGTATGAGCTGCGTGATCTCCCGGCAGGCGTCAATCCCGCTGCCGCCCGGCAGCCGGATGTCCATCACGACCACATCCGGGCGATGCTGAAGAGCTTTGGCGATGGCTTCTTTGGCCGTGGCGGCTTCGTCTACGACCGTAAAATCAGGATGGCGGTCGAGCAGCGTCCGCAGCCCTAACCGCACGACTTCGTGATCGTCCACGATGACAATGCGCAAATGCTTCACTGATCAGCCTCCTCCTTTTTTGGCAAAGCCCAGTGCCCCCAGTGAGACTCGAACTCACAACCTGCGGATTAGAAGTCCGACGCTCTATCCATTGAGCTATGGGGGCAAAACTCGGCTCACGAATTGAGCCAAGAAAAGTATACCTGATTCTGTAGAATTTCGCCAACGACCAACTAACCGCTGCCCCCTGGCAACGTCAGCCGCCACAGATTTCGATCCACGCTGCTGACGTAGACGATGTATCGTCCATCCGGCGAGACGCGCCAATCGCCATTGAGGATGCGCAGCGGCGTTGTAGCGGCATCGGTCAGCTTGCGGCTTGCGCCCGATGCCGCGTCAATTTCCCACACCTCGAAAGCCGCATCGCCCGGTGGGCGCATCGGGATAACCAGCAGGCGCGCGTCGTCGCGCCATTGGTACGCCCCCCACATTTCAATCTTGCGCGCTGGCGAGCCATTCGCGCGCTGCATCCAGATGCCGCTGCGCGACTGGTCAAACGTGATATAGTAAGCGACCCACGTTCCATCCTTTGACGCAGACACACCCGAGATGCGCTCGGCCGTGACCAGGCTGACGGACGCTCTAGTTGTGAGGTCAAGCACGGTCAAGGTGCGCTCGCGCACGTCGAGCGATGGTCGGCCTGACAACACGATCTTGCCGCCGGGCAGCCAGCCGACCAATCCGCCGCCATACACGCGCGCGATGCGAGCAGCATCCGTCCCGTTGACATTGGCGACGTACACATCGCTGCGGCGTTGGTCATACGGGCTCGTGTTATCAGGCTCATCGGTCCAGGCCAGGCGTTGACTATCGGGCGAGAAAACGACCTGGCCCACGTTGGAGAGCGTCCACTTGTCGCTCGTACTCAACCGCTCGACGACGGTCGTGGAATTCTCCGGGTACGCGATCAGGCTGCGATCTCTTGAATAGACTCCGACGCGCCCGCTCCACTGGGGCAGCTCGATCGCGCCTGTGATCACGTCCACGGCGTAAATGCCGGCGGGCGCGCTCTCTGAAGGCTTGTCAATGAACAACACCTGGCGCGAGTCGGGCGACCAAGACGGTTGCACACAACAGCCACCGCCAGTCAACTGTCTCAACTCGGGCGGGGGCGTGGAGGTTGGGGGCGGCGTCGGGCTAGGTTTAAGCGTCGCCGTGGCGGTTGGCATTTGCGTCGGCGTGGCTGTGGCAATTGGAACTGGATCAACCTGGGCGCACGCCGCTAACAGCCAAGCAAGCAAGATAACGATGGCGAGACCTCGCAGGTCTTGGCCTTTAAAGTCTAAAGTGCAAGTATTCATCGTCGCCGCTCCCACTCGGGCGGCCAGGGCTGCTCAAAGTTGTTGAGTAGCGCTCCGCCGAACTGGGTCTTGGGCTGATCGTCTGGATACTGCCACTTGCGCGGATTGCTCAAGTCGCGCTCAAAGCCGCGCTGGAACGAGCCGATGAGCGTCAGTGAATCCCAGTCGGCCTCGATCAACGTGACCGGGTTATAGGCCACCAGGTAATCGGCGCTGCGGATTTCGAGATGCAGGTGCGGCGCGGAACGGCACGTGCCGAACGAGTCGCCGCTCAAGCCGACGACCTGACCTCGGGTTACGCGCTCGCCGACGCTCAACTTGGAGCGCTCCAACAAGTGACCGTACAGTGCTGCGTAACCGGCATCGAGTCGCAGCATCAAGTTGTGCGGGAGTGCGCCATGCTCAGGCGCATCTACTTTGGCGACCGTGCCATTGCCGATGGCGACGAGCGGCGTCCCGCACGGCGCGGCAAAATCGAGGCCAAAGTGCAAGCCTTGACCGGCGCGATAGATGGTATCCCGTTGAGCATACGCTCCGGTGGTGTTGCCGTAAAGCTGACCCAGGTACCACGTGGCGGGGCCGGGCGGATCGGCAAAAGGCAGGATGAACGGCTTGGCAGGAATCGCCGTGACCGCGACCGGCTGAGACGCGACCAATGCCAAAATCATCAACCCAGCAACCATCCACTTTATCAGCATTTCTCCAAAAGCAACGCCGGGCGGATGTCATTCGCCCGGCGCGAGAACGATGTTGGATATTGAGGGCCAGCATTCCACGGCTACGAGTGAAGGGTGAGAGCCTCCAGCTCGCCGCGCGCCACACACTGCGCAAACTCGTCCAGCGTGGCGAACACGCGATCTGAAAGAAACTTGACCACCCAGTTTTCGGCCAGCGGCGAGATCGTCAAGACGCGCGCGCCGGCCTTGAACGCCTGCCACATTTCAATGGCTGTGCCCATGCTCGCCTGCGGCACATAGGCCACCAACACATCGGCGCTCGCCGCCGCTTCGTTAAACTCCATGAACACCTGCCGGCCCAGGGTGTCGTCGTAGGCGGGACTCTCCGGGTGCAGCGTCCACGGATCCACAATGTCCGCGTCCGGGACGCGCGCACGAATGATTGAGGCGATGCGCTCCCGGTAGCCTTGATCGTCCACGCCGTTATCGCGGCGCGAGCCTTGCATGATGCCGGCAATAAAGATTCGCATGGGTCCTTATCCAAACCTCGCCGGTCTGCCAGACCTGCGAGGTTTTCATCCGCCCACGACCGGCGGGAATATTCTCACCACGTCGCTCGGCGCAAGCCGGGTGTCCAGCGTGGCCTGCTCGTCGTTGACAAAGACGGCATGAATCAATTCCACTGGAACGCCGAGCGCGCCCGCTGCGTCGCGGACCGTCGCCGCATCCGCCAAGTCCACTTGCGCCACATCGCCTCGAAAGCCCGCAGGCCGGTACCGGCGCAGGATCGCCTGGAGCCGGACGCCGACTTTCATCCCGCGCCCTCCGCCACCGGGCGCAAGCCTTTGTAGACCGTCTTGCCGCTGATCGTCTTGAGAATCAGCTCCGGGTCTTTGCCGATGCGCTCCGCCAGCTCGCGCGGACTCAGGGGTTGATTCTCGTTGACCAGGAACACGCGGAACACAGCGTCAACGACCGACGTGTCGTTAGTGATATAGCCTGGCTGCGGGCTGCAATGAGTGCGCAACTGATGCAGGATGCCATCCAGTTGTTTGACTTCAGCGGTGTACGGGTCCACCCAATCAATCGGACGGTCGGCAGAGGACTCGGCGTACACCTCGCGATGGACTGCGCACAAGTGGCTCTTGAGATAGACGCGCAAGTTGCGGTCGGCCTTGTCCCACCAGCCAAAGTCAATGTGGTAAGGCGTGTCCAGGCTTGGCTTGATGAAGCGCAGAGTCTTGGGCGCTGGCACAGGGTCAGTCATGGATGTTCCTTGTTTCAAAAGATGAGGAGATTATACCATCGTTCGGGTTGGCTCTCAACCCGCGAACTAGTGCGTGTGACGCGCTACGAGACGCGCAGCGCGTCTTGCAGCGGCTTGACACCCGGGGGCGTCAGTCGCGGGAGACCCAGTATCCGTCACCGACGGCTCTGAGGGAGGGATGCGCCACCAACTCGGCAAATAGCGGCCCCGGCGGGATGCGCCGCAGGACATTGATGGCGCTATAGAGGGTCTTGGAGTGAACCGTGCCTTGCGGAGAGAGCCGCGCCAGTTGCGGGAACGCGTCCTGGATGAGGTCGGCCAATGGGCGATGATGCTCTTCGGCGCGCACCCAGACTTGATCCACGCCCGCGGGGTCATCCACGGCGACCACCATCAGCTCGTCGTACTCGCACGTCATCTGGCGCTTGAGCATCTCAAAGACCAGCTTGCCATCTTTGGCGGTCGCCACGCGCACCCACTCGCGCTTGGGGCGGCGGCTCTGCAAGTCCACCATCACAACGCCCGGCTCGTCCGAGCGGCGCAACTGGACCCACCCGCCCACCGGCACATCGTTCGCCTCGTACCAGGTGTCCAGCCCAAAGACGTAGCGGTGCTCGCGCACCACCCAGCCCGGCCAGCGCTGGCCGCTGCGCGCATCCTCGAATGTAAAGCGAATGCGCTGCGTCCGCCCGGTGGGGAAAGAGGGCGACAGGCTTGGCGAAAGCGGCAAGGTGCCGACGCGCCGATGCGGGAACGTCAACGCAAAGGTGATCTCGTCCGGCAGATCTTCGGGCGCGGGCAGATCGGACAACTCGTCGTCCAGATCGCGCTCGATGCGAAGCAGCGCATCGTCGAGCAGCTCGCGGCGATAGGGAGCGGGCTGGTACGTCAAGCGGCGCGGCGGGAACAGCACCTCCGGCGGCTCTAATCGCCGCAGGAACCACAGCACTTCGCCCGCCGGCCCGACTTCGTCAAAGCGATCGTCTCTGTAAAGCGCGTAATTGAGCGAAAACTCTTGGAGCTGCTTGTTGATTTCGGTGGGCAGCCCCACGTCACGCAAGAGCGTCTCGGTCGGCAACGGCCCGCCGCCCGCCACATCCAGCACGGCTTCGGCCAGGTTCAGATGCCCGACGTTCACGTCCGCTGCCAGGCCGGCCGGGAACCACTTGCCGAACAACCACACAAAATCAGAACGCTGCTTGAGCGCAGCCGCCAGCTTGTCGCGGACTTGGGGGCCATACAGGCGATACAAATCCTCGGACGAACGCTGCGCCCCGCCATCCGTCGGCATGGTCCCAGCGGATTCTTCATTCAGACGGTGCGGGTAAGGAAAGTTGGCGGCGAACTCGCGATCAGGCTGGCCGTCGAACTGCACCTGAATAACCTGAAATGGGCCGGCCTCCGGGTTGAGGCCGTCGCGCACGGCGACGACGTTGCCGACGGCATAATCGAGCGCGGGGAACACGATCCGCTGCCCGGCCTGGTAGACGTGTTTGGGTTGATACAGCGCGCCCTTGGCCAACTCGCGGCTGACCGCCGACTCTTCGCGCTGGCAGCGCCAGCGGACAATCGCCAGCGCCAGCTCGTCGTCGGCGCGCGGCAACTCGTCCTCAAAGAACAAGTTGAGCAAATGCTCCAGGTCTTGGTCTGTAATCGTAAAAGCGCTGCCCCAATATTCGGGGGTCTGTGTGGCACGCTGGATCAACTGTCGCTCCTGCGGGGTTTGGGCGTGGTCATTTTATTTTTCCGACGAAAATTATACCAGCTTCTAGCAAGATTGCAATGCCGCGCGCTCAGATTCGTCACACGCGGCCCGCCAGCCAGGCTTCCAGGTCTCGAAAGACAGTTTCTTTTTCGACTTCGTTAAACGTCTCGTGATAGTAGCCGTCGTAGCGATGCTGCGTCTTGTCGGCGAGCTGGGCGCGCTCAAAGAACAGGGCGCTGCCGGCCGGGTCGCCGATGAGGTCGTCGCCCGCGTAAAGCGCCAGCACGGGGATTTGCAGCTCGCTCGCGCGGTCGAGCGTGCGCGTCTGCGCGGCGAGGATTTCGGTGAACCAGCGCGCCGTCGCCACGTGATGATTCAGCGGATCGGTGTCATAGGCGGCCACGATGGCGGGGTCATGCGAGAGCCAGCTAGCGGGCAAGTCGTTGGGCATCGTCATCGTTGGGTTGAGCGCGGACATCGCGCGGGCCACCGCCGCTTTCCAGCCCGGCACCTTGATCTTGAATTGAAGGAACGCCGACGACATGATCAGCCCCGGCAGCTCGCCGGGATGGCCTTCCGCGTACGCAGCGACGATCAACCCGCCCAGGCTGTGGCCGAGCAGGAACACCTTGCGGCCCGGCTCGCGCTCTCGCGCGAGCTTGAGAAATGTGTCAGTGTCGGTCAGATACTCGTCAAAGCGGACAATGTGCCCGCGCTGCCCGGCGGACTGGCCGTGCCCGCGCAAGTCGTAAGCGTACAGCGCATAGCCGCGCGGCGCAAAATAGTTGACCAGGTTGAGGTAACGTCCGCTGTGCTCGCCGTATCCATGCACGACCGCCAGCGCAGCTTTCGGCTCACCCTCCGGTCGCCAGGCCTGATAATACAATTCCAGTCCATCGCTCGCGTTGAATTTTCCTTCGGTGTGTTGCATCTCCGACCTCCGACCCTCGACTTCTGACCTCCCATTATAACTCTAATTGAAATATGCGGTAACGCTTGTAAACCCGCGCGTCAAAGAGCGACGCCAGTTTATTCGTCTGCGGATTATCCTCGCCGGTCAGCGACATGTCAATCCAGGTAAAGCCTTTGCGAACAGTGTTCCGGGCCAACTCGAAATACATCAGCGCGTCCAGGCCGCGCCCCCAATAGCCCGGGTCGAGCGCAATGATCTTGAAGCTCATCCCGCGCAAGCGGCGAGTGCGCCACCACAACTGCAAATAGTTCCAGGGGTAGCGCAGGCCGTTGCAGCGCAGCAGCGCCTCGTTAATGTCCGGCAGCGCCAGCACGAACCCGACCGGCTTGCCGTCTATCTCGACAAACATTGCCAGGTCCGGGTCAACCAACGGTCGCATTGCTTTGCCCTGGCGGCGAAACTCGTCGGCATCCAGCGGAGTAAAATCTGGCAGGACGGCGAGTGACTTGTTATAGATGCCGTGAGCCAGACCCAGTTCATTGTCCCAATCGTCCAGGCGGATGGGGCGCACGACCGCGCCGGATCGCTTGCGGACGGCCTCGACCACGCGCAGCAGCTTGGGCGGGAGATTGCTCAGGTCGGGGCGGTAATCGGCCACGGAGAGGCCATAGCAAAATTCGTCCGGTCCCCACTTACGAAAGCCGAAACGCTCGACAAATTCCAGATAGTAGGGCAGAGTGTGCGAGCACAGGATCACTGGCGGGCGGTCGCGCCCTTCGACGAGCAAGCCAGGCTCGTCGTTGGGCGTAAAGTTATATGGCCCGCGCAGAACGGGAGCGTGGCGCGCTCGCGCCCAATCGCGCGCCACGCTCAACAATGCTTCGGCCACCGCGTAATCGTTGATGCACTCGAAAAAGCCAAGAGAGGCAAACGGCTCGTGCATCACCTTGTTGAGTTCGTAATCTATCGCGGCGGCGACGGTGCCGACGATCCGCCCATCGCGCCGGGCGATGAACGCTTGCGCTTCGCCGTAGCGAAACATCGGATTGGTCGCCGGATCAAAGCGCGCTAATCGGTCAGCGATGACAGGCGGCACCCAGCATGGATCATTACGATAGAGCTGCCAGGGAAACGAGATGATGGCGCGCAAATCGCGGGTCGAGCGCGCTTGTTCGATATGGAGTGAATCGGACATGGGGCAAGCTCCTGCGAGACAGTTTTGCGCTATACTCGCTAATCATGCACCCAAACGAAAGTGCCAGGCTCGGCCGGTGTGGCGCTCTTGCTCTTTGCGCCGGACGCCACGGTCGGCGTCGTCCAATCGTACAGCCACTTGGCGTCCAGAGGCGCGAGATTGATGCAGCCGTGGCTGTGCCGGAAACCAAAGCCATCGTGCCAATATGCGCCGTGCAGCGCATAGTCTTCGTGAAAGTACATGACCCAGGGCACATCCTCCAACGAGTAATAGTCAGGCTCGCCTTTCCGGCCCGTCATGCCGTCCAACTCAAACTTGTGGTGAATTCGATACAGCCCCTTGGCAGTGGGCCAGCGGCGCAGCCCGGACGAAATGAGCGTGGCGTACACCATCTGGTCGCCTTCATAGGCGGCCACGGTTTGCTCAAACAGGCTCACGTCAATCCATTTTTCGCCGGGACCTACGCTCGCCGGCGGCAGAGTCCGCTCAACTTTGGCGACCGTCGTCTGGATAATCCACTGATTCTCTCCAACGCGATACCACACCTGACCGCCCACCTCGCGCCGTTCGTAAAGCGTCACAAGAT
>Ga0315284_10009265_pt1 | contig 14039 bp, 13 predicted proteins | sample YL17G09_16_MG_FD_203696 | JGI IMG/M metagenome (GOLD analysis project Ga0315284, IMG submission 203696) | Sediment microbial communities from Yellowstone Lake, YNP, Wyoming, USA - YL17G09_16 | ecosystem: Environmental > Aquatic > Freshwater > Lake > Sediment | place: USA: Wyoming | collected... | reverse complement strand
GGAATTCCGCTGGTACGTGGATAGCCAAAGGTGCGAAGCCCCGCCCCTCCTCGCGCGGGGCGGCGTGCGGAGCGGACGACACGTGACAATGCTTATGAGAGGCGAAAATGGCTACGAGTGAAGTAGACCGAAAGTTCATGGTGAGGGCCGTTGAGGTCATGCGTCAGTCGCGCTCTGAGCATACGGGCAAAGAGGACCCCTTGGTTGGCGCCGTTTTAGTGGATCCAAGCGGAAGGCAATTAGCGGAGGCTTACCGAGGGATGTACGGTTCAGGGGACCACGGGGAGTTCAGTCTCTTAGAAAAGGTCAAGCGCGGCGAAGCTCCTAGTGGGTGCACGGTTTACGTCACGCTTGAGCCTTGCAGCAAACGCGGTGAGGGCAAGAAACCCTGCGCCCAAAGGATCGCTGAAGCCCGGGTCAGTAGAGTCGTAGTGGGGATCCTCGACCGAAATCCGGCGATCAATGGGCGCGGTCTTGACCTCCTCCGCCAATCCGGCATACAGGTAGATTCTTTCGATGAAGATCTGAAGGAGGAGATCAATATTGCGAACCAAGATTTCATCAAGACCATGGAGGGGAATATGGGAAACGCGCCTAAAGCCGGAAGCGCCTCACGCGCCGAGAAACAACCGGAGAGCACGGCCGATCTCAACGACCTCTCGAAGAACGCGATCCGCGAGTATTTGCAGAAAGCTGGCCTGCGGTATCGGATAACTTCAAAGGAGCTGTGGGCCTACCTCCGTAAGAAGGGATTCTTATGCACACTGGGGAAGGAGGGCTACGTCCCCAGGCGGCTCGGGATCCTGCTCTTCGGAAAGGATCCAACGATTTTCTATGCTGAGGCTTTTGTTCGAGCAACACATTTTGAAGGGACGCTGGCGGATGGGAGGTCAGAGGAGAGGGAGGCCGGAAACGGTCACGAGATTATCAAGGGGCCGCTTCTTGAAGTGGTCAACCGTGCCGAAAATTTCTATAAGAAGCACACCAGTAAAGTCCGACGGGTGGAAGGCTTTGAAAGGCTCGAAGAGCAGCCTGAATACCCTGTTAAGGCCGTACGCGAGGCGATTGTCAATGCACTAATACATAGAAGCTATGACGACTCGGTTGAGGGCTGCCATGTATCGTTTGATATGTATAAGGACAGGATCGTCGTAAGCAGCCCAGGCGAGCCGGTTGCGCCGAATCGAATCGAGGACTTGAATGCATTCAACGCCAGAGAGCAACGCAGGAATCCAGGGTTGGGAGACGCTGCGGAGATCCTGATTCTCATGGACCGAAAGGGAGAAGGGCTTAGGAAAATGCGGGACCGGCTTCGCGAGTACGGCCTACGTCCTCCCCACTTCGACTTTGACGGGACTTATCTCAAAGTGACGCTCTATGGTCGTGCGTATTCGGCGCCTTCTGAACTTATTCCAAGCTCCCTTCGCGACCAACTGCAACCTCGGCATCGCTACCTGCTGAATTTGATCCGAGAAACGGGCAGGATCACAAGTGAAAAGTACAGGGAGGCACTTGAGAAACAAAAGGAAAAAATTACTAGAGAGACTGCAAATCAGGACTTTCGGCATCTCCTGGAGCTTGGTTTAGTCGAGAGAAGGGGGACAGGAAAAGCGACTTATTATGTGTTGGCTGAGTTCTTCAGGCCGACCCGATTCCTTTGAACGGAGACCCTGCTTTGGATCTCGGTTGTTGTTGTCCACCACCACCACCGTACTGATGTGGTTTACCCGCCTGTGCGTTCGCGGCTCGGGTCTTCTGGCGTTGCAGCAACGTGGTGGTGATGGTCGTCGACAGCAGCAAAGTGGTGGTGGTCAACAGCAGCAATTCCAGCCCATAGGATCTGATGACCTTTCCGAAGTAGAACTCTGCCGATCCGTTGTGAACGCCGCCCCGACGTTGGCTATGGAGGATTTGCGTCAGGCTTACGTCAGCCTTACGTCAGGTCGTTTGCGTCAGGCAAACGTCAGGCTTTCGTCAGGAGTTGGTGTCCCGCCCGAAGTTTGGGATTTCCACATTGGCGGCTATCAGGTCTGCGAAAAATGGCTCGAAGACCGCCGTGGCCGCGCCTTGAGCTACGAGGACCTGGAGCACCCCCGCAAAGTCGTCACGGCCCTGAGTGAAACGATCCGCCTCATGGCCGAAATCGACGCCGCCATCCCCAAATGGCCGATCGAGTAAAGGCGCGGGAGCGTCAGGTTGCATGGACCTGAGCTTCGTTGAGGCCGAGAAATGCCTGGCGGCGGGGGGTGGGGAAGAAGGAAAATCAAAAGGCAAAGGGCAAAAGGCAAAAATCAAAAATAGGTGATACGGCGAATGACACGGAGCGGCGTGGCGGTTCTGCGGAAAAGCGGCGGCGCGCCGTTCCCGCACCGGAAAATGGCGGCGACGAGCCGCCTCATAAGGAGGAAGAATGGAACCTGTTGACCGACGAAGCTTCATGAAATCGATGGCGGGAGCCGCGGCCTTCGCGGCGGTAGATGGACGAGCAACCTCCGCAGCGGATTCTGGCCTGGTGTTTCTTTCCACCTGGATTCAGGGCAAGCGGGCCAATGAGCGGGCGGCGGAGATTTTCACGGCGGGTGGAAGCCTTATGGACGCGGTCGAAAAAGGCATCAACACAGCCGAGGACGACCCGAACATCAAGTCCGTTGGTTACGGAGGGCTGCCCAACGCCGAAGGCGTCGTCGAACTCGACGCCGCCATCATGGACGGCACGCGCCATCGCGCCGGGGCGGTCTGCAATCTCCACAGCATCAAGAACCCGATCTCCGTGGCGCGCCAGGTTCTGGAAAAGACCCGGCACACGACGCTGGCGGGCGAGGGTGCGTTCCGGTTTGCGCTCAAGACGGGGTTCCGGCCCGAACAACTGCTCACTCCCGAAAGTTTGAAGAAATGGCTGGAGTGGAAAGCCGATCCCAAGCGAAAAACTTTCTGGCAGGACCCCACGGAGAACCACGACACGATCGGCATGGTGGCCGCCGACGGCAAGGGCCACGTGGTCTCCGGCTGTTCGACGTCGGGCCTGGCGTGGAAGATTCCGGGGCGCGTGGGAGATTCTCCGCTGGTTGGGTGCGGCGTCTATGCCGACGACAACGTGGGCGCGGCTTCCGCCACCGGCGACGGCGACCTGATGACGAACTACTGCACGAGCGTCTCGATCGTGCACTTCATGGCACGCGGCGCGGCACCGCAAGATGCTTGCGTCGAGCTGCTCGAACGCATGGCGAAAACCGACCCCAGAAACAAGCAGGCGGAGGTCGGCATCATCGCGATCAACACGCGAGGCGAGGTCGGCGCGGCCTCCATGCAGAAGGGTTTCCGCCTGAAATATGCCCTCTGGCGCGGTGGAGAAAATCAGTTCCTGGAATCGCCGGTAGTGTTTTAAGGAATACGTTGCGGGCGGGTTGCAGGTTGTGAGTTGTCAATTCACGGTTGTGATTCGTCCGTCGTCGTCCGTGGAGTTGAGGATCCTCCTACCTTGAGGAACATCCACCCAAGCGCGATGAACACCAAGCAAGTGAGCAACAGCCCGTTCAGGCGGAAGAACGCGGCGGGCTGCGCGAAGAGCGATGCCAGCGGCTCCGCCAGCGGCAGGCAAAAGGCCGCGCTGACGTAAGCGAGGACGTTATCGCGGAAAAACAGGGCGATGATGCCGACCGCAATCAAAAGTCCCAGCAGATTGATTGACCCTCCGATCAAAAACTCCGGAAGCGAATGGGCGCGCGAGGAACCCAGGCTGAGAACTGTCAATAGTCCTCCAATCCACAGCCACAGCGCGCGGTGCGCCATTCCGTAATTCACCAGGTAGACGACCGCCGCCACCATCGAAGGGACGAACAACCCGTAGAGCACGCCGCGGAAAAGGTAGGCGACGCCGGGCCACGACGCATCGAACAGGTCGGGTACGACATCGACCCGCACCGGTGCAAATGTGTGAAAGCGGGCGGCAACGGAATCGCCGAAATGACCCAAACCCGCGGCCGCGGCAAGCGTCAGCACGATCGCGATGGCGGCGTCGCGCCGCCACACGCGCCGGGCAGAACCGCGAAACACCCGCCACGCGTCCGGATAGAGGCTGGTGGCCAACCCGGTCAGCAGGCAGCCCAGCAAACCCGCGACCAGGGGCACGATCACCAACCCCGCCACGACGGCAATCCAAAAGGCCGCCAGCGGCTCCGAGGTGCTGTACGCCTGGTAGAACTTTGATAACTGGTTCAATTGAGCAAGCGCCAGCGCTACCGCGACCATCGCTCCCACGGCCGCGGCCGGACGCCAACGAATCTCGCCGCGTCGCACCTGCCTCACGAACAGCAGTAAACCCCCTCCCGCGAGTCCCGCAATAAGAATGATGGAGGCGCCGAACAAAACGACGTTCATCAGGGTTGTTGCTTGGCGCTGGCGCTGCCACTCTTCCGGCAGCTTGAAAAATCGCGATAAGCTGACCACCTGATCGCCTGCTACGTTTACTTCCAGGCGAAAGTGCGCTTCGCCGACCTGCAACGAGGAGTCCGTCTCGCCCGCCTTGATCTGCCACACAAGCGTGTGGTCGGTCCGTGCCTTGCGCTTTTCGACGCGCGAATCCTGCAGTTCGTAATCCGCCAGGCGGTAGCCCTGCTTTTCGAGGAACTCCGCCGCGCGCGCCCGCGCCTCGTCGGATGAAAGCATTGCCCCGGGTGCGTCCTCATCCAGCAGATGCCGATACCCATACACGACGCCGGAAGCGGGATCGACAAAGACCCGGTGCTCTTCTTTTTCCAGCGGACGGAAGTAGCGCACCTGCCAAAGCAGGAGCCGCGTGGCCCGGCGGTAGATGCGGTCGGTTTCCTCGACCGAGCGATGTTCCAGGAGGTATCGGACGGCGAGCAAATCAACGTTTTCGTGCAGCCAGGCCACATGCTGATAGCGAGCCGGGTCCACCTGCCTCTGCCTTAGAAAATCATCGGCCTGGCGGATGGCATCTTGTCGCGTCACGCTCAACTTGATTCCTTCCCCAAAACGAGAGGCCGGCACCAACGCCAGCGCGAGGAAAAGCGCGGCGACCCCGCCGGCCAGCAGCAGGCGGCGCGGGTCGAGCGGAACGTAATCCAGCGGAGTCTCGGGGGCGGCGACCACTTCCCTGTGTTCTGTCCGGGAGATTCCTTCGCTGGCGTTGGTGAGGGTGGACTCTTCCGCGAACGTCCCCGTTCGCAAGTACGCCAGCAACGAAACCACCAGTGGCACGAGCATGATTCCCGCCGTGATCGCGCCGGAAACCATCAGGTAGTGATTGGGGGAACGCAGAAGAAGAAAAGCGGTATAAAGCGCGTCAACCGAGTAATGCCAAATCAACGTGGCCAGGATGCCGAAGCGCAGCATGACGAGGCCGATGATGACGCCGCCCACGCCCACTTCCACGCCGCGGATGAAGAACGGCTGATTCGGATATGCGGAATGAAGGAATCCCCAGACGAATGCCGCGACCACGAGCGCCACCGGCCGTGCGCGCAAAAGCCGGTTCAGATAAGGTATGGCAAAGGCGCGAAACTGTAGCTCTTCGGAAACGGCGGGAAGAAATCCAATGAACAGCACCCACACCCAGGGAATCCGCGTGCTGAGCAGGTCCGAGTAATTGACGTCGGAAGGCGCCCAGGCCCCCAGCTTGTTGGCGGCGAGATAAAAGGTCGTCTGATAGGCGAAGAAGAAAAAAGTGAGTCCGATCCCCACGACATTGGCCATGAAGAACGAACGCGAGCGCAGGCCCTGCCAGGTAAACGACCGCCGCAGCGATGCCAGTCCGGGATACCCTTCGCGATAGACCGGCTCGGAACCCGCCGTCAGAAAGAAGATCCACGCTCCCACACCCAGCGCCGCGAGCAAGCTGCGTTGCAGATAGCCGGCGATGAAACTCGAATAGGAGTCGGTGGTGGGGTAACCGAAGACCGCCATGGGGTAATTATTGAGCTGGCCCAGAAAATACAGGGCCGTCGCTACCAGGCCGAGAACCACCGAAAGCTTCAAGGGCACGTCCCGGTCGCGCAGGCGAAGCACCAGAATGATGAGCATGGCCAAAGTGAGGAGAATGAAAAAGACCTCGGCCACCAATTGCGCCGACTGGTTGCGCGAGCGGAGCTTGTCGTAGTCGCGGTTCCACTGCTCGGGGATTTTGACGAACTCGCTGTATCTTGCCACTTGATCGCCATCGATCTCGACTTCAACGCGCAGGCTGCCGTCGCCCAGGTTCACGCTTTTCTGCTTCCACGTGAAAGTGTGGTCAGTGCGCGCGGGACGCTTCTCGGTTTCGCCTTCGACGAATTCCAGGTCCGCCAAGTCGCGCTTCATGACCTCACGCAGGAATCTCTCCGCCGTGTCGCGAGCTGCGGCGGCCTCGAGGTTGGCGCCCGCCGCGGCCTCGGGAATCTCGTGGGCGTAGCGGACCACCTCGCCCGCCGGGGTGACGTCGATGCGATATTCCTCCTGCTGCTGAGGCTTGAACCAGCGGTGCGACCATCGCCAGAGGCGCAAGGGGCCGCGCGTCAGGCTGTTCATCCTTTCCAGGCCCTGCGTGCGCTCCACGTAAACTTTGGCCGCATCGTCGAAATCAAAAACGGCCGCGTGCCGATAGCCCTCCACGCGAACGCCGCGCTCAGCCAGGAACTTTTCCGCAATGGGGGCGGAATCGTCACGATTGACGCGAAAATCGATGGACGCCTCCGGAAAAGCCCGCCAGAAATACTTGGCCCCCACACCCAGCGAAAGCGCCGCAACCAGCACGACGATGGCGATGATCTTGTGCTCGGTGGAGGTCAGTTTGATCGGCATTCGATCCTCATCTAGTGCACCGCAATGGCGGGGATTATATCAGCGGAAGGAGGAGAGTTGTCAGTTGTCAGTGGTCAGTGGTTAGTAGTTAGTGCTCAGTGAGCAAGGCCGGTTGGGGGCGCGCCTCTGGCCCTTCAGACTTCACCCTTTACCCTTCAGCCTTTTGATCATCGTAAAGGCCGCGGTCCCATCGTGGTAATAGTGATCCAGCTTGTCGTATTTAACATAGCCACGCCGCTCGTAGAATGCCTGGGCGGTCAGGTTGTTCTCCGCGGTCTCGAGGGAAAGTGAAATGAACCCGCGCCTGCGCGCCCACCCCTCGACGGCATCCATCAACGCGTTTCCGACTCCTCGCCGGCGCCACGCTTCCACCACGTCAAGAGTGATGACGCGCCCCAGGAGCATCGTGGGATGCCGGTTGGCGATCAGAAACCCGACAGTCTCCTTCCCCTCTTCCGCCACCCAAGTCATCGATTCGCGATGACGAATAAAGCCTTCCAACTCCCTTTTGGAATATGAAATCCCGGGCGCGAAACACGCTTGGTCGATCTCGTAGAGAGTCGGGAGGTCGCTGGGACGGAAGGGGCGAAGTTGCATGTTCGGCCGTGGTCCTGCGTCAGTTGTCCGTCGTACAAAACACTCCCTGCCCCGGACAGAGGGCAACTGCCTACTGACAACCGCTCTAAAGCAGTCCGGTCTCGCGAAACCACGCTTGGGTGCGGCGCAAGCCCTCCTCCAGGCTGACGCGCGAGCAGTGGCCGAGCCTGGACTCGATATGGGACTGCCGATAGATCGCGGTCCCCACCAGGAACCCGAGGGTGTTGGCCGGAACGCGAGTTGTTTCTCCCTTGAATGCGGCCACGCGGTTGCGGTAATGGACCCACAACTTCGCCGCCCAGAGTGGGACGGAAGGGATGCCATTCTTCCCCGCCATGCGGGCGTAAGCGCCGAAGTATTCCTTCCACGTGGTTGCGCCATCGTTCACGAGAAAGGCCTCGCCCACCGCCCGCTCGTCCTCCGCAGCGAGAATGATCGCGTCCACAAGGTTATCGATGTAAACGTAGTTCAGCATTCCCTGGCCGCCGCTGACCAGAAACATTTTCCCCTTCTTGATTCGTTTGAGCGGGATGACACTCCAGTGCGTCGAGCCGGGTCCGTAAACGCCCGAAGGCCTCAGAATCACGCAGGCCATCCGGCCCTCACGGCGGTATCGCCAGACAACCTCCTCGGCGTCGAGCTTCGTGTCGCAATAAGAATCACCCGAGTGCCGGCGCGGGCTCTGGTCATTAACCTCACCCGAAGTCGCGAGGCCGAAAACTGCGATGCTCGAAATATGGACGAAACGGGAAACGCCTGCCGCGACCGCGGCGCGCAGGAGGTTCTCAGTGCCCGCCACGTTGGATTGTTCGAACGTCTCGCGGCTGGGAACCGACGAAACCTGGGCAGCCGAATGAATGACCACGGCACACCCCTGCACGGCTCGCTCCACCGCAGAAGCATCGGCAAGATCTCCCGGCACCAGTTCGACGCCGAACTTCGCAAGGCGCTCAGCCTTGGCCGGATTGCGCACCAGCGCGCGCACCGCGGCCTGCTTTTCATTCCGCAGGCGCTCGACGAGGTGGCTCCCGATAAAGCCCGTGGCGCCGGTGACGAGGATTTTCTGTTGGGCGAGATTCATTTCTAGAGAGTTGTCAGTTTTCAGTTCTCGGTGTTCAGTCGCGCGCCGTCAGCCGTAGGTGCCCCGCTCAAAGTGCCCGCCATTCCGACCCCATCCATTGGTCCAGGGAACTACGGACTACTGACCACTGACAAGAGCTTATCGATATCTTCCTCGTTGTTGTACAAGTACGGGGAAACTCGAATCATGCCGTGGCGCAGGCTCACCGCCACATGGTTGGCACGGAGCTTTTTGTGCAGCGCCGCAGTGGCCTCGGGCGAGTCCGCCTGGAAACCGAGAATCGTCGAGCGGTACTCAGGGCGGGCCGTGTCGGAGGGGCGATATCCTCTGCTCAGCAGCCCCTCCAGCAAGCGGTCGAGAAGGCGGTCGGAGTGTTCTGTCACAGTCCGCACGCCGGCGCGCTCGACAAATTCCAGCGAGGCTTCCAGCGCGTAAAGGTTCAGGAAGTTCGAAGTCTCAGGAGCATCGAAAATCCGCGCCGCGCGGACCAGCGTGAAATCGTCGCTGGGCAAAGCATCAAAGTCCTCGCTCCCTTCGACGCTCATCCAATTCACGACGGAGCACTCGAGACGCTCCTGAATCGCCGAACGCAGGTAAACGAACCCCGTTCCATAGGGCCCCAGGAGCCACTTGTAGGCGGCAACGGCAAGGACGTCGACCGGCAGATCGTGAACGTTTAGCTCCAGTGCGCCAACGCCCTGTGTTCCGTCCACCACGAAAAGACCACCCTGGCGATGCACCAAGTCGCCCAGCGCCGCCAAGTCAATCCGTTCCCCGCCCGTGTAACTGACCCAATCCAACGCCAGCACGCGGGTGCGCGGCGTGAGCACCGGCAGCACGTCCTCAACACCAATATGACCGCCGGCGGGTTTGACCACGTGGACGCGCACGCCCAGGCGGCGCAAATGCAGCCAGGTAAAGAGATTCGAGGGGAAGTTGCGGCTGGTGATGACCACCTCGTCACCCGGACCCAGCTTGAGACCCGTCGCCACCACACCGATGCCCTGTGTGGCGCTGTTCGTCAAAGCGATCTCCGCAGGGTCGGCGCCGATCAACCGCGCCAGCCGCGCGCGCACGCGGCCGGGCAGGTCGAAGTATTCCGGCGAGTGGAGCCGGTCGGGGTGACACTTCAGGTCAATGGCTTGCTGAATGCGCGCCACAGTTATGCGCGGGAACGGCCCCTGATAGGCGCAGTCCAGGTAGACCGTCGGCGCGAAGTTCTCGAACTCCTGGCGAAAGTCTCGCATGGCGGAACGAGCAGTCTACAGTCCCGGCCGCAAAAAAGACAAGTAGCGCCGTCCTTCAGGGCAGCATCATTTTTGAGACATGCCCTTTGGGAAAGAAGCAATCTACAGGCTTCACCTAATCTGTCGAAATGCCCTGAATGCCGGAGCACACCGGGAGGAACGTGGTTACTTTCGTCTGCCACTGGCGGCCGGGTGGCTACTTGTGCTCCGCATCGGTGAGGCTTTCGGTCAAGTGGCTCAGGATCAAGGTTGCCGTGTCGCCGACCGCCGCCTCCAGAGGTGGCGGGTTAAACGGGCGGCGCACGCTGTCCTGCCAGATGGACGCTCCGCTAAGGTCGTTGAGGTACACTTCCGCCCGGACAACCTTCAACCGGCGCTGGTCAAAGCAGGTTCCTCGCATCACGGCATCGGCCTCCTTGCGATCGGCCACGATGTGAAACCGGCGCGTCTTCGCCAGCCCTTCCGTGAGTTTCTCACCCAGCGAGTTGTCGATCCGCTCCACGTAGATCTTCCGAACCCGCAAGAGCTTTCGCGCGTCGATCGTATTCGACGTCCTCGGTCCGTATAGCGTCGGAGCGGGGGCCGGGCCCAGCGTGGGGCGCTTTTGTGGCTGTGGCGGTTGGGAAGGTTGGTCCTGCTGCTGTTCGGAGGGGCGCTCTTCCGGCGGCGGCGTTTGTTCCTGCTGGGCCTGCGCAGCCAACCCAAGGACCAAAAAGACCACCGTGAGATAAAGGGAGTGGAATTTCATACGGCGCCCACTTCCAGATGGGGGCACCGTGCCTCGATAGACAACGCTGCCCAGCGACCGCGAACCGCCCTGCACAGACTGGGCCACCGCCCTCTCGGATGGAGAAGCTCAACTCGAGGGGGGCCGGCTCAGTACCGACTCTGGCTTTCTCTCAGTGCCCTCTGCCGGTCTCTCAGATCCTGATTCTCATCCCTCTGGCGCTCGCGCAGTTCGCGTCTTTCCCGTTGCATCTGGTGCTTCATCATGAGGCGCTGGGACTTGGGTAAGTCCCGAGAGTTGAGGGACTCTTTTGTATACTTGTGCTTGAGCTTCATCGCCTGACGCTCCGCTTTCTGGCGCATCTGCACCTGGCCCCTTTCGCCCTTGAGGTCCTGAGCGGCTATCCAGGAACCCGAGAGACAAAGCCCAGCAAAAGCCACGATCGACGCCACGAAAAGTTTCCGCATTCCACCTCCCAGCAGATTACACCACGCGCGACACAGGTTCACCTTGCCGCCCCGTCCCATCGGGGCTTCGGACGCTGGATCCCCTCTCCCGGCGAATATAAGCCACAACGCAGCTTTTGTAAAACACATTCCGCCGCAGAGGAGAAGCGGGGCTCAATTGAAACCCGCCTCGGCCCATTTGCGCAGGGTCCCCTTCACCACCGTCGCGACGCAGGCGTTGACGCGACGGAAATACTCATCGGCTTTCTTCTGATCGAAATCGCGCGGCATGCCTTCGCCCGGCTTATAAAGGCCGATCGGAGAGGGCGCGGGCGTCGCCGACCAGCTCCCCGGCGGGGGGTTGGGCGTGGCCAGCGCGTCGGAGTACCGCTCCTTCTTCAACAGCTTGGGGTTGATGGCCTGGATGAAAGCCGTCTCGTTTTCTCCTGCGTGTCCGCCGGCATTGCCGAAAATCTCTTGCGTGACGTCGGCGCAGGTCGCCCACCAATTCACCACCAGAGTATTGACGCGCTGCTCGAGCGCCACGTCCTGCGCCACCTTGTTCAACGTGTCGGTCTGCGGGCCACCGTGGCCGTTGATGATGACGATGTTCTTAAAGCCATTGCGCACCAGGCCCAGCAGCACGGCGCGCACATAGGGCGCATAGACCTCGACGGGAATGTGCGTTGCGCCCGGGTAGGGCGCCATCGAGCCTGTTACGCCATAGGGGATGTGGGGCGCGATCAGCGCATTCACCTCGGGGGCGATCGCCTCGGCAATCTTCACCGGCGCAAGGTTGTCAGCGCCGTTGTTGACCACGCCGTGGGGCTCCAGCGTCCCCGTGGTCAGCAAAACCGTCTTCACCTTCGCCGGGACGATTTCGCGAAACTCCATCCAGTTCAAGTCATCCATGCTCCGCGAGGGCGGTTGTTGGGCAAGCGATGGCCTGACGAGGAAAAACCCCATGACCAACAAGCAAGCAAGAAAGGACCACATAGATCACTCCTTTTGTCAGCGCTTGAAGCCCATGGCGAGGGCGACCAGGTCGGCCATCTGCCGAATGCGGGCTTCGGAAAGACGCCGCGGCGAAACCGGCTCCCGGCCTTCAAACACACTGTTGCGTATAACGCCGATGTTCTCGCACTTCGCGATCGACCGGTTCGGGAGGGCGGTTTCTCCCGGCTCCAGCTCCAGATGCGTCTCGTATCGCTTGGGAGAAGTGGACAACGGAATGGTCAGCACGTCCCGCCCAAAACGATTGCGGATCTCCGTGGAAACCACGATGACCGGAATCGGCGGGCCATGCGGGTCGCCCGGGATGTCCACAAAATAAATCGCGCCACGTTCGGCCATTCTCTACTCCTCCCGGTTGACTTTCCCAAACTGTTCGGTTGAAAACCCGGCCCACGTTTCCTGTTCCACGCGTTCCGCCCCGGACATGCTGAGGTAGTAGGCGCGCTCCCTTTCCTCCATCATCTGCCGCCAAAGGAGTTCTTCCAGGGCCGCAGAGAACGAAGGCAGGCCGGCATCCCGCTGATATGCGGTCACGCGCTTGATCAGGTCCGGAGCGAGCGTTGCGCTGATCTTCTTCCTACGACGTTCCGCAATTCGGGGCATAGATTTCCTCCCTCAATACTACCATTATAGGACAGACATCTGACAAGACGCAATACATTCCCTCCCCGGTAGTGGGTCAGTTTGTCTCAAATCGAGGCGAGATCACTTTCCGCTATCGCCGTTTCAGGGGAGCCAGTGCGCCATCTGGGGCGTTGAAGATCCTCAGCACTTGTCCGGGTTGCCGACTACCCGCCCAAGTGTCGTCGAGTTTGTAAACACTGGGGCGTTTGTCAGGACTAACAAGCGTCGATCGCCCGGTGACGTCGTGTCAGAATCTAGCCGCACAAGGCCGAACTCGCAACCAGACGGCTCGGGGGCCGTGCTAGACTGAAAACAATTCGATGGATCATGGCAAACAGCACTGGGTTCCAACTTCTTATCTAGAGGCGTGGTGTGACCCTGATCTCCCGCCGGGCTTTGAGCCTTATGTGTGGCGGTTCCCGAAGGATGGAGGTAAGGGTCAACGCAAAGCCCCTCACAACATTTTCGCGGAGACGGATTTTTACACGATCCATCTTCCTGATGGCCAGCGAGATCTCTCCCTGGAACATGGCCTCGGAACGCTTGAGGAGAAGTTCTGTCGAATACGAAAGGCGCGTATCGATAACCGCGAACCGCTGAACACAGAGGAAAAGGTATGGTTCTGCGCGTTCATTGCCGCCATGCACTTCCGAACACGGGCCCAACGTAATGCGTTCCAACAGCAGTGGGGACATGCTGTCAGAGTGGCCGAAGACCTTCAGCAGGCGCTAGATGCGATGACGCCTGAACAACTTCAACAATATCGGCCGCCCAGATCCCTCGGCGAGACGAGAGGACCGTCACTGACGATTAATGACGTAAAGAAGCTCGCCGATGAACCGATTCAGTCCATGTTGCCAACGATAATCGAGAGAGACCTGCCCGTGCTCGAGGGGATGAATCTTGTCATCTTCACGACGGACGATGATATTGGATTTGTTACGTCGGATCATCCGTGCGTGTGGTTCGATCCACAAGGAGGTCGAAGACCGCCGATGCTTCAGTCACCCACGATTGAAGTGTCGATGCCGGTGTCGCCGAACTGTCTCGCTCTCCTATGTTGGGAAGACTTTCCGAATTTCCAGAACATGAGTCTGCTCGAAGTGGACAACGCGAACCGGTTCCAGCAGGTGGCCTGCGACGAGTATTTCGTCGTTCGACGGAACGCGACCAAACCCGTCTGGTTTACTTAGCGGCGCTGACCTAGTGACACGCCGGAATAGAAGGAAGAACATTACGGTTGGGTCAGAACGGACACGAGATGAGAGATGAGCCGCCTGCCCTTGTGTGGCCTCGCCTGTTGGAGTTGCCATCGGACAGTGTAAATGTCGTTTACCTTGACCTTAACCACTGGATATCCCTTGCGCAGGCGTCCGTCGGTCATTCAGCGGGCAGTTCGTTCGCGAGAGCACTTGAGGGGTGCCGTGCCGCTCGATCGGCATGTACTGCGGCGTTCGTTCTGTCGTCCACACATTATTTTGAGGTCTCCAAGATCAAGGATCCGG
>Ga0315284_10009264_pt1 | contig 14040 bp, 17 predicted proteins | sample YL17G09_16_MG_FD_203696 | JGI IMG/M metagenome (GOLD analysis project Ga0315284, IMG submission 203696) | Sediment microbial communities from Yellowstone Lake, YNP, Wyoming, USA - YL17G09_16 | ecosystem: Environmental > Aquatic > Freshwater > Lake > Sediment | place: USA: Wyoming | collected... | reverse complement strand
GAGGATTTGCCCCTCGCGGCAGTCAATTCGATTCTGGGTCTGGCGGGCCTGAGCACATATGCCCTCAAGACAGCAGCCTCAGACCCGGTAGCGGCGGCATTACGCTTCGTTTCTCCCCCCGTGGGATTCGTAACGGATGTCTGGAAAGACGTGACGGGTCAGAGTTGGGGCAAGGGCAGCAAGGCTGTGCGGTATATCCCGCTCGCGGGCGATGCCCTGTATTACTGGGCACCCTTTGGGCATGGGTATCACGCCAGGAAGGAAGTAGCGAAGGCGGACTTCAATGCTTCCCTGATGGACATGCGGCGGAGGGCGTATACGGCGTACAGTGGTGGAGACCCCGGCACAGCCCGAGCATGGATGGATAAATACAACTCTCTCCTGCCGGCAGGGAAAAAGAAGATGGTGTTTTCCGATGTGCAATACCCTCCACGGGATACTAGCGAACGTAAAGCTTCAAAAAATTTGAAGGATCAGGCAACCGCTGCAATGCGGGTTGGAAACACAGGAAAAGCTCGTACATTGCTGGATGAGTACAATAGGAATCGGCGGAGTGGGCGGTTGAATATAGGAGACTTGAGAGAGTCCGCCGCACAAGAGGAGGAGTAGGAGTCATGCTGACAGGGGCAGAACAGTTAGAAATCCAGCGGATTGCCGAGCTAGAAGTGCGGCGGTATTTTGACCACTACCTTGAGGTAGTATTCCCCGCTCAAATGCAACAGGTGGTAGGAGCACATAACATAGACGAAACCTCTCACGGGGGTGTAATCCTGCGAGTACGGCGTACCTTTTGGCTACTGCTCGGGGCCTCGGTAATGGGGGGGCTTGGGACGGGATTTGGGATTGAGCGTCTTTGTAAATTGCTGGGTGCAATCTGATTCGTTTCGCCTGTTGCCACACTGCGCCCAGTCGATTGTCCTGATACTCTTAGAAATCTCCCCCCCACCCAGCCCGAATGCTTGCAACTTTTTGTAGTCTAGGTACAGGCGGCAGACACCACGCAAAAAACCGGGGGAGAAATTGCCCACAATCCCCTGTCGATTCCACCACAGCCAACCATCGGCCTGAGCGTGTTTGAGCAAGTCCTCGGCCCCGATCCACTCAAGGTCGATTCTATCTGTAGGTGTAAGTATTAGCCAGGAACTCACTGATCCACTCCTTTGTCGTATACATCCGCCAGCCTCGGCTCATCGTCTGTAACTTCACTCCTCTGATGCCAATCTTCGCCCAATTGTAGGGCGTCATTCGTGACACACCCCCGGTGTCGGGGAAGTGTTTCCTAATGTAGTCATAGGCATCGCACATCTTGACACGTTTGGGAGGTTGTCTCGGTTTTTCTTCCATGTATAGCTCTCATTCTCTCAAAGGCCCCGCGTTTGGGGTCATCCCCATCAATCAGGGGTCGCTTTCCACCCCGCGTTCCAATCCAGTTAGCCCACGGAATGCACTTGGGGAAGTCGATCTGGTAGGTTCGTCGCTTCTCACAGCAACTCACCCTGATATTGTGGGTCTGACCGTGCTTGCACACAACGTTCATAATCCAACAGGGAAGACTCTCGGGGGATGCGAACCCCCCGAGAATCGTGAAACGACCCTCCCCAATGGCTCGCCCGCAGGCAGAAGTGGGGGCATACTCCGTAGCCACTTTGGCCAAATCGTCTCGGGTTCTAATGGGCAGGAGAGAAATCATCGCTTTGCCAAGGTCCGCTAAATACCAGATGCGTTACGCGGGTTTTACGCCCCACGAGTTCACGAAGATGGCGTAGAGCACGCCTGAGTCTTACTCCGTACAAATGCGGACTACTTTCTCTGTTCCCCTCGCCAGTTGCCATACAAATAGTCGTGCGGACAGATGGGGCTAAGCGTCCGTCAGCCAGTGTTCCCGGCGGATCAACACGGGCGTCTATAAAGTAGGTAAGCATCCATCACCTCACTTGGGTACATTGACAAGTCATTTGAATCTCGCCTTGTGTAATTCCTTATGATGTTTCCGGCAGAGCCATCTAACATCCAAGGGTTTTGAGTAATCTTTGTAGTGCCCATCCGCTTTGGCGTCTCCGCATATTTCGCAGGGCAATCTAATCAGTCGCCTATCACGAATGGCGTTATTCACCGTATGGGTAGCCTTTTCCCGATCTGGATGCAGTTTATGTCTGAGGGAATTGATACGTGCCCTAGTAACTTTTCCCTTTGCGGAAACTCGATAGCGTACTTGAGCACGATTACATGCGACTTTACCCGCGTCGGTTAGACGGTAGGCTTTTTGATACGCGGGCTGGTATACTCGTAAGTATTCTTCTGATCGGGGCTTCATGCCTTTTTGAACCTGCCCTTCCAATATTTCTCTCCGGGGCCGATGGGGCAGATTTCGTGATACGGCACACCGTCTAGCACAACCCCGGCCCCGAGGATTGATCTGGTTTTCGTGTACTGCCCATAATTGAAGGCGTATTTCTTGTCGTCAATTCCACAACCCACATCCATTCCGAAGATACGGCGAAGGGGATTGGCAGCCCATTTAATTCCGGCTGCGGAGTGGCAATGGCCCATTACCACGCTCATCAGCATCTTCTTCATGGCGTTGTATGCGGGGTGAATACCCGAGCACCCCGTACCGTGGAAGTAGTACACATCGTCTATGATGAAGTCATATTCCCATTTCCACCTGCCCGTACCCCACGTCTCTTTGAGTGTTTTCACCAGTTGGGCGGGGATATTCACCGTCTCTGCTAGTCTGATTAGCCGCTCATCGTGATTTCCGATGCAAACCCTCGCGTTAGGGAATGCCTCAACCCAGCGGGAGACTCTCGATTGTGCCCGGGCATATTCCTCGCTAGGGCCGGGGGCATCGGGGTGACGCGAATGAAAAGAGATATTGTGCCAGTCAACCACGTCGCCAATAAGTACAACCTTTTCACAGTTATATTTGTTGAACAAATCCCAACAAAACGGAAGATATCCGGGATGGGTGACCGGAGCATGGATATCGCCTATGGCGAGAACTCGACTCATACGTCTCCCGGTAGAGATTTGGAAAGGACTTCTAGTACGCGGAGATAATTCACGTCGCAATATCGGAGAAGATTACCCGTCTCCGCATCTCTGATCCTCAACTCCAACCAACGAGCCAAGAAAAACTCAGCAGTAGCTCCCGTGCTCTTTTCCCACTCCGGCAGCATAACGATTGACCCTTTGCGACTCGCGACTAAAAGTAGGGCAAAGAGATCACGATAGACGAAGGGTTTGGGGTCGTTCACATCTCCGATGCCCCCGGCCCGGTCGATGTCAGCGGGACTGATGACTGTAAAGCCCCATCGCACCCACTGATCCCGTATTGCGTCGAAAGCGGGGAAGTTGAATTCCGCGAGGCCTCGCATCGGCCCCGCGAGATATATCCACTTGTCGTCAGGGTTACTCCCCTTGGCGGGATGAGTGGTGCCGCATGCAATATTGAAAGATACTACAGGATCACACCCAAGTGCCATTAATTCTTGATGGTCCGTGGTTGAGCACACTCTGCGGGGGGGAAAATAGCTGTAGAATTCTCGGTTTGTGGGTTCGGGTTCGGGTGCGGAGACGGGGCATTGGAAACTTAGGGGAAAACGCTCTATCTCCTCCTGGAGCATCGCTAATGCCCGCCACGCAATTTTCGCGGTATGTTGCAACCCGTCAGTGTCAATCTTGCCTCGCTCAATCAAATGCCGTGCAATGCAATCGGCATGATCCGTTGATTTCTCGCGTGTCCAGTGCATAGTTTCGCCGGGATTATGCTGCTGATTTCCGATGAGACTCACTCGGGCAACCTCGGCTATTGCATCGGGGAAATAGTCGAGTACACCGCGAGCAATCGGACGTTCTTTACGGTCGTTTTTTTCTGTGGGTAAAATCACGTTCCTGTCTCCTATCGGTTTTCCTCTGTAAGTAAATCTGCCACGTGGAAAAATCTGTTCTCGCATCCATCGTTCCAAATCTGAATCTTCGATACTCATTGAATTCACCTAGTTAGGTCTACCCGTGTACTTTTTCGCTGCCCAATTTTTCAACGTCACCCCCCGATAAACGCTGTAGACGATCCCACCCCTCTCATAGGTAGCACTGTGGGCGGACGGGGCGTTAGCCTTCATCCGTTCCATGAAACGACTCCGGGACACTGGCTTGATCCCCCTCTCTCCGATCCAGCCCGTCCAGGCGTCAAACAACTCATCCTTCCCCACCTCTAATTCTGTTTCGATATCACAGCACTCCTCAACGAAAGACGCGAGGGGGCTTGTCGTGATCCGCCACTCAGCCAGGGCTAATTTGCTGGATTCGGGAAGAGAGAACACACCCCGCTCCCTGAGTCGCTTCAATCCCGCAAGTGCCCACACTGCAATACCTGCGATCTCCTTGACGAGTTTGTGTTCAAGTTCGATATCCTCTCGACCCGCAAAGGAGCGGGTAAACTCCAGGATATTCAGCCGTCGCAGCATCGCCCCCGCATTATCGGTCAACTCGGGAAACTCATTGGCGGCAATGCTGATTCGAGCAAACAGCCGGAGTCGTTTGATCGCCTCCATAAATTTACGGTTGACCTGTAAACCATCCCCCGCAGTGATACTCAACAGCAACTCTAATGCTCGCGGCATGTCCGCTTTGGGGGTCACGACAGCATCCGGAATGGTACAGATGAGACAGTTCACTAGTGGCTGAAGTCCGAAGTCCCCGGCCAGACACCCGTAACTTGTGGAGGAAGACTGGTCCTCACCAACAAGGGTGTTGAGGACTTGGAGAATAACGCCCTTCCCCGCACTCGTCGGTCCCCGCAGGAACATCATTTTCTGCATACTGGTGTCGGGGACAAGGCAATACCCAAACCACTCTTGCAACAGACCAACCTTTAATTGCTGATCCGATCCCTCGAATATGTCATCCAGAAACGTGAGCCACAGCGGGCATTTCGCCGAAGCGTCAAAGGCGTAGGGGATCACAACTGTGCTGAAGAAGTCAGGTGTCTCGGGCTGTAACCCAAACGTGTTGACACTGAGCAACCCATTGGCAAACATAATCAGGTTCTTAGGGTCTTCCCCCTCAACCCCGTTGAGCCAGCAAGGACAGTTTTCAGAAGTAATCAAGGTAGCCTTTCGTATGTGCTTCTCTATATTCACGATCAACCCTGATCCGAGGTTGAGCGGTTCGGAACTCGGCCCTTTTGCTGTCTGTGACAGGTACATCTTGCCGTCGCCCCACAGGAGTAAGGGTTGTTCAAACTCGGCCTCAGTGAGCCTCCGATACCTGCCTGCAGAAAACCTCCACCATTCTTCCCGCCAATTCCGCAACAAATACCGATCCCCCAACCGATGCCTCTGATTCAGGTATACGGAGGCAATCGTGGTATTGAGGGCATCGGGGAGCACAGCCCCTTCTGCGTGCTCTCGCCCGTTCTCCTCCGCATAGGCCAACAGCTTCTCGCGGGTCAGCCCGTACTTAGCATACCACGCCCTCAAATCCTTGATGTGTTCTGGGGGCATGACCATGCGCACGCTCCTGCACGAGCGTCTGAGCACTTCTGCCAATGCTTCCATGCCCTCTTTACCCGGCCATTTCCCGTCGGACTTTTTATCGTTCTCTCCGACAATCAGGACATCCCGACCCCTTTGTATTTCGGCTGCCTCACCCAACCCCGCTTGATTCGAGGGACGCCCCACCGCGACAAACCCCAAGTCCATTGCTGCCGCAACATCACTCATGCCCTCTACGTTGATTACGGGGTACTCGCTCGGGGGCAGAGCAGAGGTATCAGAAGAGAATTGCCCCTCAGTCTTACGGATGTGCAAATGCCCCATCTTCATCCGCCGGGGCGAGTCAACCCTGATGCAGATGACAGCTTTGGGGTCTTCGGGGTTCTCCGATGAGAGCAAACAACCATCGGGTTTATCGCAGATGGGGCACAAGACCCCAGCGTCCATCGTTCTCACCCAGTTCTCAGACCCCGGCTGATACGCCATTCCCCCTCGCTTGTGCTTGGGGTTGACCTCATAGATGAGGCCATGTTTCGACTTGGGAAACATGACCTTCATGTCGTTTTGCGAGCGGAGGCTAAGCCCTACGGGTTCTCCGTTTGCATCCCGCTCGGGGATCACCCACCAACCTTGATAATTGGGCCCTTTGGTAAACTCAACAATGGGCACCCAGCCCAAAGCAAGACGGGTAAGAGAAGCCGCCGATACCCCAAGATGCTCTGCTAAAACCCCGAGCATTCCAGAATAAACATTACCCTGAAACTTCTCCAACAGCGATTCTATTTTGTTGATTATCGGCATAGGACTAGTGGGCCGAGTTGGAGTTGCACCAACGTTCCTCCACAAATGGGAGGCGTTCTATCTGGCTAAACTACCGGCCAACCTACTCCAATTTAATGTCCGGGAGTAACGGACAAACATTACTCCACCGAAGGCCCCCCATTTCCGGAGCGAGGGGACTTAATTGGGTGGAGATCAGATCACAGTGCAAGGTCCTTAATTACGAGATCACGCACCTTTGCCCAATCAGCGGGGGTAAACTCAGTTTCGTCCTTGTCACCGCCGACTTCGGTACATGCGTCGATCCAGGCCGATTCAATATCGGTATCACTGTTATCGCCCTTGTTGATGCATACATAATCCCAACCCTCGACTTGGGTGCATTCACCGGGGAGACCTGTTGCCAAATCGGGCGATTCGTCAACTGCGGGCGGGAGAACGGGGACGGGAACAGGAGCAGGGGCGGGGGGAGGAACAGTGGCGTTTTTTCGAGGACGACCGGGGCTTCGCTTCGGGGCAACCGGAGGCGTGGCCGTCGAAGACCCAGTTTTCGCAGCAGCGGGTGTAGCGGTAGTAGGTTTCGAGACCCCGGCACCAAGCGTAGGGTTCTCCGCCCTCGCCGCCGCCGCATCAGCCTGAGCCTTTGCCATCTTTTCCATGTTGACACTCGGGCCGGGAGTGGGGGGCTTGACCGGGGCTGCGGGCTTCGCGGGGGCAGATGCAGGCCGCACAGAGCGAGTGACCTTCAACTTGGCATTGAGAGTCTTGACCGCAGCGGCGTCAAGAGACTTCAACTCGCGGGTCGGGGAGGACTCCCATGCGTCAATCCAATTGATCTGAGGTTTCACCTTCCCTTGATACTCGTGGTTTTCCAGTCGGAACAAGAGCTTCTTGCCGACCAATGCTCCGTTGCCGAGCGAGTCAAACTCCTCGCCATCCCACCCTGTAGCCAGTTTCAACTGCCCGTAGTTCTTGAGGTCTGTCTGCCCTGGTTCAAACACCTCAGTAGAGTTGAACAACACGAGGTAGGCAACAATATCCTCGTCGAAAGAAGACCAGTCTACCCAACCCGGTTCGGTAAACTTGAAGTGCTCCATCCCTGCCTTGTCATCGACCCACTTCTCAAGGGCCTTGAGCCGCAGCACCGCTTGCGGAAAACCGCCCGATGATTCGCCCAAAGCCGATTCGAGAATTTCACCACGATAAACGCCAGCCGTATCCAGTTGATTCACGATCACCTCTTAGAGTAAACGCCGTATGTTCACTAATGTGCCCGCCATAAAAAACAGGCAACCGATTAAAAACAGAATGTTCGCCGCCATTAATCTCCAGTCTTCTTCTCCTCAAACTCACGAATCTTGTCCTGTAGATCAGAACATGTGTCTTTCAATTCAACACACGCATCCTCCTGCTCGTTAAGGAGTTTCTCCACATCATCTCGCTCCCGCTGCACCTCAGCACACGCCTCCTTCTGTTCGTTAAGGAGTTCCTCCACATTATCCCGCTCCCGCTGCACCTCAGCACACGCCTCCTTCTGTTCGTTAAGGAGTTCCTCATGGAGATTCATTACATCGGTCAGTAATTTAGCAAAACGGTTTCTCATGTTTCTACCCTCGCTCCCCCAAAAACAAACGACCACAATGAGTCATCCCCAGCTTCGGCGAAACTAATCACCGTGGGAATGCGATACCCGTTGATGGGTCGGGACTTGGCAATGAAGTGTTGTGCCCCGCCGGTGTACACGCTTCGCACGGCATCAGTCGCTTGCACCTTCCCGACCCTCGCTTTGTCGTGATCCGCAGCTACGCGGAAATCGGCATAACCAATGCGGAAGACGTGATCGGCCCACTCGCACAACTCCAAGCGCACGCTGTACTGCTTGTTGTGCTGAAGTTTAGGTCCGTCCTCAAGATAGTCCATGCCCTCTGCGTTCGCTAGAGTGATCTGAGCAAGCTGGGCCAAAAGAATCACGCTACGCCCCGTCCGTACCAGGGCATCGAGATCGGAGAGAAGCAACCGGTAACACTCAAGCTGATGAGCGGGACCGTCCCACCCGTATTTTCGCATACTCGCAACCGTACCCCCTTGTGCAGTTTTGTAGTGCTCATAGATGTACGGTTCCATCTGCTCATCTAGTTTCGTCACCGTGTCGATGACAACGGTACAGCCCTCGGGCCATAGATTCTTCTGATGCAGGACATCCCGCACATCCTGAAACCCGACGATATCCGGGATTGCGTTCACCGGCTCGCCCGTCTTAGAGTTCGGGATCATCCGCCCGCCATCGTCTACCCCGATGAACACAGCACCGGGAGCCATTGCGGCAAGGGTCGTTTTGCCGATGCCACTCTTGCCATACATCACGATCTTCTTACCTTGACCCTCGCTCGTCCAAGGTCTGATACTGAACACCTTAGCCACTCGAGCGGAGACAGCAGAGGGTTTGCCCAGAGTGAGGGGTTTCGTTAGCGAAGGGGGTTTAGTCAAGTGGGGCCTCCGTAGAGAGGACGAGACGCAACGGCCCAATGCCGATCTCAATCACAGTGCCCCCAAAGTTCACCCATGCGACTCCGAACAACCAATCTCTCCACGTAAAGGCGAAATACAAGTTCATTAGTTCTCCTATTAAAGACCGATACTTATTTGCAACCACACCGGTCCGATCCGAATCACAAGGCAGTATGCGGTCCTACCGATGTACAACTCAGCACCAAACATCCACGATAACCAACACGTCTGTACGAAAAATCGCATAGGTGCTTCTTAATTAATCGGCCCAAGCCGTATCTTGCCAATGAGATGAATCATCACCCTGAAAATACTCCTCAATATACATCTGGTGTATCCTCGCCCGTTCCAACCAGCGAGCCTCACCATCGAAATACCGTGGCCACCAGAGAAACCGCGAAACAATCCGTCTCATCCCCTGTTTCGGGATGGGTTTAGTCTTCCATCTCATTCTTCCTCCGTAATTAATCCCGCGTCTAAAACGGGGTCAACAAAAAGACGCCGAAAGCCGGGAGGGGTGGTACACCCATCACACACGGCGTCAGCACCACACCCAAAGCAAATCGGGATATACGAACAAGGGAAAGTAGCCCTGCATTGCGACTCGTTTTCATACCAATGCCCCGTCTTATCGAACAGCCGTTGCATCTCGTAGATGTTGAACAACTCACATCGAAACTTACGAATTTCCTGATCTGTACGAACAATCTCCTTGCGGGCGTAGTAGAACTCGGGCCGCGTGTGGATATCAGCCAAGAGTCGAGCACCGAACATCTCCACCGTCTCCCTGATTGCGAAGCCTTTTTTACCCTGCTCGATCTCAGCCACCTCACCACCCACCGTCATCGAACGGGATTGTTGTTGTCCCGGATTGTCAATATCGGGAGTATACACAACCGCAAACACTTGCCCGCAATACTCTCCGGTTTGAATGAACTCAGCGGTCTCCTTTTGAGTCAGCATTGCGGGCTTGATCGTCGGCTTGTGCCAAACGTCGTAGAGGGTATTGCCAGGGCGATCATCCGTGGAGAACTCTACCCCCGCAGCACTCAGAATATCATTGCCCTCGAATTCGACGAGATCACGGAAAGCCAGGGCATACATCGAAACCTGTGTATCCTTCTTTGCCCTATCCCAGTAGTCAGAGTCAGAAGCAATGGATCGGCTCGTGCTCTTTCGCTCCATACACCCCACCATCCCCTGCCATCTGACAATATGGTCGAATTTCCCGACTCTCACGACTTCATGTAGGGGTAAGGGTAATCCCGTTCTAGGGGCGTGAAGGGGTAGATCAAAGGGCACCTCAGAAGCCAACACCTCTACGGGGTCATTCTGCCAGTACCAAAGATACCCGATGAAACTGGTGAGGAGAATCTGCCTCTCTAGCGCCCACTCTTTTGCTGTCTTACTCGCGGGCATTTGCCTATATCGCTGATTCAAATGTTCAACAACCTCACCTAGAGCAATCTCTTTCCTCTCCTCGTGGCCACGATCACCGAGTTCAACACGGGCCTGTTCAACCCTCGCTCCGGCGTAAACCTCGTGCATCGAATGCCAGTTTGTACCCATACGCTGGCTGTCGGTGTCTGCAGTGAGCCGCAAACCCTCGCGGTAGGCGAGTCTGAAACGCTGGGGGCACGCCTTCAAAGCGGATATAGCACTCGCGGAAATGTGAAAGCATCGGGGATTAACTTGGGGCATTCCTATAACCTCGCAAAGACTTCATTGGTCGCTTTCCGTGACTCCTACCACCCCCACTCGCACAATACGCGAGGGCTTCGGGAGACTGTTTACCAAACTTCCTGTCTGTCTCACTGCCCGTACACATTCTTAGAAAGTGGCAGATTAGCAGTGCATCCATTCTGCCATCAAGAATTCCCCCTCGGGGGCCATGGATCAGAGTTTTGTGCTCGGGGTAGAGGCGTTCAAATTCCTCAGCAGCTCGGTCATTCGCCCCCGCAATGTCCTTACCGTCTAAGCCGAGTCTGCCTTTCCAGAGGTTAGGAGCGATCAGGAAGTAATTAAGACCTTTGAGAAAAGCGAATGCCTCCAAGTAACCCAATTGCTTGCCGAATCGCATGGACCGTTCAGCCCCTTCACCGGGCCGAGTATGGGGGTCTTCGATTGCGAGGGCGCAATCGGGCAATCGACACAACCGTAGAAAGTGCCCCCGGAGCGTAGGCAGACATAACTCGACTCTCCCCTTCTTCTCAGTTGTGGGCATATCTTCGACATGCACGCTACTCCCTGTTGCGTTCATCCAAGCAATCGCCCCGGAAAATCCCGGATCAATTCCGCAGTAGAAGCGAAAATCCCGAGTAGGTAGGTTCATCAGTGCGCACAGTAGAACTTAGAGACCTTACCCTCAGCACCCAGGGGACAGTCGGGTGCCCACGCCGGGCGTTTACTCATTTCTTGGATTGCTATTAGCAACGCTTGTTCTGGCTGATCCTCTGGCACAACAGCCACGACTTCATCGTGACAATGCAAAGCAACGTAATAGCCCAAGTCCTCAAGCCTTAAAATCGCTTCGGCAAGAATGTCTCTCGACATTGCTTGCACTGTATTTTCAGCCAAGTGTCCTCCCCACACATGACCCCAACTCTTCGTCATCTCATTCCATACCTCAATCGTCGGGCCGAAATTCCCACCCTCCTTGAGCCGAACCTTGTGGTAGTAGAGTTCCCTACCGCACGGCAGCACAATGGCTACATCGCAATCGGGCATACTACGGAACCTCAGACCACGGGGCATCTCGCAGGACTTGCGGTAACGGGCCGTATAACTGAATGCCCGCTCGATATCCTTCCAAAACTGTGTGATTTTGGGATGTTCGGCTCGATACGTGTCCCTGATCTTCAGGGCCGTATCCAGGTCAAACTCCCCCTCGCCCATTTCGTGAATCCGATCTTGACCCATCCCGTACCCGCAGCCGAGTATCCCAATCTTGCCAATACTGTTTCTCGCCCGTCGCATCCGAGCTTCGATAGCGGGAATCCCTCCCCCGTCTTTCCGGGGTTTGCGCACTGCCCACCCCAGCACCTTTGACGCGAATCCGCAGTACACCTCTTCATTGCGAGCGAATTTCGTTACAAGATCATCCTGCCCCGCAATCCATGCGAGCACACGAGCCTCGATCTGAGCCGCGTCTGCGATCACTAGAGCGTGTCCCGGTGGGGCCACAAGCATCTCCCGCACTTCATTAACGAGCTTGTGGCCCCGACTGCCCAAATTTTGGAGGTTGATCTTCTCTCCCCCGCTCCAACGCCCCGTGTGCGCTCCATAGTACTTGAGGGGCACAGCCAGTTTGCCCCCCGTCGCTGTTGCCTGAGCCATGATTCGTTGCACCCGTTTAATATGAAGGGGCCATGACGACGTAGCTGCTCTCGCTGCCATCAACCGACGTACCTTCTCATTTGGGTGTTTCTCTAACTTCGCCCGTTGCGGATCATCCTTTGCTATGGCGAGAATAAACCCACTCTTCCCGGTCTTGTAGTATTGTGCGGGATTATCCTCGACACCCCGCAGAGCATCAATAAGTTCCTGCTCAAATCGCAAATCCCCATTTACCTCGATACGAGTCAATCCCGTGGGCTGCAATACCGCGTCAATCTCAGCTTCCATCCGCTGTATGAGGTTGACCCCCTTCTCATTGTCCACGCAGAGAGTAGGGGACAGGAACAACTCAAGGGTGTGCTTCATCAGGGGAAGCTCAACATCGGGGCGACCGAGGCGAGGCAGCAGAATCGTGAACAGTTCCCACTCTCGCATCACGTCATTACTGCCATAGGCGACTAGAGTTTGTTCTTGCCCCAGGGGAATGAGGGAGATCGGAGTTGGGAGTCTCGGTCCTTTCTTCCTGCCTTTTGAGGTTTTGGCGAATCGCTTGCGGTAGGTGACGCCTTTAAATTGCGAGGTGTCGCCCTTTTGGGGCAGAGCAAATCGTTTCGTAAGGGCGTCAAGGCTATTTGAGGTACGAGCGTTCCAATGTCGAGCAAGTCCCAATGTGTCAATGACGTGGGGAGGACTGATGCCATACTTCTCCTTCAAGATTAGCAGATCAAAGGCAGCGTTGTGAGCGATTACCGTGAGCTTTTCGAGGTTCTGGCCGTACTCCTCTTGAAGATAATCGAAGTGTTCTGTTACGTGAGTTTCCCCAAGATAGAACCGAGTCTGGTTTTGGTAATCGCCGAATGGGGCCTTGCCCCCATCCATCAACAAAGTCCCCATCCCCAGCACCTCAAACTCGGGCGAGGTGACGTATTCAACCGTGCTCAGTCCGTCACCCCTACCCGCCAGTTTGTACTCGCCATCGAAATACGTCTCAAAGTCGATGACAAGGACATCAGTGGGGTAGCGGCAATCCTTCAGCACCTTCACCCACGCGGGAACGTAGGCAGAGTACATGGGCAGCTTGTAGTGCTCAAGCTGCTTGAGGGCGTAATCCTCTAATTGCACGGGGAGCATCTTCATGCCGCCGGGGAATTGAGGGGGTGGGGGTGGGGGTTTAGTCATATCTGAAAATCCCGTCCACTCTCCACATTGTTCTCCCCAACCGCAGGAGTAGCAGGAGTTACGTCATTGCTGAGCGCTTTTACAACCGCAGCCAGGTCAAATAAGATCATCCGCCCGTTGATCCGCGTGCATGGAATACGCCCGGCTTTGGCCCATACGAGTAAGGTCTGCCATGTAACCGGAAGCCGCAGTTTCTCTATAACCTGTTTTGCTCTCATTAGTTCGGGCATTTTCATATCTTCTTCGCATGGGGGACAGGGGGCATACTTCGATGCACAACTTCAAGCGCCTTGATTGCGGGTAGGGTCATCAGACAATAACCCGTTTGCACTGACCCATACGGGAGGAATGCGGTGGGGCACAGAGCGATCTCCCGCAACCACTCAACTCTCGCAAGCAAATGCTCAGTCGGCCTCCCCGCATCCAGGGAGTCGTAGTATGCGAGAATCGTATTGCCGACGTGGTGACAGATCAGATTGCCCCAACTACTCTCTGTTGAGCGGTCATGGTCAAGGGGATGTTGCTTAAGAGTGCGGGGAAACTCGCTGCCCCGCGTAGGGGCCATCCCAGGGGATAGAGACTTGAGATACCCAAGGACCAGTCCCTTAAGTCCCATACCTACAATCCGATGCTCGCAGAAATCACAGATCGCCTTACGAATCGCCACTGCCGCTGACGCAATGGCCGCTTGTTCGTCTGAGCAAGGGGGCTTTATTCCGATATCTTTGTTAGGTGGTTT
>Ga0315284_10009261_pt1 | contig 14042 bp, 11 predicted proteins | sample YL17G09_16_MG_FD_203696 | JGI IMG/M metagenome (GOLD analysis project Ga0315284, IMG submission 203696) | Sediment microbial communities from Yellowstone Lake, YNP, Wyoming, USA - YL17G09_16 | ecosystem: Environmental > Aquatic > Freshwater > Lake > Sediment | place: USA: Wyoming | collected... | reverse complement strand
GAGAACTCAACGTATGGCATACGAAGTCAGAGACATAGGACTGGCAGACCAGGGACGAAGAAACATCGAATGGGCAGAACGTCAGATGGGCGCCCTTATGAAGGTTCGGGAACGGTTCGAACGTGAAAAACCTTTCACCGGTCTCCGGATAGGGCTTGCGCTCCACATCACAAAGGAAACCGGCGCGCTTGTCCGCACCCTTGTCGCCGGGGGGGCGGAAGTAGCCATCACCTCGTGCAATCCGCTGTCCACACAGGATGACGTTGCCGCGGCGCTTGCGGCCGATGATATCGCCACATTCGGGATCAAGGGGGAATCGGTCGAGGATTATTATCGTTTTCTCCACGCGGTCCTGGATTTCCATCCCGATGTCACGATCGACGATGGTTGCGACCTCGTGACTGCGGTTCATACCGAGCGCACCGACCTCCTCGACTCGATCATCTGCGGGTGCGAGGAAACGACCACCGGCATCATACGCCTGAAATCGATGGAACGTGAAGGAGCGCTCAAGTATCCCATTATTGCGGTGAACGACTGCGACACCAAGCATCTCATGGATAACTACTATGGAACCGGCCAGTCGACGGTTGACGGGATCATCAGGGCGTCAAACATCCTCTTCGCTGGCAAAACAGTCGTCGTCGCCGGATACGGGAACTGCGGAAAGGGGGTCTCCCTGCGGGCGAAAGGTCTCGGCGCAAAGGTGATCGTTACCGAGGTCAAACCTTTCCGCGCGCTCCAGGCGGCAATGGACGGCTTCACCGTGATGAAGATGGTCGATGCCGTTCCGATCGGCGATATATTCGTTACGCTCACCGGGAATCTCCACGTTATCACGACCGACCATATCAGGAACATGAAACCGGGTACGATACTGGCCAACTCCGGTCATTTCGATAACGAAATCGATGTGAAGGGACTGGAAAAAATTTCTTCGGCGAAACGGAGCATCCGGTTTTTATTCGATGAGTACATGGTTGACGGGAAACCGGTGTATCTGTGCGGCGAAGGACGTCTGGTCAATCTCGCCTGTGCTGAAGGACATCCCTCGACTGTTATGGCCCTGTCGTTCTGCGACCAGGCGCTCGGTGTCGAATACGGGATCAGGAACCGCGACAAGCTCACACCCGGCGTTCATAAGCTGCCCGAGGAAATCGATATTCATGTCGCCGAACTGCAGCTCGCCGCGATGGATATCACCATCGACCTGCTTAACCCCGAGCAGGTACAGTATCTGAACTCCTGGAAGGAAGGAACCTGAAACCTGCGGGAAAAACGCTCTTTTATTTTATTCCTGCACGATATTTACAACAAGAGTGAGCAGGAGAGACACTTTTTTTATAAATCGCTCGTGACATGCGAAGGCACCCGTTTGCACTTATTCAAGGTGATAAAATATCAAGCAAAAAGACCCTGAAACAAGTTCAGGGTGACCGTGGTAATTGCGCTGTCATGCCGAACCTGTTTCGGCATTCACTCCCATTATTGAGCAATTATTTATGATGTTGTTTCCAACTTGTCATGGATGGTACCCGGAATTGTTCGTTCACTGAAAGGAGTCGCACGTATGAAGTTCTCTCACTCTCTTAAGGCCATGAAGAACGGTGCGGTCATGCTCATAATCGCCGCGCTCGTCTCAGGCTGTAACATCTTCGATTTCGCCGGCAACGAACCCCCCCCGACGACAAGGGCCGAGGAAGCGATCCGCGAAGGTAACTATGACCAAGCACGAAGTGTACTCGCTGAATCTGTCAGGGATTCGACCGATTCCTACGCTCTCTATCTCGATGCGAAGGCGACGCTCAACAAGGCGGGGGTGGATATCATGAAAATCACCGAGATTATCGAAGGTCAGGACGCGGAATCGAATGACCAGCTTGCCCTGCTTTCGATAGTCGACGAGCTCACCCCTGAGGAACAGACCGCCTGGTATCAGGCCAACATGAAGATTGCGGCGAATCTGGGGAAGATTTTCGGAGGCACGACAACCGGTCCCTTCGAACCGGACGATGTCGCACTCGAGTACACCGTTTCCAACATGCTTGCCGGCGTCCTCGGCATTCGTGACACCAACCAGGACGGCGTCATCGACGGCAACGATTTCACCCTCAACCTGAGTTTCGTTAATCTCGAAGCTGCTGATACCGAGGGATTCTCTTTCAGCGGCGGTATGTTTGAGGACGAATCCGGAAACATGAGTGAGTTCAACGGTCTCGAAGTCTTTCTGGGGGGCCTCTCCGCCGCAAAATCCGTAGCCGGGAACATCGAAGGCTACGAACCGGAAGACATCAACCGTATACTACGGTTTGTTCTCCACCATCTCGAAAACGGCTCCCAGAGCCTGATCGCTCTCCTCAACAAAGCCGGCACAACATTTGAAACGGATGAAATCGAACAGTACCTGGACCAGATCGCTGTCGTGATCAACTTCTACTGGTACAACGACGGCATCGATAACGACGGCGACGGGTACATCGACGAAGAGCTGATCGACGGGCAAGACAACGACGGCGACGGCCTCATAGACGAAGATTCCGATTATACCGACCCTGCGGTTGTGTTTGCTCCCGGTTATAATCCTTTCTATGATTACCGGATCAAGGAAAACAATACGACGAACGAATCCCAGGTCTATCGGCAGATCTGGGAAAAATGGTACGGAAAAAAGACGAAACATAATTAATGGAGATAACTTGAATGAAAAGGATGACGGTTCTCTTTTCCGCGCTGTGTGTCGTATTCACCCTCTTATTTACAGGCAGGACAGCAGACGCGGCTGAAAATTCCATCAGGTATTATAATGCAAAAACACTCGGCCATGGCGATGCGAAAATTGCCGGCGGATTCCGGTACAACGGCTTCGTGGACAACCCCGCACTCCTGTCACGTGTGCACATCCTCCGCCTGGATCTCGTGAACATCCCCATTACCATCAACAAGAACCTGATGGGTATAGGGAAATTCATCAGCGACAACAGCGACAACTTCAAGAATTTCGACGATCTCACCATCGAAGAGAAAAACACATTCATGGATGACCTGAAAGAATATGACGCAAAATGGGGCGGCTTCAACCTCGCCCCTATGGTTAACATGTCCTTGAATATCAGAGATTTCGGAGTTGGTCTCGCTGTATTCAACAGCACCGATCTGAGAGTAAAGATGGACCGCGGTATTTATGAACCCCGCGTGTGGGGCGAAGGTTTCAGTAACCTCGCCATCGTGCTCGGCGTCGCAAAACCGCTCTCGATACTCTATCCGGGACTCACGGTCGGAATGAATGTGAAATATCTCGCACGGAGCCGGGCGCATCTCTTTCAGATACCTGCAAGCGACCTCGGCAACACCGAAGATACACTCGATCCCATCATCGATGAGGTTTCCAAACCCAGAAGAACCGTTGCAGTCGATATCGGTACACTCTGGGACGTTCCGCTCATCGATGCCGAGGTCGGTGCGACCCTCCAGTCGCTCGGCGACGGCCGCGGTTCATCGCTCGATCTCGGGATTGTGAGAAGGATGTACAAAAACCGCCTGACCCTCCTTGCCGACTACCGTGACTTCTACGACAACAACAAGGAAAACATTTTCAAAAAAATCCATGCAGGTGTGGAGTACGGCCTGGCAATATTCGTGCTTCGGGCCGGTATCAGCGCGGGCTATCCCTCGGTCGGCGCAGGCATCAATGCGAAGTTAATCGACATCGACGCCGCCTATTATTCCAACGAGCTGAGCAAGGCTCCCGGCGGCGAAGAGGAAAAACGAACGGTCGTACAGATCAAATTGGGCTGGTGACAGAAGACTTTTCATATTCACCAAACGCCAAAAAGCCCCCGGTTACACTAACACGGGGGCTTTTTTAGGGACTGGATTTACACAAGGTGCCGTCTCATCCCAGCGATTTCAGCGCCTGGTCGAGGTCGGCGATAATATCCTCCGGGTCCTCGAGTCCGACGGACAACCGGAACAGGTTGTCGAGTATCCCGAGTTCGTACCGTTCCTCACGGGTGCACCCGTAATATGTCACAGTCGCCGGATGGGTGATGAGCGTTTCGCATCCGCCGAGTGACGGGCCGATATAACACAGATTCAGGTTGTCGAGAAACTTGTTTGCATCCTCAAGATCGCCGTCGAGCTCGAAGGTCACTACCGCTCCGAAACCGTCCATCTCCCGCTTTGCCACATCATGATGGGGATGACTCTCAAGTGCGGGATAGTAACACCTTCGTATCTTCGGTTGGGATTCGAGCCATTCGGCGACGATCTCACCCGAGCGGTTCAGACGCTCCATGCGGATGCCGAACGTTTTCAGCCCGCGTATGAGAAGATACGCGCAATGCGGGTCGATAACGCCGCCCATGATCTTCTGGAAATCGACGATCTCCCTCACCAGCCGCTCTTCGCCGAGCACGACGCCCGCGAGAATGTCATTGTGCCCTGCAAGATATTTTGTTGCGCTGTGGATAACAATGTCGGCGCCGAGTTCGAGCGGCCGCTGGTTATAGGGCGTGGCGAGCGTCGAATCGGAAATCACGTGCATCTCCGGGTGTTTCTTCCTGATTTCACGGAGCCTGGAAAAGTCCATGATGTTGAGATAGGGATTTGTCGGGGATTCGCTGAAAAAGATCCTCGTATTGGGCTTCAGCGCATTTTCAATCGCATCGTAATCGCTCATCCTGACGATGGTGAATTCGATCCCCCACTTGGGAAGCCAGTCCTTGACAAACGTGAGTGTCTTACCATAGGCGTCGTCGGTGATGATCATGTGGTCGCCCGCCTTGAGCACAGCCAGGAGGGTATTGATAATTGCACTCATCCCGGAAGCGAAAAGGACTGCCGCTTCAGCCCCTTCGAGCTTGGCGAGCTTCTTTTCCGCAGCCCGCTGGGTCGGGTTGCCGTACCGCCCGTATTCATAGCGGAAATGCTTCTCCTTCGTGTATCGCCGGATATCCTCGGAGTTCCTGAATACAAACGTCGATGACTGGATGATCGGCGTCGTAATGGAATCATGGGGTTTGATTCGATCTTCACCAGCATGGATGCATTCTGTCGACAAATGTTTCCTCATTACATCACTCCATAAATAACAACATGTCCCGCATAAGGTTATATTTCATTAAACGTGGTAAAATATAATACATTGCACAGTGGAAAAAAAGGATAATTACGGCGGTGTTTCAAAAAAATACATGGTGACAAAATTATTTAAGCAAAAAGACCCTGAAACAAGTTCAGAGTGACCATGGAAATTGAACTGTCATGCCTAACTTGTTTCGGCATCCATCCCACTCATGCGCAATTATTGCTGATATTGTGTAAACATACAGAAAAATAACAGCCGGTCACATCTTCCCGCTTTTTATCATCATGCCGATACAAAATGCGGTGAGGCCGACAATCGCGCCCCAGGACACGATAAGCAGTATCCACCCCCCGATGGTCATCATTGTCTCTCCACTCGAATGCTATGGGATACGCTTCCCGTTCGCCTCTAATATATCCCCTTCGATATCGGGAAGGGAGCGGCCTCTCCACGCCAGGTTTACAAGCCAGATGAGTACAAACACGACGATGAGGATGAACAGCCTTGTCGCCAGTACCCAGATACGGTTTTCGGGAGCGATATTCTCCATGAGGAGCGCCGGAACCGCCTGCTGAACAGTCCATGTGATGAGAATGACGAGCAGAAAGGTCGGGGTGATATATTTGATCACCATGCGGAATATGCGCGGAAGCCGGAAGTCCGCTCCCCGGTGAATTTCCGCCCAGGCGCGGTCAATCCCGAATACCCACCCGAAAATAATAGCCTCGATTGTGCCGAGTATCACAAGCGCGAAGGTTCCGCTCCAGAAGTTCAGGTCGTCGAGAACCCCATGCGCCAGACCGAATATCACACCATGGCAGGCAATGAATGTAATAACCGCGATTATGAGGACAGCCTTGTGGCGGCCTATCTTGAATTCGTCGTCCACGAAAGCCACAGCCGGCTGGAGCATTGAAACCGTGCTCGTCGCCCCGGCGATGAACAGCATTACAAACCAGAAGAACGCGAAAAACCAACCTACATTCATCCGGAAGAATATCTGGGGCATCGTGACAAACCCGAGGTCGAACGCCCCGCTCTTCGCAATGTTTTCGAGCCCCGAAGGGCCCATGAACATATACGCCGCCGGGATGACAATTGAACCGGCGATGATGACTTCGGCGAATTCGTTGATGCTCACCGAGGTCAACCCTGAAAGCACCACGTCATCCTCACGGTCGAGATAGCTGGCATAGGTCAGGATCATGCCGATTCCCACCGACAGGGTGAAAAACACCTGCCCGGCTGCGGCCATCCATACCCTGACATCGAGCAGGCTGGAAAAATCGGGATTAAAGAGGAAACCGAACCCGTTCGAAACGTTCCAGCCGGGCTGACCCGGGTCCGGAGTGCCGAGCGTCACGACTCTCCCCATGATGATGAGCCCCAGGATAAACAGGGCGGGCATGGTTATTATCGAGAACCTCTCGATTCCCCCTTTCACCCCGTTGTAAACGATCCAGAAATTGAAAATAAACGTTATGAGAAAGAAAATATAGGCCTGTCCGATTCCGCTGAACCATCTGTTCGATGTCAGGCCCTGGTACGCGCTGAGAAACTGGCGCATGGAGGAACTGTCGGCTGATGCCTCCATGAGCCGCCCGAAAAGCGAATGAAAGGCGAATCCCAGAAGCCATGATTCGATGTAGATATACCAGATGAATATGAGGGTCGGTCCGAAAATACCGATCACGCCGAAATACTTGAGAAAATGATTGCGTGTCGAAATGGCGAAAATCGAGGGTGCGGTCCCGTACCCGTGTCTTCCTCCGTAGCGCCCGAGTGTCCACTCGATTAGCATAAGCGGGATACCCAGCACGACCAGGGAGACGAAATACGGTATCATGAATGCTCCGCCGCCGTTTTCAGCCGCCTGCACGGGGAAACGCAGGAAATTGCCCAGACCGACCGCCGAGCCGGCGACGGCGAGAATCACACCGATCCTCGAACCCCATTGTTCACGTTTCGCTCCCTGCAACACAGCAGCCTTTCATCGATTCACGACACCACGTCATACTTATTCCGCAGTTAACACAGAATATTCGGAACAACAATTAATCCGGCAGAACACCACCCGTACCGCTCCTGTCCACCGTTTGGATTCAGTACGATACTCCCGCCGTAATCCCCGGCCAGTCATCAGTCCTGAACGGCGAAGCGGGAAGGTACTCACGGTTGTACAGGTTGCAGGACGGGTTATCGGCCCAGCCGTACCGGACGGAGACCGGATCCGGCACATTGCTGTTCCAGACGACAACCTTGCCGTCCTCGATCCGCGCCTCCGCCCAGACGAATTTCCGGTCACTTCCGGCGATGGCGAATCCCCTGAGCGGTCCTCCGCCTTTTACGGCAAGACCGCTGCCGGTAACATGGAAACAAAGCCTGATTTCATCCCCCTGTTTTTCCATGCCTGCATAGATGGGGCCGGAATGAACGACTTCCCTGCCGTACACTGTATTCAAAGCACCGAGAGCGAGACGGCGGCCCACTTCCTGCTTGTTGCGCGGATGGATATTGTTCCCTTCCCCAATATCGATTGTCACCGACATCGCGGTGTTCGGGACGGCAAGGGTCATGAGCTGGGCTTCACGGAGCTCGGCCCAGGCGCTGTCACCCGGCTCCGGTAATTCCTTTCCGAAATTGGCGAGCTGGACGAATAGAAAGGGGAAATCTCCCTGACCCCACAAGCGCCGCCAGTCCTCGATCATGGCGGGGAACAGGCTGCGGTACTGAACAGCGCGCCCGGCGTTCGATTCCCCCTGATACCAGATGACACCACGTATTCCGAACGGGATGATTGGTTCGAGCATTGCATTCCTGACCCACATCGGCATCTGGGGAACTATCGCGAGTTTCACCGGACTTCTGGGTACCTCCCCGTACGGAGCAAGAAGCGGTTTCCCCACATACTCGACATAGTGTACATCCTCTTCCCATTCCGCCATCTGCCGGTAAAACGCGAGCACTTCGGGCGGTTTCGCCGCAAGGACCGGTGCCCAGTGGTCGAGCAGGTCACGGAACTCGGCACACCCCTGTTTTGCATCCTCGCTTATCCACGACTCGACTGTCGTTCCGCCCCAGGAGGCGTTGATGAGCCCCACCGGCACATCCAGTTCCTGCATGAGCATCATGCCGAAGAAATACCCGACGGCGCTGAAATCCCCGACCGTGCTGGGACGGCAGATTTCCCATCTCCCCTCGCAATCCCTGCGTGGTTCAGGGGAAAGGTCGTTGGTTATCTGGAAAAGACGTATGGTCCGGTGTAATGCACCGGCGACCTCGTTATCGGCGTCATCCACATGCCGGACACGCATCTCCATGTTCGACTGGCCGGAACACACCCACACTTCACCGACGAGGACATTCGACAGCCTCATGGTATTTTTTCCTCTGACCGACAGCTCGAACGGCCCGCCGGGCTCCATCGTCTCGACCCGGACCGACCACGAACCGTCACGTCCGGCCTTCACCGTGTACTCATGTTCACGGAATGAAACGGTGACAGTTTCGCCGGGGGACGCCCACCCCCAGAGCGGAACCGCCATCCCGGTCTGGAGAACCATGTTTGAGCCGATGACCGACGGCAGTCTCACATCCGCTGTGGATACACCCGCGGCCGATACCGCTGTCAACAGTAAGAAAAGAAAATTTCGGATCCTTTTTCTCACCGGTCGATCTCACTTTTAGGGTATATGTGATTAATGGTTTCCAAAGGTAACACTCTGCCAGTCGTCTGTTCTGAACGGCGATGCGGGAAGACCCTCACGGTTGTACAGGGTGCAGACCGGATTGTTAGCCCAGCCATACCGCACAGCGACCGGTTCGGGCACATCGCTGCTGTAAACGAGGACCTCGTCACCCTCGATCCGCGCCTCGGCCCAGACGAATTTCCTGTCTTCACCGGCTATGGCGAATCCAAGAACGGGGCCGCCCCCCTGAGAGGCAAGATCGCTTCCGGTCTCGCTAAACCGCAGGCGTATCTCTCCATCCTGCACTGTCATAGAATCGTAAAGCGGTCCGGAATGGGCGACCGGTTTTCCATAGGCGATTTTCAGGGCACCGAGAGCGAGACGGCGGCCTACTTCCTGCTTGTTGCGCGGATGGATATCGTCCGCTTCGCCGATGTCGATGGTTACCGCCATGGCGGTGTTCGTCACAGTCAGGGTCATGAATTGTGCCTCGCGGAGTTCGGCCCATGCCGATTCAATCGGCTCCGGGTCGGGTATCATGAAGTTTGCCAGCTGAACATAGAGGAACGGGAAATCTCCCTGGTTCCAGACCCTGCGCCAATCCCCGATCAGTGCGGGCAGGAGTTCACGGTACTGGTATGCCCTGCCGGCATTCGTCTCACCCTGGTACCAGATTGCTCCTTTTATTGCGAAGGGTACGATCGGCGCTATCATTGCGTTGTACACCCAGGAGGGCATCGAGGGAAACATGTTGAGGTCGAGAGACGATTCGGTCTTCATCGCTTTCACTTCTTCCCATATACCTGAAATATCCGCCGTCGGGGGAAATGGTTTCCGGACGTACAACGCATAATAGAGGTCATCAATCCAATCGCCCATCGACCGGTAATAGGAAGCGATCTCGCCGGTCTGTTTTTTCAGTATCGGCTGCCAGTCATTCACGAGACGGTTGAACTCGGGGCTTTCCTTCACCGCGCCGGAGCTCATCCAAGTCTCGACGGATGAACCACCCCACGAGGTGTGGATGAGTCCGACCGGGACATCGAGCTCTTTCATGATCTCGCGGCCAAAATAATACGCGGTGGCGGAGAAATCACCCACAGTGCTCGGGCGGCAGATTTTCCATTCTGCGGTGCAGTCATCGAGCGGCTCAGGCGAAAGATTGTTCTTAATGTCGAAAAGCCGGATATGAGGATGGAAAGCCGCGGCGACCTCCTCCGAAGCATCGTTGCAGTGAAGAACCTTCATCTCCATGTTGGACTGTCCCGAACACACCCACACTTCACCGACCAAAACATTCGTGAGCTTCAAGGTATTCGCGCCGTGCACGGTCATTTCAAACGGCCCGCCGGCCTCCATCGCCTTCAGTTTTATTTTCCATCTGCCCTGGGGGTCCGCCCGTGCTGTCGCGGACTGACCGTTGAACGCCACGGTGACTTCCTCGCCCGTATCGGCCCATCCCCATACCGGAACGGCCATTCCTCTCTGGAGCACCATGTTGGAGCCAAAGACCGACGGCATCCTGACATCGGCGGCCGCACACGTTATGAACAGCGCCACAGCGCACGATACGATGCACACTTTACCTATTAATTTCTTCATCATAACCTTCTCCCCGGTTGTTATACAAGCCGCAGTGGAACATGCCCCTTCTCCACTCCCCCTGCGGGTACTCTTTCACCGGCCATCGGATTCCATGGGGATCAGGACAGCTGTCGTCGCACCCCAACCCGACCAATCAGCCGCCGTGGAGAATTCGCTGACAAACGGACAGGCTTTCAGGTAGTCCTGTACAATCCGCCTGAGAACTCCCCTCCCCTTGCCGTGTATGATACGGACATGACGTATCCCCCGCGTCCGGCACTGCTCGAGGTACTCCGCGAGGACGGATTCGACTTCATCCGGCCTGAACATGTGGAGGTCAAGCACACCGTCCACGGGGTATTCAAAATAATCGCTCTCCATATCACCGAGCCGCTTATCGGTGCCCGTTTTTTTGCTGAGTAATAAATACGACACATCGGCGGTGTTGTCAAGGAAACCTTTCGTCGACCCAAAGACGCTTATCCTTCCTTATCACGAAACCGGAACGACGGGAAGGCATATATATGAAAAATCCTTCCGGAGAAACCACGGAAGGATTTTTCATTCGGTCTCGATATCACAGGACTATGGACTTCGCCCAGGTTATCCCCTGAATCCCCTTGACAGCGGTGATAACGTCCCTGTCCATTTCCTGATCGGTGTTCAACACGACGATCGCATCACCGGCCTGGCTCTTACGTGCCCAGGTCATATGGGCGATATTGATACCCCTGCTGCCGAGAACGGTTCCGATTTTGCCGATAATACCGGGACGGTCGGTGTTTCCGCATATCAACAGTACACCATCGGGGGGAAAGTCAAGATTATACCCGTTCAGGTTGACAACCCTGAGCGTGTTTTTACCGAATATCGCCCCTTCGACGTTGATCTCTCCTTTTGACGTATATGCTGTGACATTGATACAGTTCCGGTAATCTTTTTCTTCGGAGGATTTCACCTCCTGGACTTTGATACCGAGCTTCTCGGCGGTGTTTTTGGCGTTGACGAGATTGACACCTTCCGCATAGCCGCGTGTGAACAACCCCTGGAGAATCGAGGACGTGATCGGCCAGACATTAAAATTATGGGCGTCGCCGTAGTAGACGATATCGACGCCGTTGAGCTGTCCTTCGCCGATGTAGCCGACAAGCGCGCCGACTTTTTCGCCGAGACGCATGAACGGCTGCATTTTCATATAGGTTTCCGAGGCCATGGACGGGATGTTGACTGCATTCTTGACTTCCCCGGAAACGAGGTAATCGCGGACCTGCCCGGCGACCATCACCGCAACAATATCCTGTGCCTCGGTGGTCGAGGCGCCGAGATGTGGTGTGCTGACAACCTTCTCGTGCATGACGAGTCGGTTGTTTTCGGGCGGTTCGGTCTCGTAGACATCCAGAGCCGCACCGGCGACCTTGCCGGATTCGATCGCATCAAGCAGCGCCTGTTCGTCCACGATACCGCCGCGGGCGCAGTTGATGATCCTGACACCGTCCTTGCATTTCGCCAGAGTATCGGCGTTGATCATGTGACGGGTCGAATCGTTGAGCGGCGTATGAACAGTAATGTAATCGGCGCACGACCAGATTTCCTCGAGCGTGGCGAGTTCAACACCGATACTCTCCGCCATATCCTTCGAAATGAACGGATCATGCCCGATGACCTTCATCTCGAAAGCGATGGCGCGCTTGGCGAGCACGAATCCGATGTTGCCGAGCCCGATCACCCCGAGCACTTTTCCTCTGAGTTCGACACCCGAGTATTTCTTCCTGTCCCAGCGGCCTTCCTTCAATGAACGGTCCGCCTGGGGAATATTCCGCGAGAGCGCCATGATGAGACTGAACGTATGTTCGGCTGTTGAAATGGTATTCCCGCCGGGCGTGTTCATGACCACGATACCCTTGTCGGTGGCTGCTTTCACATCGATGTTGTCCACACCGGCGCCCGCCCTACCGATCACCTTGAGTTTCGCAGCATTCGCGATGACCTCTCCACGGACTTTCGTCGCACTCCGTACAATCAGGGCGTCGTACTGGCCAATGACAGATTTGAGTTCGTCCGGAGTCAGCTTGGTATTGAAGTCGACCTCGATCCCTTCCGCACTTTCGAGGATCGACACGCATTCTTGTGCGACATTGTCGCTGATAAGCACTTTAAACATATTTCTCTTCCCGTAATATTAAGGTTCTTTGGTTATGCAATGAAAACCTTCTGCGCGGCCCTGACCGCCTCGCCGGGTTCGAAGGACGTGTACCCTATTTCCTTGAGCGACAGCTCGAGACCCGACAGAGCGGACAGAATATCGTAGTTGTCCATATAACCGATGTGAGAAATACGAATAATCTTGCCTTTGAGCGATTCCTGGCCGCCGGCGGGGAATATGCCGTTCTTTTTCAGCGCCTTGACGAGCACGCCGCCATCGAGACCCTCGGGCAGCTTGATTGCGGTCAGCACATTCGAGGGATCTTTCGGGAAAAGCTCGAGCCCGAGTGCATACACTCCGGCCTTCATAGCCTTCGCGACGAGCGCGTGGCGCGCCCACATGTTCTCCAGCCCTTCCTCGAGGATCATGTCGAGAGTCTCGTTGAGCCCGACAATCAATGAAACGGGTGGGGTGAAGGGATTCTGATTCCTGGCGAGCAATTTCTTGTATTTTTTCAGATCCCAGTAGTATTTTGGCAGATCGGAGCGCTCTATTATCCCCCACGTATTCGGGGACACGGAGATAAAACCGAGTCCCGGCGGCAGCATGATCGTCTTCTGGGAACCGGACACCACCATGTTGAGCCCCCACTCGTCGGAACGGAGCTCGTGCACGCCGAGACCTGAAACCGCATCGGTCACCAGCGCGGCGTCATACCCGCGCATCACTTCGCCGATAACCTTGAGATCGGTGAACACACCGGTCGAAGTCTCGGACTGTGTGGTGAACACAGCCTTGACACCGGGATTCTCATCGAGCGCTTTTTTGATCTGTTCCGGTCTGACCGCACGTCCCCATTCCACATCGATCGGTATGACATCGATGCCGTACGCCACGCAGATTTCGTACCAGCGTTCGCCGAACTTCCCGCCACGGACCGCGACCGCCCTGTCGTCTCGTGAGAGGATGTTGACCACTGCCGTTTCCATGGCGCCGGTTCCCGATGAGGCGAGCACGATGACATCGCCCTCTGTCAGGAAGAGTTTTTTCAGCTTGGCGTTGACCTCGCTAAACAACGTTTCATACTGGGGAGTTCTGTGATGAAAGATAGGTTCCGCCATCTTGAGCAGGGCTCTTTCAGGGACCATAACAGGTCCGGGGGTAAACAAACGTGTCCTCATTAAGAATTCCTTTCTGAATTATCACTGTTTTTCAGTAGTGTCCGGTAAATATTGGTAAAATGTACTGATAATCCGTTATTAGACAAGCAGTTGTATATTATTATATTATTTATGAACTTGAAAATGGTTTTTAAATATTTTCTTGCTTTAACCCCCTTTCCGGGCTCACGCCCGACTTTCCCCCGTAGGGGGCAAACTATTGCTTAACAACAGGTTTTGTTCCTGCCCCCAACGGGGCATAGGCGCTAACTTAAGCTATTTCGCTAAGGGAATGTCTGTTTTTTTCGTTTTCGTGGTGAATCACAAAGATGTCTTCCCAGTTTAGGGAACGCTGTTAACCATGTTGCCCAGTTGTAGTT
>Ga0315284_10009260_pt1 | contig 14042 bp, 13 predicted proteins | sample YL17G09_16_MG_FD_203696 | JGI IMG/M metagenome (GOLD analysis project Ga0315284, IMG submission 203696) | Sediment microbial communities from Yellowstone Lake, YNP, Wyoming, USA - YL17G09_16 | ecosystem: Environmental > Aquatic > Freshwater > Lake > Sediment | place: USA: Wyoming | collected... | reverse complement strand
CCTGACGTCCGGTACGAGCAGGCAATAGCGTGGCCCGGCATCGATTCAGGCAAATGGGTCTATTATCACCACTCCGACAACTGCCCCACCTGCACCTATGGCGGAAACGGCCAGATCTGGCGAGTCAATGTGAATGACACTTCCCGTAAGGAGCTTCTGTGTGACCTGAAGCGCAAGGATTCTAATCAGATCCGAGATAACGGGGTGAGTATCAGTTGCGATGCAAAATACGCGGCAATGGAAATGTGGGGGTCCCCTGAGGAGTTGGGCTACCCTAACGTGAGTCACCTGATTGCTTTTAATTTTCCTCCGCAGGTTGAGCCGGGCACGGGTTTCGTGACCAAAATGACCCAACTCAATGCGAGCGGCTCGCCTTTTTCGGGTGGATGCAACGTCGCGATGTCGGCAAGCGGAAATATCCTCTATAATTTCCAGGGCATGCACACCTGTATATATGCAAGCCGTTGGAACCACACCTCCAACACCTCCCAAACATACACCATCGGGACCGGCGGCACGGGGACCCTTGACCTGTTCAAGGACATTGAACCGGCGTTGAATTCGCCGTGGGGACCGGGGGAGTGCGTCACTAGTATTCAGGGCGCGGGCAATTCGGACCAGGTGATCGTCGCGATTAACTTCTGGCAATATGGCGTCGGCGTCGGCGAAAGGGAGTCAAACCAGATGATCGTGAATTGGAAAGCGAAAGAGGCGGTCTATACCACCCATTTCCCCGACACCCGGAATTTGCCTGGTGGGAAAGCAAACATCTTTTTCTTTGCCGACATAGGCGATTTCTGGGTTGATGGAGGTCCGGCGAACCCGGGGACCAAGTATCAGGATATCGACGGCAACTGGATTCAGGTGCCCGGGGCCGTTGCGGTGGATAATACGATGAAAAAGATTTCTGCGCGATGGGGATTGGCAAAAGCAATCGAGGGAAAGGCGACTATGTATGATGTAACGGGAAAACGCCTTGGATGTGCCTCGGGAATGAGCGCAATTGCGGGGCGGTCAGGGGTATTTCTCATCCGTGCGTTAACAAAAGATGGCAAATCCGCTCATCGGTTGGCTATAAGGGGGGGCGGTCTGGCCCATGACTGAGCCTTTAGAAAAATAGTGAACCGGGGTATGCAGTTGGCTCCAGTCACCGCTACATATTGTGTTGAAGCGCTTGTCCTGAGTCAAGTGGCCTTGTCGCACGGAACGGCCCTGCAATCACGATCTGCCAGATTGGGGGCCGAGAATCGGTCTGCCGGTGATCTCATAGGCCTGGGACCTTGGGGGGATCGTCCACAGAGCATTCCCAGCAACAAGCTCCCTTGGCAGATTGCTCGACTCACTACAGGTTGTGGGGACTTGAGCCAACTGCATACCCCGGATAGTGAATTCTGTGTTTTTCAGGAGAATTACCAGAGCAATAGACCATCTCACCAAAGCAAGAAGAGTTTTTCATGCGCAACAAGGTTGTCAGTCTATGTCTTGTGCTAGTTCTTTCCTTCGGATATCAGGCCTTTGCGATGAATGGCTTCGCCGTTTCCTCATCCATGGCAAGAGGATCGCACCTTGGCCCTGCCGGAGGTAATCCCTGGCCCTACTTGGGTCCGATTATCAAATACTCCATACAAAACAATGCGGTCACGAAGTGCGACACAATCTACAAGGAATACTGGGCCGGCTATCCGGTGCTCAATGTGTTGGGAACCAAGATCGCTTTTGAACGTGAGGATCTGAAAGGGGGGTTTGACACGATGCCGGAGAATGCTCATTACCGCTACATATCGGTAATGGATGCCGATGGTAAGAATGTGCGTGATCTTGATACTGTTGATCGTTGGGACTAGAGGATATCCGTCGCATGGCCGGCGGGAGACTACCTCTACTACCATGCTAACACCGGATACACCTACGCTGGGACCCCGATTTCACAAATCTGGAAGGTGAAATATGATGATCCATCAACGCAAACATTGGTCTTCACCTATAAGGCAATTCAAACATTCAGCCTATCCCTCGACGGAAAAAGGGCAGGGGTCACTTCGCTCTATCCGGATCCGGACAACATGTTTATGAATTTGCCTCATGCATTTCCCCCGACATCCGAGCCGACGAGAAGTGGCTGGGACAACAAGGTATGGGTTGGCTGCGGATCGTATATCTCACCTAGCGGCAAGTATCATCATCACTTCTTTGGCGGCGATCACACCGATTTGCGGATCAATACCTGGGACCTGCCCAAAGTGCTTATTGCGACGGTTGACTTCAACTTCACCAACAACTTCGCGGCCTGGTCGGGAATGCCCACAGACTCGATTTCAGGCGGCAGTATGCAATAGGGCCGGTGGGCTGCCAATTCCGATAAATGGATATGCGGAAGCGGCATCAACAAGATTTCATGTGAAAACCAGTTGCTCATCAATTGGATCGATCATAAGACCATCAACACGTCAAGAAATTCCCGACTTGCCGCAGATGGATTTGTTTACAAAAGTGATCCCGGCGCGCTCTGGGTCGCCGGAGGTCCGGGCGGGGAGACATACGAGAATGTCAATGGAGATTGGGTGGATCTCAATGGTACGGTGGTGCAGCGTGGGACGGTGCGGGTGGGGCACGGGCTCTCCCCCGTCCATCGGATCGTGACTCCTTTGTCGCAGAAAGTCAACGTATACACGGTTCAGGGGAAATTGCTGGGTGTTTTCAATCAGGGGCAATTATCCGGAACATTGCCCGGCGGAACCTATTTCATGGCTCCCGTATCCGGGGAAAGACGCGGGACCGTGAGGGTAAGCGTCAGCAGAAAGGGAGCTGGACAATGATGCAATTGACACGTTCATCGAGACCCGTCCCGGTGGCTGGGGCGACAGGACGCGCAGTTTGAATTCCTTAACGAAGAGGAGAAAAAGTATGGCGGTTACCCGGAGTTCATTTCTCAACATTGCGCTTGCGGCGGCCGCCCTGGGGAGTTGCATACCGCTGTGTGCGAATGCCGCGGACGGAATCGCCGTCGGATTATCGTACCGCTCATCGGTAGCGATGACTAATATCAGCGAAGGCGAAAAAACGGGCAAGATAGTCAAGTACGTTATAGGGAACGATACCGTTGCTCAATGCGATACCATCTACAAGGCCACCTGGGTGCGAAAGGCCGTGTTGAGCCCCGACGGTTCCCGTGTGGCATTCCTTCGACTCGACGCCAAAACGGTCGGTGGACAGTATCAGCCCGGCAACGGGAACAGGTATATATCGGTCATGGACATTGACGGACGCAACGTGCGCGATATCGCGACATTTGCCAATAGCGGTGGCAGTGACCTCGGCAGGATAACGGTCGACTGGCCCGCGGGTGAGTGGATCTATTATGTTTCATCGAGCACCACTAACGGCTGGTCGGTCTGCAAAGTCGCAGTGGCGGATTCCTCGTCGAAGCGTTGTCTCTTCACTTACGGCAAATTCAGGTTCGGCACCTGGTCCATATCCATTGACCAGAGCAAGGCGGTGATCGTATCGGGTATGTGCAACTATACTTTGAATGGCACCACGCAAGACTGGTGCATTATGCCCCACACCTTTCCACCTTCATCCGAGCCGACACGTGATGGTTTCACAACCGACTGTTATTCGGGTTGCATGGCAACCATGCTCGCCGGCGGCAATTACTACTCTCACTTCTATAGTGGTACGCATGACAAATTCATGGTCAACTCCTGGGCCCCGCCGTCGCAGTGCCTGAGCGCGATTACGGTCACCTGCGTTGACATCGCCACGATGCTCAAGACGACTGTTCAGAACACGGGTGATATATTGGATGGCCTTCTCGGTTCCACCAATTCCGACAAATGGGTGTGCGTGGACGGATTTCGTTTTCGCTATGGCACCATTCACATGCTGGTGAATTGGGTTGACAAAAAGGCTATCAAACTGTCCGGCCACAGTATGGTTGCCGCGGTGTCCGATACGGCTATCCAACGCTGCGAGATTCCCGGCGATTTCCGGGTGTCCGGCGGTCCGGCGGGTTGCTACCAGACCGCTCAAGGGACGTGGGCGCCGATACCGGGTTTTGTAAATAGCGGCGCCCCATTGCACCAAAGAGACATGGCCGCGGTGCACGCATCGCTGCGCAGGATGCTCGTTACCGATCGGAGCGGTCGTATGGGCGTCGTGATTGCTCCCGCGAGCCGCCCGACAAAGGGCGCCGTCTTTGACATTGCGGGAAAGGCCAGGAATCCATAGGAATCCGGCGCTGAGGAAGGTCCGGCACGCGGGTGGAACGCGGATGTCGCCAGGTAACCGGTCGTCAGGCGCGCCGAAAGTCATGATGATCGCGGCAGTGTCGATGACGCTTCTATATCAGCACATATCAGAAGTGCATCCAATGCCTGAGATAATGCGGCAATATCCGGACAGCCCGCTATATTGTATATTGGTGATACTCACCGGTCAGCACGCAAATCTCAGTGAGAAGAATCCAGCGGGGTGTTTCCATGAGCGATCAACAAACACGACTGATCGAGACAGCCGGATCAAGGCATGGGACTGTTCATCCCTGTCACGGAAAAGCGGGCTGGGACGAATGCTTCACACATGAGAGAGGCAGATTGTCTTCCGGTTCAACACTGGGAACTAGTCAAAGCATAAGGAGATCATCATGAATATCATGTCTTTGCGGATGGGAAGTGCGTGTGCGGTGTGTTCCCTGGTCGCCGGATTTTCGGGCACGGCTCTGGCCGCGGCTCCGGTCTTTACGCCGGTCTGCAACACGACCGTGTATATCAAAGAGCCCGTCCGGCTTCAACTCGCCGCCACCGACGCCGACGGCGGCACACTCACATACTCCGTCTCCGGTCTGCCGGGGAATGCATCAGTCAATGCATCGACCGGTCTTCTCACGTGGCAGCCTGCCTTGACGGACACGGGCACGCGCACGGCGACATTCACCGTGTCGGACGGCAGCAACCAGACGTTTATCCACGTGATCGTGACCGTTGTCATGCCCGCGCTTCCGGCGGATCGGGGTTTCAAACTGCTGCGGCCCAATGGCGGTGAGGCATATCGTTACGGCGACAGCGTCACTGTCGCGTGGGTCATGCCGGCATGCAGCTACCTCACCAACCTCGACATCTACCGGACCCGTATACAGACTATGTACAACACATGCATGTTCACGCCCGATGACGGTATCCAGGCGGCTACCGACGTCAATGGCGCCCGCAGAGGGTACTGCTACACCTTTCAGGACAAGGGCATGGTTGTCGGCTTTTATCGGATGGCAATGGACCAGGTGTCACTGCCGGGCTGCGCCTACAACATCTCCTTGGGCGGCGACACGCTGAGGGTCGACAGCCTGTACGTGGTTGCCTATAACCAATACGGAGACAGCCATGGCTCCAATTGCACCGACCTGGTACAGCAGTCACTCCTGAAATCCGGCGACGTCACCGACAGGCCATTCTCGGTAGTACCCCGCGCCTCCTGGCAACCCAACTGCCCGGCATCGGCACGGCCGCGGTCCATCCGTCCCGCGCATCTATCCGGAGGCACTGTCGGTGGCATGGGCATATTCAGCGCGCGGGGCGTTCACATCGAATCGGACGCGAACGGGACGCTCCCGACGGGAGTATACTTTGTCAAGACCACGATCGCCGGTAGGACCGTTGCGGTGAAGGTGGCGCTCTCATCGCCCGGCACGATCGCGGACGCCTTGCGCAAGTGAGGGATGTGAACGGCCTGCGGGTGGCACCGGCTTTTCCGGTGACTCGGGAGCGGATACCTGTGGTCGGTGCCCACCACCACCACCAAGGGAGCAATGCGTCAATGAAATGTCGCGTCAATCGATCGGCGAGTCTTGCGCATACCCGCAGCGGCGTGTACATGGGCGGCATCGGTTCCGGCGGATTCGAAATCCGTGCGGACGGCCGGTTCTACAATTGCCAGATCTTCAATGAGTGGCGCGCCAGGGGCATGCTCAATGCCTTCTTCGTTCACGGAAACGACGTTGACGCGCGCGTGTTATGTCTGAGCGACCTGGCGCCCACAGGGGAGCGCATCGAAGGCGTCTCGCGCATCGACTACACCGGCGAGTTCCCGTGCGTGACGTTGTCGTTTCCGGAAAGGGACGTGACGGTCACATTCACGTCGATCTTCATTCCCGGCGACGTCAAGAACTCCTCGCTCCCCGCGGTGCTCATGCGCGTGAAGGGCACGGGACGCCTCCTGTTCCTGCTCAACGCCAAGTACAAGGCTACGCCCCGGATTGAGGGACGTTCGGTGATCCTGCACAGTGATGAGGGCGGCATCGGCCTCAGATCGATGCGGGGGCTTGCCCGATCGTATCGAATCGCAGACCGATACAATGTGCTGCGGATGCCTATGAACGGCCACATCAGTAATCCTCCGGCGCAACCCGATCCCGATAAACCCGACGATCTCTTCGCCGCCATGGAGTGGAAGGGAACGTTCGACGATGAAGTTATCATCGGATGGTACTATCCCGATTCGCGGGATCTCGAAGGCAACTTTCTCGGACATAACTACACGAATCATTTCGCCTCATGCGCCGAAGTGATCGATTATGTCAAGCGCAATCGCGTGACCCTGACTGCCAGGACGCGGCGATTCCATCGTTCGATCCATGAGTCGGGCCGGCCTGGATTTCTCGCGGATGCCATGGCCGCGCAGGTGTCTGCGTTTGTCAAGCAGAGCTGGTTCGCCAAGAACAACGACTTCGGCGTGTGGGAGGGCAGTTGCTGTTGTTGCGGATTGCAGACTGCGGATGTCGCTTATTACGGCTCGTGGCTCTACGTGTCGTGGTTCCCGGAGCTGGAGAAGTCGGGGATGCGGCTACTGGCCAGGTTCCAGCGCGACGACGGCTGGATTCCGCACTTCTTCCCCGGCACATTCACGCGCATCGACGAGTACCGTCGCAAAGATATGAACATGCAGTTCGTCCTCATGGTGTATCGCGACTATGCGCTGTGGCAGGACACGGACTTTCTCCGCGAGATGTATCCGGTCGTCACCCGGGCCATCGCATGCGTGTACGGATGGGACTCTGACGGCGATCTCATGCCTGAGGTGGAGGCCAATGCGCAGACGTTTGATGCGTGGGGATTCACCGGATGCGCCATCTACACGGCGTCGCTATGGCTTGGTGCGTTGCGGGCGGCCGCGAAAGCGGCCCAGGTTCTCGGTGACGATGCGTCCGCCCGGAAGTGGTCGGCAGATGCGGACGTTGTCGCGAAGAATATTGTCGACACCTTCTGGAACGGCGAGTATTTCATTCTGGCGGTTGACGGAACGCAACGCGACGAAGGATGTCTCATCGACGCGCTCAGCGGCGACTGGTACTGCCGGAGCACGGGTCTGGGCGGCATTCTCGACGATGCGCAGGTGCTCTCTCATCTGAACGCCTGCGTGAAGTACAATCGAAAGCCGCACGACTTCAGGAACATGGACGTCTACAGCACGCCGGGCGAAGAGGGGTGGTGCTACATCAACGGCGGCTATCCCGACAACCGCCGCGTATGCCATCAGCAGGCCGAGCCCTGGACCGGGCTGGAGTACTCCTTCGCGCTGCATCTTGCGGTGATGGGAAAGAGAAAACGCGCGCTCCAGGTTGTCAAGGAGGTCCAGGAGCGCAAAGAAGCCTGCGGCATGACGTACAACCATTTTGAGTGCGGCGGCGACTACTACCGGCCCATGGTGATTGGGGCGGTGTGGGATGCGGTGTAGGGCTTCTTCGCAGCGGGGTGGTGGAGGGACAGCGGGTCCGCATCGATTTTGCGGTACCGTCAACTGTTGCGCAATCGACCGTACGTCTGTCGGTGTACGACATTCGCGGACACATCATCCGATCGTCCATCATCTCATCGGACAATATCCGCAATCGCCACAACCGTCGCATCCCCGCGGCACAGACGGACAACGTAGTTCCCGCTCAGCGTCGTTGCCGCCGCCCTGCCATCCGCAGGCCTCAACGCGCCCGTTGTCCCGCCCGTCAAGGCCGTGCTCAGGACCATTCTGCCCCGAAGATCAAACAGGTCGACATGAAGCCCCTGGGCCGGATTCCACGATATGGGCACGGCAAGGGTGAGCAGGCCGCCCCCGACATTCACGCGAAGCAGGCGTGACGCGGCCTTCGCCAGGCGGGCGCGGGAATGATTGCCGGTCGTCAAGTCGCCGGGCCGGTAGAAGAAGACGGTGGAAGGAATGGCCGCTGCATTCCCATTGGAGGGAGTTCGCCATTTGACATCGAGACCGATCCCGCCGCCGCCTTGATAGTATTCGAGGAGGATCGGATGCATGCCGGCAGTGAGTGATTTGGTTGCGCTGTCCAGTCCATCCGTCCAGCGCGTACGCAGCACTTCCGCTCCGTCGATATCCAGAGCCGCTTCATCATCGATGGTCATGAAGAACGTGTAGGCGGCGTCAACGGGGATGCTGATATACCCCCAGAATCGCAAGGCGATGTTGTTGGCGCGCGCGGCCTCGCCGAGACCGAGTGTTCCCGTCACACCTGCCTTGACGGGAGTGAGAACGCTGAAATCCGGCAGCGCCGTGATGCTGCCGGTTTCATAGTACGCATAGGGCAACCCTTGCACAACCGATAGGGATTTTGATTTTTCTGGGGGCGGAGGCCCCGGTTTTGAGCGGCCTTTACAAGAGGGCTATTTCCCAGCCCCCTCCCCCACAACCACCGCCTCCGTGACCACCCGCATCAGTGGTGAATATAGCGAATCTCGGCAGTTTCTGTCAAGTTTGGCAAGGCACGGCCCGTGGATATGGCTGTTGCGAAGAGGGCCACAGACACAACCCGTGGCTTCCTGAACACCACGTTCTCGTAGTACGTCACGCTCTTTTTCAACAGAGCAGGTATTCTCATTGAGTCTCCATAGTCGGAGGTTGGCTCGTGATTGACTCTTTGTATCCGTCCACGGTGATCTATGAAGATAGCATGTGCAAGATGTAGCTGAGACCTTTGCCGTCATGGATTCGCGAACAGGACAGGTGTTTGACGATAGTATCAGGAGCTTCTACAGCGAAGGGACGGTCGCTGCTGAAATAGACATGAAACGCGTCTCCGATAGACATGTAAGCTGATCTGTCTTGCATGGCAGAGGTGGCAATCCGCACTGCGCGGAATGCGCAAGCACGAAGCAGGCAGACTTGACAAAGCGCCCGGGTGAACGGTTGTATCTATTTCTCAATTCTGCCGGGGACGAAGATCTGCGGTCTATTTGTCGTGTCTTACATCTTTTAAGACTCACGTCTCACGGGGATTCAGACTCACAGCTCAGTGTCTCGTTGCGTTGATAAGCATCTCACGGGCACATGTACTCAGTCACTCAACCGTCAGTCTGGAAAACAGCGAGACGCTGGTCGGTTTTTCGATGAGACGCGACAACAATAACACTACCAATGCGGATAGCATCAAAAAGTATGGCGCACTGTATGACTGGTACGCTGCAAGTCCAACAAATGTCAAGAAGATAGCTCCGGCAGGCTGGCATGTGCCGTCTGATGCGGAGTGGGATACTTTGCAGAATTATCTGACTGCAAAAGGCTACAATCGGGATGGAACAACTACAGGCAACAAGATAGAGAAAGCATTGGCGGCAAAGACGGATTGGGTGACATATTCAACCAATGGTACAATCGGCAGCGATTTGTCAAAGAACAATAGCAGTGGTTTTTCGGCCCTTCCGGGCGGTTATCGTTTCTTGGAGCAGCAGAACTTGTACGTGTACTTGATCATGTTACTCTCGTCCGAATGAGATGGCTGAATCATGAGACAAAATGAAGACGACCTCAGGATTTCGTTCTGCACTTGAAGGTGTGCCCCTGAACGCGTGAGCGTCCCCGCAGATCCGATGGAGTCGAGAATCATGCACTAGCCACATCCGCATCCGCATCGATGTCGTCGAAGATGCTACGCTTGTTACGTGGTTCATCAGGCGTTTCGACTTTCCCCAGTTTTCGAGGGCTGCTCTCAGGCTCCTCGGGCGTGTTTTCGGCAATCCATTCGTTCGCACAGCAGGTCTCGCGCTCGACGAGTTTGAGTGCGCTCTCGTCATCGCCGAACCGCTTCTTCAGAGAATCGGAGGACTCCAGGAGCTGCTGCATGTGCTCCTCGGGCGGCTCGCGGGGGGTTGACGTTCGCCCGTGCAGGCCGATCCGGACCCTCATCGCCCGCAGTATTTCATGGCACGCGGACGGGACAATGGTGCTGTGCCGGGCCTCATGGTGCGTCTACTTGACAGTAAGGAGTCCTCTCACGGGTGCAAACGAAGTTGGCCGGAAGAACGGGTGATCGACCGGAGTTGTCCCCCCTTCGGGCATGCCGGCATCAATCATTCGTTGCCGTTTGCCGCGAACCGTGGCGCAAGACATATTTCGGACCTGATGTCGCAGGCACACCCCGTCCGCTTTCGCGACGCGGTAGCCGGCGGCCCCAATCGGCGCGAACGACGCCGTGGCCTCACGGCGCTGCAAGCGCAGAACGGTTCCTTCTCAAGTTCCTTTCCATCCCGGGAAAGCTTTTGTCAAAGCCCAGCGAAAAGAAACTCCAGAAGCAACGGCAGCGCAAGGACCGGCTCCGTAAACAAAGAGCCGCTCAAGCCACACAGGAGGCGGCTGCCGACATGCTGCACGAGGCGATCTATCACTCGCAAAACGGCAATCCGCAGGCATGCATCACCTCCGTAAGGAAATATCTGAGATTCTACCCGCAGAACGCCGAGGCGCTGGAACTATATGGCAGCGCTTCGATGAAAATCAAGGACGTCGCCGGAGAACGGGACGCCTGCCTGAAGCTTCTTGAGCTCAAGCCGGAGAGCCCTCGCTACTTCTGCAATCTGCTGACTATTGAATTCCGGTCGCGCAATTATCTGGCGGTCCTCGATCTGATCGATACCAACACGCGGGCCATTGCGGCATGCAGAAAAGACGGGTATTGGCCGACGGTGAACCGATTGCAGAATGCGGCCCAGTCCGCCATTGACAGAGTTGTCCGTACGCCGCGAAAAGATCCGACTTCGGGCGATACCGGCCGTCCCGCTCAGCCTGCGGACGCCACGGCCCCGCCCACCCGGGAGACGCCACGGTACGAATTCCCGCGTCTTGAGCCGGACCTCCGCATTCAGTACGGAACGGTTTCTTCGCCGCCGGATATCACTTCGACGAACGACGGGCGCGACAACGATGTTTTCTGGCTGCGTCAACGGCTCCGCTGGGAGCATATCCGGATGCAGCAGGAATTCGAAGAACTCCTATGCCTCTCAACGCTCACCGGAGTCGATCACCTGGGGTACCAGATTGAAACGGTTCGAAAAGCCCTCCGGATCTTTCACGGCAGAGTGCTTCTCGCCGATGAAGTCGGCCTGGGCAAGACCATTGAAGCATGCATGATCGTGAAGGAATATCTTCTACGCGGCATGGCCCGGAGGGTGCTGATATTATCGCCTCCGTCTCTGGTCGGTCAATGGGCGCGGGAAATGTCCGGGAAATTCGGCATTCACGCGGTTCACATGACGGATGCAGCGCTCTTGCGCCGAAGGAAAGACTGGTTCTGGTCGCAACCGGTCGTGATCGCTTCACTGCAAACGGCAAAGCGGGAGGCCCATGCCGGGGAGGTTTTGGCGCGCGAATGGGATATGGTGGTCGTGGATGAGGCGCACCACCTCAAGAACCGGCGTACCATGACGTGGAAATTCGTCAACGAGATCAGGAAGAAGTTTATCGTGCTGCTTTCCGCGACTCCGGTGCAGAACGACTTGTCGGAACTTTACAACATGATAACGCTCCTCAAGCCGGGTGTTTTCCCGCCTGAAAAGGAGTTCAAGAAACAGTACGTCGATCGCACCGATCCACGCAAGCCGGTCAATGTCGATGCGCTGAGAATGCTGATACGCGATGTCATGATACGCAATACCCGGGCCGCATGCGGCATTGCCTTTTCGAAGCGCCATGCGTCAACCGTGATGGTGGATTTCACGGAAGCGGAGTCGCTGATCTACGAATCCATATCGAGGTTTTGCCGGGAGATCTATGGTACGGCTGACGCGCGGACCCGCAATATCATGCGGATAGTTCAGGAACGGGCCGGAGCGCATCTCCCGGCGGCGCTACAATCGCTTCGAGCGCTTCAGTCCGCATTGTCGCGGCGCGATGAGCCTCCTGTCAAGCATATCGACGAAATCGCCTCTCTGATCGACCGGACATCGCATCTGCCGGACAGAACGGCCAAGATCGGCAAGCTGATCGAGTTGCTGAGCGCCACTGCGGAGCCCAAGATTGTATTTTGCCGTCACGCCGCAACCTTGACCAATATTTCGGCGGCGTTGCTGACGGCCTCGATCCACCACGAACTATTTCACGGGGGATTGACAGCGGAGAAGAAGACGGGCGCGCTGGAGAAGTTCAAGACCGGTCGGTGCAACACGCTGCTGAGTTCCGAAAGCGGAGGGGAAGGCCACAACCTGCAATTCTGCAATACCGTCATCAATTTCGATCTTCCGTGGAACCCGATGCAGATCGAACAGCGCATAGGCCGAATTCATCGGATCGGTCAGAAGAGCGACGTGTTCATTTTCAATCTTTGCAGTCGCGGCACGCTGGAGCAGAACATCCTGACCATCCTTGAGCAGAAAGTCCGCATGTTCGAACTGGTCATTGGTGAGGTGGACACGATCCTGGGCAGACTCGACGACCGGGGCGGATTCGGCGATATCGTTTTCGATCTTTGGATGAAGAACGCCGACTCGACCTCCCGGGAGCGATCTTTTGAAGAACTCGGCAATGAACTTGCCGAAGGTCGAAACGAATATCTGGAGGCCGCGAAACTTGAGCAGGCCCTTTTCGGCGAGGATATGCAGACATGATCGCACCCACGGCCACATGGATTTGCGATATGCTGGAGGGGCTTGGTGCGGCAGTCGAACGGAAACCCGACGGTCGAGTCGATGTTCTTCTGGACAATCCTCTTGCCGAGTCGCTGGATCTACCGGGATTCATTGAAGCGGATTTTGCCGCTTCCGACGCCGATCGTGTCAACGGCCTTCTGCGGCCGGATTTCCTGGAAAAGCTATTCCGCTCGATTGGACCGCGTGGGTTCCGCTCAACGGCGCGGGTCGATTCCGGAGGTGAAGTCAGGTGGCCCCGACGCGAAGCGGCCCAGAACTTTCTCAATTTGCTTTCGGGAAAAAGCAGGCTGCTTGATTTAAGGCAGACTGAAGTCTCCTATGTTACGGTTTTCTGCCGTTGCACGGCATTATCGGACGAAAAGCGGGAGACGCTCTTGAGCGCAACCGTTAATCCGGATACAGGCACAGTCCCGATGGATTTCGGGTCTTCATTGGAGGGGGCGCTTGAACGGGGAGGGCTCTGCGCCGCTCATGAGGAATTCCCCGCGCTGTCACAGCAATCTATTCGCACACTGGGCACGATCCTTCAGCACAGTGCGGACGAGTGTCTGGGAGATTTCTTCGATGGGCTGAAACGCCGCCTGGCGCGCGACAGCGGCCGCATTCGGGGGTACTATGATGAACTGGCGCATGCCGCCGTGTCCAGCCAGGCTCGCCGCAAATCCGCGCCCGGGGACGTAGAGGAGCATGTCCGCGCCATCGAAGGAGAATATCGCAGAAAATCTGATGATCTCTCCGTCAAGTACCTTACCAAGGTGGAGTTTGAACCGGTCGCCTGGTTGTTCTTGCGCAGCCGGGGTCTGATGGCTGATTTCGAAGTCCTGATGGGCACGAAATCGCAAACCGTTACCATTCCCTGGAATAGTTGCACAGGCGCCCCCGACCTCACCTTATGTAAATACTGTGGACTTCCCCGGCAGACAATCCGACTGTGCCGGGAGTTTCATTGGGTGTGTTCGTCGTGCTGGAAGCGCTGCGGCTATTGCGGCAAGGAACTGTGTCCCGTCTGCCGACCCCGAGGTGTGTGCGCCGAACACGAGAGGGCGACACCGCAGGCAATCGAGAATGCAAAGACTCCACAAAAATGACGGGAAGGCGACGGATGTCAGGATGTGCTTCCGGTAG
>Ga0315284_10009259_pt1 | contig 14044 bp, 11 predicted proteins | sample YL17G09_16_MG_FD_203696 | JGI IMG/M metagenome (GOLD analysis project Ga0315284, IMG submission 203696) | Sediment microbial communities from Yellowstone Lake, YNP, Wyoming, USA - YL17G09_16 | ecosystem: Environmental > Aquatic > Freshwater > Lake > Sediment | place: USA: Wyoming | collected... | reverse complement strand
GCGAGCAGCGTAATCACTGACGATGAACCCTTGCACCTTTAAACGCTTCATCAAGATGAGCGAGTAATTTTTCGGTCCAGGAATCGGCTTGCCGTCATTGTAGCCAGAAATCATGCCGCACAGAGAAACCCGTGCATACAGGTTCAGGTTAGACCAAACGGCTTCGGTTGTAGCGCCACCGACGTTATCAAAATAAACATCGACCCCATTGGGACAGAGTTCAGCTAGAGCTTTCTTAACGTCTTGGGTCTTGTAATTAATGGCACCGTGAAACCCTAGCTCTTTAGTGAGCCAATCGCATTTAGCGTCCGTGCCGGCAATTCCTATGACTCGCATTCCTTTGATCAAGGCAATTTGCCCAACGATGGAACCGACGGCACCTGCGGCACCAGATACCACCAGGGTTTCGCCTGCTTTGGGCGCTGTGACATCAAGCAGTCCAAAATATGCTGTCATTCCCGTCAAACCAAGCACACTAAGAAAAGCTGTCGACGGAATGTCCATCTCTTTCGGTAGCGCCCTTAAAGCGGCTGCCGGATGTAGTGAATAGTCCTGCCAACCGAGAAGGCCCATGACGAGATCGCCAACCTTAAGAAGAGGGGATTTACTATCGGCCACCACGCCCACACCTCCTGCACGCACTACCTCGCCTAGAGCAATAGGTGGCATGTACTGCTCCATATCACTCATCCAAATGCGGTGGGTTGGATCTAGCGAAAGATATTGATTACGAACCAAGACCTCTCCATCCTTTAACGCCGGTAATGGTTCGGTCACTAATTTAAATAAATCATCGGTGATCAGCGCTTGTGGTCTCTTGTGCAGGATAAATTTACGGTTATGCATAGCGAGTCCCTCTCAATTGACGGTGCCTGAATGGGTCACTCGTCCATGTGGAGAGCCACCTTAGCACAGCCTAACTTTGCCCGCTGCCGCTGGCTGGGGGGGAGGCAAGCAAAAGCTCGATTGGCAAATATAAGGCACTGATATTATTTAGCTTGATGGCCGTGTCATTTGGTGCGAAATGCGACTTTCGGCTGAAGCACTGACTTTGGAAAATTGTCTTTCAGGATGAAGCGACGGGCGCCCAGATATTTTGCCTGCCAATAGCGGGAATCTAGGGAGTCGATCTGTACCTTTCTGGCGTTGGCATTGCCATTGGCGCTAATAAATCGTTGTTCTCCGACGTAAATGCCAACGTGACTCGGTTGGTCGGAGGCGCGCAGTCGACCACTGAAGAAGACAAGATCACCAGGGTTCAGATCGTCAGCTACGGCCACCCCACGCCCATCGGTGAACTGTTCAGGGGATGTGCGTGGCATCCGGAAGCTAAATGCCGCAAAGACGGTGCGAACATAGTTAGAACAATCAATCGATCCCCCTCCCAAGTCGCCACCCAATTGGTAAGGAAGGCTCAAAAAGGCCTTCGCCACCCGGACGATATTGATGCGAACCTGACCCAAATCGCCGTTGGTCAATTCGGCTGCGATCGCATATTTAGCCGCGTCGTCGCCGCGGGGAGCGGCTTGGCCACGCGCTTCTGCGTTGATTTTAAAGAATCGATTCCATTCCTTGTCGAGTTCCATTTTGAACTGCTGCGATGTTCCTGAGTCTAACACTTTATTGGCCTCCCTGGTGATGAGGTTCTGCAGATTGGCCTTGGCTATTTTAGCGACGCTGAAACACTGATAGAACGCCTGCGGAGACTCTCCGCTATGCTTCAGCAATTTTTGATAATAATTTTCGCCCACCTGAATATTCGATAAATTTCGTAGTTCGAAGCCTTCGACTAGGATCTGCTTAAGTTGCTGCTGGCTGATTTTAAGACCCTCGGCTCCAAGCATTATTTTGTTCGATATATCGGTTTGAATCGTCGAAACCAGGTTGCCTTTGGCTTTGATGCGACTGACATCAAGGCAGGTAAATGGCGACGCGTCATCTGCGCTGATTTCCGCTCGGCCCACCGTGCAAAAGGAATCGCCACAATCCCAGGAGTCTAGGTACGCCGTCACCCACGCCGGTGGTTCTTTGGCGCTGGCTTCTAGCTCCTGATTCAGTCCATGCATTTGTGCTCGGTTATCTGTCAGATTGTCATAGTTGGCATCGATACGCTTGTCCCCTATCGCGCAGCCCTGCAACCATGCCATGGCAACGGTCGGGACGGTTAGGCTGGCCATGAGCTTAAGTAAATGTGTCATAAAAGATCCTCTGTTTTGAGTTAAGTAAATGAATATCTGTGTTCTTGTATACTTAGGCTTCGGTATGGATCCTGTCACCTTGGGACACGCATCCATTTTTATAAATAAAATACGGATACTTATAGCCATCATCCGAAGGAAGGAGGGCCCAGTCGTCCTTCAATGCGAATAGGCGCTAGCAGCGGGCTAGCCTTTTAACCAAGCACCGCAAATCTGCCCTAACCCCTCGGCAGAAAAAAGAATATCCAGGATTCAGCCACTTACAATCTACTCGGCACCACCCACCTCATTTTGGCTAGGTTCTGGCCGAAACGAACCTTGCACTCCGCATCACCATGAACCTGAACAAAGGGGTCCAGCTTGCTCAGCTGTGAACTCGTCTCGCTTAGGGAAAAACTCGTCGTTACCGGATCAGTCGCGCAGTCCGCACGCATCCTCCGTTCGCTGACCCATTTTGGTGCCGTGCCTCATTCGCTTGAGACACTAGTATGGTACCTGGCTGCTCACCCAGCGGTTGGTGCCCCGCACGCACCGCCATCGCAGCTCTCAAGCTTAGAAAAGGACTTCCTCGTCGGGTCGCTCACTGAGTCGCTCGCTGCCAACAACTACTTCAAAGCAGCCATGGTGCATCAAGGAGTCCGTGCGAGGCTACTAGCCTGCATGGATGAATTTCGGATTCATGGCCGCTCGCCCGCTGATCTTCGCGCGGCCTCGCTGCCCAATCAACGCAAACAAGATTCGCTCGTAGAGTTATTTACGGCCTATTGTGCTGCGCTGGATAGCCAGCATGTCGTTGACTACCCAGCGACCTTGCATAGCGTTACTACCGGAATTCGCAGCAAGGCCTATGACGCCGCGCTGGCCAATGTCGACATCGTCTGTCCCTTGCCTATCGATGCAAGAGGGGGTGAGGTCGAATTGATTAAGCTATTAAAGGGAGTCTGCCAGGTTTACGAATCAAATGCTCAAGTCGCGGTCGTGAAACATGAAGCAGGTCCGAATTTGGCAGCGCTGAGGCGACTTCAAATCTCCTTGAATGCGCATCTTGAACGCCAGCCACTCCTATTACAGAAATCCACTATTCCTCTTGATATCAGCCTACGATTGAAAGCTTCCTTGCTGCGCAGCCACGCCATCGCGGATGCTTTCCACTGGTTGGAGCGTGGACATGCTAGTGACGCCACGGAAGTCGCCTTTATTGCCCCCGACTACGACGCTTACGCCGGTCCCATGTTTCAGTTTTGTCGGGACCGCGGCATTCCATTTGCACCCGCCCGGGGCATCAAGGCCTCTGAGTGCGCATTTTTTGCTAAGACCATGGCTGCCTTTACGGCGGCCTTTGACCATCAGGCCCGTGTCGGCAGAGGCGGCAACTTTTGCGACGCTGTGCGCACTCATTTTGACGAAAGCGATGACGGTGAGCCGGCATTTGAGGCATTCCGATCCTTTGGGCTCACTGCAATCGATGCTTATGAGCGAGCCACGGCACGATTTAATATCCAGATTGAATCGGCGCAAGCAAGAGATGCGCTCCGCGCCCAGCTCCTATCCTTTCGCATGTCGCCGCGCGACCTCGGTCTCGGAGTCGATGGAATCTTCTTCGGGCATCCTGATGATGCGATAGGCCTGGATTGCGACCGACTCGTGGCCCTCGGGCTCCAGGATCACTGCTATCCCCCCCGCAGCCTTGGCGATGGTATCTTGTCCGACGACGAACGGCTCTCATTTGGGTTGCCGGCACGTACGGTCACTGCAGCTCGGCAGAATGTCCTCGAGCGTTTATGCGTTGGGGTCCGTTCGGGGCTATATCTTGGCTTTGAGAGTCATGACCTCGGGGATGGGAGCCTCACTCTACCCAGTTCCTTTTTGAATCGAGTTCTGGCAGCCCTTGGGCATGAGGTCGATGCACAGACCCTTTACTCCATGAGTGGCCTGCCGGAGGAGTTCGCTCCATGCGCCATTCAGAATGCGGAGGTGATCGACAACCCTTTTCTTTCGCTCGATGAACACCTCGCCGCATCCGCGCTCGCACCTGCCGTGTCGACCAGATGGGAGGCCGAGCTAGCGACACGCCGGTCCCCAGTGGTTGGTAGCGAAGACCGGACTATGCTGAGCCCAGCCCAAGGCGATCCGTTAAGTATCAGCGCGTCTGGCCTCGCCACCTATTATTCCTGTCCCTATAAATTCTACCTCAAAAGTGTAGCGCGCATTCCCATCATTGAGCGCCTAGAGCGCGAGAGCCTGGTTTGGCTGGACCGGATGCAACGAGGAACATTTTTACATGCCGTCTTTGAAGGATTAACCCAGGCGTACCTAGGTGGGGGAGGGCCTAGTGCGAAGAATTGGCAGGATTTTCTCACCCGGCAGGCCCCCGGATTACTTGGTCAGATCATCGCCGCCGCCGGTAAGGACTACGAGGCAAGCGCCCTCCGCCTGCCTGAAACCATCGTCGCAAAGGAACTAGAGGATATAAGGGAGACAGGCGCTGAATTCATCAAGCGTGAGATCAACAAGGTGATCGAATCGGGGTTCTACCCCCTTAAGGCGGAAGCCGCCTTTAAAGACCTCACATATTCCTGGGAAGACGAAGGGCAAAGGCGATCGGTGTCCTTCCACGGAATTGTCGACCGACTAGATACCAACGGCAGGGGACTCTATAGGGTCCTTGACTACAAGACCGGCGGCAATCATTTTGGCACCAAGGCGCCCAATCTCTATTTAGACGGCAAGAACCACCCGCACTTTCAGCATGCGATCTACGGGTATTGGGCTCTTAAAAGCAGTGGGTATGACATACGACCTGAGTCGCTCGTTGTTGGCTATTATTTCTCGTCTGCAGGCGGTGGCTGGAAGGCAGTAGATTCGAACTATTTAGACATAGAACCTCAGTTTAAAAATTCCCTGGTAGCTTTTCATAGAGAGCAGCGGACGGGTGAATATGCAAAAAACGCGGCGTCTTGTCGCTATTGCGACTTCAAATTGGTTTGCGGTGGCCTGCCGCAGCAACGTTACCATCTCGGAGCGCTTAGCCCACAGATTGCTCGCCTAGCAGCTTGCCTGACGGGGACTATTCCTAATGATGATGAGGAAGCCGCATGAGCATCCCCCAAAAAAAAGACGCCGGCAAAAGGGACCCGGTCGACCAAGCTAGCCGCGATATCATAACAGGTAAGGATCCGGCTGGCCTCAAACGCAACCTGTTCGTCAGCGCTGGTGCAGGAGCTGGCAAGACGGCTTGCATTGTCGACCGAGTGATGACTCTGTTGCTCAAGACCTCTCTGAAGGCCGAACGTCTGGCCGTGATTACCTACACAACAAAGGCAGCCGCGGAGCTAAAGGAGCGAACTCGTCTAAACCTGGAAAAACTGGTAGCTAGTGCTGGCACCGAACTTGAAAAGTCTAGAGCTAGTGAGCAGCTAGATGAGCTAAGCAAAGCAAAGATCTCGACAGTGCATTCGTTCTGCCTGGACTTGATCAAAGAGTACCCGGTAGAGTTTGGCCGCGACCCAGATTGCAGTATCGCTGATGACCGTTTGACAGCGTCGATATTGACCGAGGTCAAGCGCCGCTTCTACCTGGCCGAGGCCGGACAGGCCGCCGCGTCGCTAGCACCATTTGCTGCGCTTAAAGCCATGCGTACGCAGCATCCTGGAGCTATAACCGATGACACCATTTTTGGCCTCTTTGACCTTTTGTACAAAAACCGGGAGCTTGTCCCATCACCTATTGAGCTCATGCCCGCCCAGGATCCAACGGTGGTCCTTCGTAGCGTGTGTGGCATCCTCCAGCGCCTCGTGCAGTTTATGCTCGTCGACATTGAGCTCCAGATTAAAACGACGGATGACAAGCTTTACGCGAAGAAGCCAGAGGTCGCAGCGACGCTAGGCACATACGGAATTACGACCGCGTCGCTGACCGATGTCGATACTCTAGCCGCTGCGCTTCTCGCCGGCGCCGAGAGCCCTTTTCCCGGCAGTATCGGGGTCCAGGCGGCCTACAAGGACAAGGCGATGCTGGCGTCCTATAAAGATGGCGTCAAAGAACTAAAAGCAGCGGTCGCAAGGGCAAAACAAGGTGCATTAATTATTTGCTACAACCTGATGCTTCAGGTGTTTCCGGCATACCGAGCCCTCTATGACGAGTTCAAGTCAGAATCCGGCCTGCTCGATTTCGCCGACTGCCTCATTACGGTTCGCGATGGCCTGCGGGACCAGCATTTTTTGCGCAAAGAGCTGCAGCAGCGCTTCGATTTCTTGATCGTTGACGAGTTTCAGGATTCCGATCCTCTGCAGTCCGAGATTATCTTCTACTTATCCGGCCAGGACCCACAGGACACGGGCCCCTGGGACAGCCAAACTCTTAAGCCTGGCAAACTGGTGCTAATGGGTGATCCTAAGCAAAGCATCTTTGGCTTCGCCAGAGCCGACATCCGAACATATCTTAAGGTTAAAGAACTGTTCGTCGCCGTCGACGCCGCATCGAGCGTCTCTCTTGCCACAAATTTTCGTTCAACAACGCAGTTAGTGTCCTTCCTGAACCAAAGCTTCGGCGACATCATTAGACCGATCGAGTCTGAACCCTTCGCTTCGCCGCAGTATGAGCCAATGCATGCCTATAAGGCCGCTGGGACCTGTGGCGGCGGACTTGATGTTCTGGCATTGATGCTAGAATCAGAGCACCTAGTCCCTACGAAAAAAACGCATGATAAACATGACAAGCTGAGAGCCGAGGAACGACGGCTGCGGGAGTCATGGACCGTCGCGTCCTGGATTAAGGAACAGATCGGCACCGGTGCCAGTGCATATGGTGATTTCCTGATCCTTTTTCGCACCTCGACAGCGATGGCCGACTATGAATGGGCTCTTGATCGACTTCAGGTACCGGTCCTCAATACCAAGACCGCAGCATTTTTAACGACCCCTGAGGCCCGCAACCTCATTGCCCTACTTGGGGTCCTGGTTGATCCCAACCATGGTCAGTATATTTATGCGGCTCTTCGGTCCGTGTTCTTTGGCTTTGACGACGCTAGGCTGCAGCGGTTATTCGCCGCGGCGGGTCGCAAGCCGTCCCTCTCCAGCCTGGCCAAGATAGACTCCGAAATCCACTCTTTGCTGCTCCATGCCCAGAGTGGTGAGTCTCTTCCGGCGCGTTTCGAGGCGGCATGCCGTTCCTATCTATTGACCTCCACCGGCATGGCCGTCGGTCTGAAGGAACTTCCAGCCGCGATTGTTAGGATGAGCAAGCTCATCCAGCAAGAACTCGTCCTCGCCGATTTCGACGAACAGCGCGTCCTCGACACGGTACTCGGTGGGGCCATTGCTGAACGGACGTTCGATAGAGGGCCAAAGGAATTCGAAAGCGATAAACTCCTGCTTCAGGCGCCTAGGACCAATAAAGTCCGACTCATGACGGTCCATGCGGCTAAGGGACTTGAGTCCAGATTTGTGATCCTAGCTTCGCCCGGAGTCGACGCGATGCTCAAGTTCGACTCTTTGATTGACCGCGACCGGGGCACCATTGTTCCCCTCACCAAAAATATTTATAATACAGACATGTTGTCTCTACCGCAATTAGAGCAATCTGGAGCAAGAGAGGCTATCTTCAAAGCGGAGGAGGAAAAGCGGGTGCTATATGTCGCAGCATCCCGGGCCATTGAGCGTCTGTGCATCGTTCGACATTTAGGTGACGAAGTTGGCTCGTTTTTGCGGCCGCTTCATGCCGCGATGGACAGGTCCCCGGTGGTGACTAAGTTGGTGGTTCCGGATAACTTCGCAACACGGCATGCGATAACAAATGCTGTGCCACCCCTAAATATTGGCAGTGTCACGAAGGATGTATGGTTAGGTCGGCAGGTGCAGGCGTCGACTAGACTTGGGTTGAAGAGTTACAAGGGTCGCGCAGTGACGACAGCGACGAAGGAAACGGCGGATATCCTTTTCGACAATACCTCCAGAAAATCTGGCGGCGGGCGTGCGCTCGGCAGGCTGGTGCATCAAGTGATGGAAACGATTTGCTTGCGTGCTAGGTCTAAAGTGCTGATGAGTGGTACGGATGTCGATCATTTAGTTAGGACTACTAATGCCGCCGCGCATGGTATCGCTGAAATGAAATTGGCAATCGTCAGGACGGCAATTTCAACGTTTCTGAGCACCAAGCTCTATGCGGACATTTTTGCGGCAACATTCGTATTTCCTGAGGTCCCCTTTAGGCAGGCGGATGGTACGCGCGGAGTAATCGATCTGGTCTACATTGATGCCAACGGGGCACATGTCGTCGACTGGAAGTCTGATGTGTTTGAAGATGCCGATAGGGAGATGGCGGTGGTATCGCTTTATAAAAAGCAAATTGAAACCTATAGGTCTGCTGTGGAGCAGATGCTTGGGGAGAGGGTGACGTCGGTCGAGTGTGTGTTTTTGATGAAGACGGCGTGATTTATGATTGTAATGACTTGTTCGCTTAGAATTATGCTTAAGATGCTAAGCTCATTATGCTGTATCGATGCCGCCTTGCCCTTTGACTAGGCGACCAAAATCTTAACTCAGCTCGCCTTAAGAGGCGTATAGAGATTCGACGTTAACCGTGCTTCGGCAGCAACGGCCTCCGCCAAACTTGCCGGCCCAATCACGAACGCGTTCGAGCCAAAGCCGAGCACCCACTGGATCAGCTCCGGGGTTTGTGCGACATCTAGCTCAACCTCGATCCAGCCATCGTCTTTTGAAATGACCTTTTGGGTACTATGCCAACGGCGCTCTTTGACAAAATTCGCGACATTCGGCGCAAACTTGATACGGCTAAGTAGGGCTTCGCCCCCGACATAGACGCCGATGGAAGAAGAGAAAAATTGCTCTGGATCGGTGGCCTCGCCCTCGTAGGCCTCGTCAAGCATCGTAGCGCTTTTGATCCGGGGGATGCTGAAGACCTTTATCGTACCCTTCTCGCGGTCTTCAGCTACAAGGTAGAGCGATCCCTTTGCGAAATAGAGAAACTGCGGGCCGACCTTGCGGTCCCTAGTATCGCCCCCGTTTACAGAAGCATAATGGATCAGTAGTACCTGTCGCTCGATGCAAGCAGCTCGTATGGTCTCGACGACGTCCGGATCGATACCAAGGCCCCAGCGCGGACCTGGTTCAAAGTGAAAATCAGTAGCAACCTCACGTAGAACTCCCTGACTTTTACCCCCGAGTCGGTCCTCAATTTTTTGAAATACCGACTGCAAATCCGCACAAAATGGCGTCTCCTTAAGTGGGATGAGGACCGAACGAGCGAGGTAAAGTGCAAATAGTTCCCGAGAATTCAATATTAGGTGTTGTTGAATTTTGGTGTTTTGTTCGAGCGTCCAGCGAGTGCCTAGGTCATTGTTTATACCCTGCTTGGTCAGCGGGAATCCGGCAGCAAGGAGCGCTTCAAGGTCACGGTAGACGGTGCGCTTAGCGATTTCAAAGCCACGTTCCTGCAAGCGTACGGTGATTTCAGCCACGCTGAGTCCGAGCCGAGCGCCCTCAAGCAGGCCAAGGACCACGTAGATTCTTGAAACTTGTGAATTGCGTCCTGACATTGTTTACCCCCAACGGGCCTATCGGTCGCTTGGTCAAAAACCTAAGAAAATATTTGGACCAACCACAAATTCGAGCGCGGCGCTCATCAAAAACGCCGTAGCGGTAGCCTGGCGCTGAAGGCAATGTTGTCAAGAAAACGGCTGGTTAAAGGCGGTGACTAGGTTAGGGTAAGGAGCCCGTGGTGTCGGCAAAAGGTATGCTGCCATTTAAGCTCCTGTCCGACCGAAAGGTTGCGCTTGGCAATGTCACGCTGCGCCTATTCGGTTTGGCAAAGCGTTATGGAAGTGGGTTGTGGTGACTTTTCTCGAAGGTTTCCCGGATCCAATCTTTGTATCGGCTGGCATCAGTGTAAATTCCCTGTCCAATGTCGCAGTTTCCGTCTTGATTACGACTGGTCACTCCCAGAAGAATCAAGCGGCCACCCTCGTCAAGAAAAGCGGAATCCTTTCGACCGCCGCCTGTTCGGACGCCTAGGCAAGGCCTTGTGCACTGAAAGAGAAAAATTGAATTGAGGCTTGCAACGCGAGGCTGCCGATTTTAAACATCTATTTAGTTTTTTAATCCTCATGTCTGCCGGGAATGGCTTAGGTAAGAGCAGGCAGGCTGCCAAAACATTATGAACGAATTGACGGCCACGGTCGCCAGGCAAGTGGCTGGAGCAGTCGTCGCCCAGGCCGAACGTGATGGTTGGACCAAAACATCGTGTGCCACAGTCGGGGCAGCTGCTATCCTGCTGCCGGCTGCGACGTACATAGCACCCCTTTGTGCGGCTTCGGGGTTTATTACGGCCGGCATTGGCGTCCCCGCTTGCGTGACCAGCGTAAGTGGTGGCATCGTTGCAGCCACTTGCATTGAGTTGTGCCAAGAGCGTCGTTTGGAGGATTGCAAATGATTCGTTTTAACCAATTTACCTTCATCTACCTTTTAGCCATAACGGGATCCGTTGCTCGCGCAGCAGAAGCTCCAGCGCCCGGATATCTACAAACCGAGGCCCAGCCCTGGAAAGTCGGTCTTACCTTCGAGCAGGACACGTATATGCGCCAAGGCATCGATGTGTACTTCCCAAGTTCGTCAGGTAGGTGGAGGCAACTCGGAGTTTCGATAGGTGCCCAGTCCTTTCTGGAGCCGTCGGTGACACCAGGGGATAAAGGCCGCTTGAGAAAAGCGGTCGACTACCGCCTACTTTGGACCGCGCCTATCCATATCACGCCCGTCTTTTCAATGGCCACTTCGTTAGGATTGGGCGAGCAGACTTACCCAAAGCTAGGAGCTGGTCAGGGATCTTTTGGCTTCTTTGATTTCGGGGAATCCTTCGTCGTAACACAGGGGAGCTTAGAGATTGGTGCAGGCGTAGCCATCCGCCTAAACTTCATAGGTAGTAACAAGGACTACCCGCTGGGCCATAAGTATATTGATGACAGTGCCGTGGTACCGCGGTTCTCCATCACGTATAGACTCGGAAGCGAGCTAGCCCAGTAAGCCCGCAAGCGACGGCCCACAACCTTTGCTATAGGCACGGGCGCTGCCTCCATGCAACACGCTTAGACCGCGCACGATTGAAAGGCCAATGCCGAGACCACCGGCCTTGAGGGCGCCGTTAGGTTCTTGAATATGCCGCTCGAAGATATCATCGAGCTTGGCGGGATCTATCCCTACGCCGGTATCTTCGACTTCAATGACAGCAGTAGTGGCGGTCATTGCCAGGCGGACCCAAATCTTGCCACCGGGTGGCGTGAATTTTTTGTGCGTTGAGGAGGAGATTCCAGAGGATTTGGCTAATTCGATCTGGGTCAGCACTAATCATGGCGTCTTCAGTGTCGCTCGCCTGGTAGGCGAGGTTTTTAAATTTATCTGCCAGGGACTCAAGCAGTGCTGGCCCTGGGGCCTTTGGTTCCACGAGATGACTCCGCCAAAGCCTTCTTGGCCGGTGCAATGAATAGCAGCTCGCCCTTTTGCAAACACTTTCAGCGGATTGCGAACTAACGGTCCCTTGTACCATGGCCAGTTCTAGTCAGCAAGTCAGCTTTATGGGTGGCAACGCCCTCTGCGACAAACCAAAAGCTAGGCAGCCACCCAAGTCGATCCACATTAAAAGGTGCCGCTTGCAGCCACACTCACCCCGGGAACCGTCAAAGCCAAGCAAGCTTTGCCTACGGTGCCTGTGGCCACACTGATCATGCCGATCACAACGCGGCAGAGGTTATCAAGAAGCGAGCCATAAAGCTGATACGCGACCCTGGATCAGAGTTGTCTAATAGAGGTGTTCTATTAGATAGTGGGCGTGGAGCCACAGTTAAGACTCGGCGTGCATCTGCGCGCCGAGCACGTGGCAGCGAAGCGTCAAAAAAGAGGGAAGAGGCGGCTCCAGCCGCTTGGACCCGAAGCTCGGCCCTTTAGGGCCGACGTAGATCACGAATGGTGACGTCGCACGTTGCAAGCGGACAACCCGAACACATTGATGAATTATGGCAAGTCAACGTCCAGGATACATTTACGCGATAGCCGCAGCCGTGCTGTTCGGAGCAAGCACTCCCGCCGCCAAATGGCTGCTAAGTGGAGCGTCTCCGTGGCTTCTTGCAGGCCTGCTTTATCTTGGTTCGGGTTTTGGGCTGCTATTAGTGCGGGTTCTTCGGAATTACTGGAAGCCTGACCGGGTCGACGCAGCCATTCAAGGAGGCGACTGGCTCTGGTTGGGCGGCGCAACTTTATTCGGTGGAGTTCTGGCACCTGTTTTTTTGATGATGGGACTTTCGCTGAGCGACTCGGCGACGACATCACTTCTTCTTAATCTTGAAGGTGTTTTTACCGCTCTACTTGCCTGGTTTGTGTTTAAAGAGAATTTTGACAAACGCATCATGTTTGGAATGGGCGCAATTCTAGCGGGAAGTTTGCTTCTATCTTGGAGTGGCTTTTCCCCTGGGAAAAGTATTCTTGGAATTACACTAATTGTCGCTGCATGTTTGTCTTGGGCGATCGACAATAATTTGACCAAGAAGGTTGCCGCAGGCGACGCATTGCAGATAGCCATGACCAAGGGCCTTGTTGCAGGGATCGTCAACACAGCTTTGGCTGTCTGGATATCCCATCTCAGTGTCACTTCAACCAAAGCCGTATTTGCTGGCATCGTCGGTTTTTTAGGTTATGGCGTCAGCCTTCTGTGTTTTGTGCTCGCGCTCCGAAAAATTGGCGCAGCGCGAACAGGAGCATATTTTTCTTTAGCACCATTTGTTGGAGCTGCAATAGCGTTGGTATTTGGAGACGCGTCTTTCAGTTGGCAGTTAGTCTTGGCAAGCGGATTGATGGGCATTGGCATTTGGCTTCACCTATCGGAGCGCCATGAGCATGAACACGCCCATGAATGGCAAGAACATGATCATGGGCACATTCACGATGCCCATCATCGACATGTTCATAGCGCGGATGATCCGCCTGGTGAGCCGCATGCGCACCGTCATCAGCATGAGCGGCTTGTACACACGCATCCGCATTTTCCGGATGCGCATCATATGCACGCCCATTAGGAAGGGAGACTTGGTTGGAAGAGATTGAATTTCAAACATGGAAAGCGGCAGCAGCTACCACAATCGCCTACCGCTGTGTCGACGGTCTGGTTGCAATGAATATGACCGCCAAGACTAGCAGCGAGGTGACGCCCCAAGCTCCAAGGCGGGGCATACCGGGTACAAACCAGGTTAAAATCATGCTGCAAATGATCGATGTAATGGCAATGATCTTGAAGTTAAGCCTAATGGATCTATACTGACGCCACTCTACGACTGGTGGTCCAAGGCGCGGATGTTGTAGTAACCATGCCTCGAACTTCTTGGATCCTCGCCCATAACAAATAGATGCCAGCAGTAAAAATGGCACCGTCGGCATAACTGGCAAAAAAATGCCAATGACGCCGAGTACCAGGGCGGCGTGGCCAAGCATCAGCCACAGATATTGTGCCATCCTCACCATGCAAAACCCAATTAAATACTGACATTAAAGTATCTACGATTATTTCTAGAGTTAACTATAAGTGGTCTCAACCGAGCAGTCGACTTTCGACACTGTTTAGATTGTCTAAAATTCCCATTTTATGATCAGTATTGTTCGTTGGCAGTTCTATAGCAGCAGGATTTGAACTTCTTTGAATATTCTATATAACTGTATTAAAATATTTTAGGTTTAATTGAGTTTTTCAACACCACAGGACACTCACCCTCTGAGCATGTTTTTTTAACGGCCCTCGAAGGATATGATACGCTTTGACGTCTCCGCCGAAAAACGTCGAGAGGCCGATCT
>Ga0315284_10009258_pt1 | contig 14044 bp, 12 predicted proteins | sample YL17G09_16_MG_FD_203696 | JGI IMG/M metagenome (GOLD analysis project Ga0315284, IMG submission 203696) | Sediment microbial communities from Yellowstone Lake, YNP, Wyoming, USA - YL17G09_16 | ecosystem: Environmental > Aquatic > Freshwater > Lake > Sediment | place: USA: Wyoming | collected... | reverse complement strand
CAAGCGCACCAGCTGCTCCAGTCGTTCGTCGACGACGGTGGTGCCGAAATTCCCCGCGCCGAAACACAGCGTGGAAACCTGCAGGTCGGAATCCGGCAAGTGATGTGATTTCATCAACATATCCCCTTCAATCCCCATCACCAGATCAGGATATTTTTCGGCACAAAGCGAATGACACGTTTTATCGGCGCGCGATCGACGGCGTAGTGACTACGCTCATATAACGGGTAAATCGTCCCGCGCGGATCGATATCGATGACCGTATCGCCTTTCATCCGCAGCGCGTAGGCGCCTTCGCCGATTTCGCGGAAGGCCGTGAAGTCGCGCATGGGGAACTCCACGGTGACTTGATCGCCGGCGCGCAATTCGTCAATGCGTATGCGGCCGTTCGACGACGTCACCGCGCGCGCCGCGCCGTTCACCGCGCAGGTGACCGCGCCACGGTCGGTCCACGCCGGGATGCGGACGGCCAGCCGGGGTGCATCCTTAATCTTCAGCACGACTTTCCCTTCGTAAGGCAGGTGGCTGTCCACGTCGACCCAGCGCGAAGCGCGATTCAGCAGCAGGTTCACCTGCACGCCGTCGCCGTTGCGGGTGACGATGCTGTCCCAGGCGTAATACAGGCTGCGTCCGGCGTTGCCGAGACAGCACTGCATCAGCCCGAAATGGCGGGCGTCGTTGGGGAGCGCCCAGCCGGCCCACGATCCTACGGTGCGCTCGACCGCGTCGGTTTCGTCCTCCCAGAGCTGTTGCGGACCATCATCCCCCCATTTCGTATCGGTCGGAATACGCTCGACCCAGTCGGTGTCCCTGATCTGATTTGCGACGAACTGGTTACGCACAAGGCGCTCGACATCTTCCCAGTAGTTGCCGACGCCGGCGCGGGAGAGCTTGACCGCCAACACCAGCATGTCGGCCGTTTCGCAGGTTTCGCAGGTTTTGTGGATGCCCCATTTCTGCACGTCGTAGTCGCTATAATCGGCGCCGGTCACGTGTTCCGGGTAATAACCGAGTAGCGGTTCGCCGAGCGCCTTGCCGAATTCATATTCTCGCCGGACGAACTCCATCATCTCGCCGTCATTCGTCGCTTCGGCGATATTCATCAGAGAAATCAGCGCGGCGGTATTAGTGTGGAAGTGATTGGTGAGCCACCGGCCGCTTGACGAGAAGGCGGCGGGATTGTTGAGCGCGCGAAGCGCCAATCCGCGCGCTAGTTTCAGCGCGGGCGCGTGGTCGCTGAGCCGGTAATACAACGCGCTGCCAACGGCGCCGAACATCAGATCGAAGAGCGACCATTGACCGTCGGGTTTCACGCCGCCGGGTCCCGGCACCGATCCCCGGTCGCCGATCACGTAGAAGCGTCGCCCGAAATGGCAAGCGTCCCCCTCCCACATCGCCAGCTCGGTCAGGCGGTCGATCTTCTTCTCGATCAATTCCAACCATAGCGGATTGCCGTCGAGCTGATGCCACATGCACAGCGCGAGGATCATCCGCCCTTCTTCCCAGATGCTCTCGAAGGGCTGCCGGGTGCGGGTGACGATATCCTCGCCGGGAGGAGCGCCGCCCAGGTGGCCGTTGATCCAGGACGCCTTGCTCCAGGGCGAGTAGAAGAAGCCGTCTTTCGCCGTCAGGTGCAGGCGGCTCCGCATGAATTTGTTGTCGATGTCGCAATTGAACGCGCAGCCGCTCATCAAGCGCATCAACGGCAGCGACTCCAGGTGCTTGCTGGTGCATTCGAAAGAAGCGCTCAGCATCAGTTTCGCTGGTTTGCACACGAAATTGGCGTTGCCGAAAAAGCGGTAATCCATGGCCGGATCGAGCATGCGCGTGAAGGCGTTGATCGCCAGTCGGGCGTTATCGGTCAGGTCGAGCGTGTCCGGAACATCGGCCTGGTAGCTCTCCCCGTCAAACCGGGGGGGTGGCAGCTCGGTATCGGCCACGCGCGTATCCACATAATCCAGCTCCCGCTCGATGCGCGCAATGGAGCGCAACGCTTTCATCCGCTCATCGGAAGTTACCGGAGGACGATCTTGCGAGAAATCAATCATCGGTTGTCTCCTTGTTGCGCAATCACACCTGCCTTACGCTCCCGGAGTGAACAGCAGTGATCATCACGCGCCGCGCAAATTGCAGGCGAACCGGTCCTAGCAATCCGGAAAGAGTTTGACCGGGGAAAATATAACCCGTCGGGAAGCTGCTCATATGATTGGCGAGGGTATTGGCCACGCGCACTTCAAGCAGATTCTCACCTTCTCGGACGAAATCGGTGATATCAAAGCGGAATGGCTGGTACATTCCCACGCCGGCCGTCTTACCGTTGACGAACACTTCGCCTACGGTGGCTACCGTGCCCAGGTCGAGCCATATCATCCCCTCGAGATGACACCGCTCGAGTTCGAACGCGCGAGCGTAAGTCGCAGCGCCGGAATACATCTCCAGCCCGTAGTCGCACCAATCGCCGAGTGGGATTTCACCGTCCTCACAGGTGAAGAATACCGGCTCATCGAAGGCGGCGCCGGCATAGCGTCCGGGCGTGAGTGCCACGCGGAGGGCGATCCGCGAACAGGTCTTTCGCGCCGCATCCACCGTGATGTTGATTTCAACAGCTTCCGCGTCCGGCGAACAATCGCCGGATTGCGTGGCGACCGGCTTGCCGTCCACCCACGCCTCGATGGTGCCGGCATGCAGCTTGCCGCGAAATGCGCGCAGACCGGGAGGAGCAAGGAAGCGATACCAGCCGACGCGATGCGGCCGGTCCGGCGTCGCGTCGAACCGCAGTCGTTGCGGTTCTTGAAACCACCGAAGCACGGGAATGCGCGGGTTGGCGGCAGGCGGAATGGCTGGTTCGAAGAAGGTGATGTAGATATTGAGCGCCACTCCCCGCGGTTGGACAAACCGCACCAGGATGGCGTTCGGCCCTTGTTGCAAGCGGACGCGCGTGGCCGTCCGCAAGCCTTCCGGCGCTTCCGCGCTCACCTGCCGGCCATTGATCCACGCCTGCCGGGGGAAGTATGCCGCGCCACCCATCGCGAATATCCATGCTCCCTCTTCAGGTGCGACCACATAGGTGAACAGGTAGCGCACTATCGACTGCCCGCCGGGAATCTCCTCGAATGCCAGGAACTCGTCGGCCACCCCCTCGAGACCGCCGAACGACTTGACTCCCGGCCATGCGCCGAATTGTTGGGAGAAGGATGTCGGCTCCCAGCGAAACGGGCGCGCCGCCAGGTCGAAAGTTTCCGCGGGATCGAAGCCGCCGTTGATGACCTTATCAATAATGTGCCGCGGTTCGTTCGTTTCCCCAAACGGTCCGAGTCGCCACCAGTAGGGGCCGTGCGTATAGAGCACGCGCGGCCAGTCGCCATCGTCGAAGTCGGATTCATGCCAGCCTAAGGCAACGCCATTCTCCCCATCCTCTTCCCGGCAGCGGAATTGCCGCGCCTCCGGTCCGATCATTTCGTCCGCCGGGGGGTATCGGAAATCTCCCCATCGATTGTCCAGCGTGGGTTGCAGACGAAACATCCACGCGCCGTCGAGAGTAATCTCAGCGGGTGGGTCCGCAACTTCCGCCTCCCCCGTATATTCGACATTGTCGTATGCAAGGCGAAGGGCTTTTCGACCGCGGGTGTTGCACCAGCCGTCGATGTGAAGGCGGCCGTCATGCATTCGGATGTCGCGAATCTCGTTCAGATTGTGCTCGGTTACCCGCGGCCGTCCCCGGGAAGGCGTCACCACAAGGACTATCCCCTGGTAAGGCGCCATGTCGAGGTGAACAATCGTAGTATCAACCGTGGTGTCGAAGCAGTAGATGGGATGCGTGTCGCCGGTGAAGGAGTTCCATATTTCCGGCTCCCCGCATGTCCGCACGGTAACCGTTACGCGTCGATGCCCATACTGTGTATTCACCAGCAGGATGATGTCCGTCTCGCCCGCCTTCTGGTGCGTGTGGAATACGCCCGACTCGGAGACCGTCACGTCACGCGCAATGGCAGTCGAAAGGCACGACGGCACCTGATCGATGTTTTCGGGGATGAAGAACGCCTGTCCATTCCCCTCGCGCGCGACCGGCGCGTTACCGAACATCTCCTCGATAAGAGAGCGAACCACGGGATCGTCGCGGCCGTATTCCGGTGAAGCGTCCGGCAGGCGACCGAAGGCCAGCACAACTCCACCCGCAGCCTGGAAAGTATGGAGTTTTGCGAGCGTATCGCGACGAATCGTGGTCAATGGAGGCAGCACCACAGCCTGAAGCGCATGGCCGGCGATGGCCAGCTTCCCGTTGTTCACTGTCGCCTGGGAAAGGAAGTGGTCGTCGATGAAGTCGAAGTCGATGCCGTTCCGGTAAATGACGTTCGCAAGTCGCATTACGGTGTCGCCGGCTTCCCGCGCCGCTTCGCTGAAGTTCTCTTCGCCGGCCCACCCCGCGTGCATCGTCGTCAGCGGGTAGAGAATGGCGACATCGGCGACGTGGGTCCCCTGGCTCATCAGGCAGCTCAGGCGACGCACCCAGTCCGTGAAATATCTCCAGTATTGCCAATACGGTTGGCGAAACTGAATGGCCGGCGGCACCCATTCATACCAGCCGCCGAGCGTCGAATATAATCCGCCGTGACCGTTATAGAAATTGAGTCCGAAGGCGTAGTTCGCCAGGGTCCAGGCCACGTTTTGCTGCTGCGTTGCGCCCCATCCTGAACCCCAGTAGGCACACACGGCGCTTCGTTCGCGCCCACCGAGATGAGCGATCGAGCTGGAAAACTTGGCATCGATAAGGTGGCGTTCCGCAACATCGGCCGGACCAGGATCTTCGTTGCCGGTCATATCGAAGTGGCGCATCATCCGAAAAAAGTCACCGTAGTGGTAGGTCTGCAGCACCGGGCTTTCCCGCCCCCAGGTGGCGATGGTGGTGTAGCGCATCCCCCGTTCGTGCAGCCAGTCCGTGATGCGCCGGTAGAAGTTCTCATCGAGCAGCGAGATCATCACTTCGTAGTATTCGCAGCGAATCTTGTCGGTGTGAGCGCCGATGTCCAGAAACAATCCCGTGAGGAAGGATAGCGGATCATACCCTTTCTCGCGCCGGAACCGTGCGATGAGTGTGGACGAATAGAGGATGTTTCCGCGCAGCACATACATCTCATCCGGCCCGTATGCCGCCAGCGTGTTGCCCACGAACTCGGGCAGTCGATCCGCGAAAGCACCCAGATGCAGGTGCAACCAGCGATCGGCGACGGACGGATCGAGATAATCGAGATCGTGCGGTTGGGCCGTGACGACCACGAGTATCCACCCCTGGGCCGGAGCCGTCCAGGTAAGACGGTTATTCACGACGGTATCGCTTAACACGCGTTGCGAGGTGTCAGCTACCCCGACATCCGTCATTCGATAGGTTGCAGCGTGGAGGATTTGCTCCTCGGCGGGTATTTCCATGGTGAAGGAACCCGCGTTATCAGCACGTTGCTGATAGCAGGCCAGACGTCGCCCCATCAGTCGGGGGTTCTCACTGCGTTCCGCGCGTACTTTATGTTGGAAGAATTCGAAGGCCGTCCAGTCGGACACCCAGGCAACTAATCCGAGCCGCCGGTGTTCCCGCAGGGAGAAGGCGAAGAATTCCCACCATGCCTCCGACCAGTAGGCCGGGTCCGAGACAATAGCCTCTCCCCCGCCGCATCTCGACTTAGCAAAACACTACTGTTTCGCATAACGTCAGACCCCATTAAACGAGCGAGAAACGCTGGTCAATTGACACGAAACCTTTCGCCCTGCTACAGTACGTATTCGACGAGTTGCGCGAAAATTGCCGATTTTTGGCTGTTATTTGGGTACAGCAAAAAGTACCGCCGATCCGTCGCAGTCGCCCGCTCGACGTAGACATCAGCTGAGAAAATATGTCCGCCTGTGACGGCGAAACGCGCGGCTCTAGGAGGCGTCGATGTCCCAGCGCATCCAATCGCTCGGCCCATCCGTGCTACATATTCCCGATGCCGGCCTGCGGCTGGAGCTTGGTCAGCAGGTCACCGTGCCGACGCTCACCCACTTGGTAGTGCAAGGGCTCGTGGCGCTCCTGGCACCGCCCCCAGCCGCGCAGCCGGTTTCGGTGGTACCGGTGAACGGGTGCGCTGGCGTGACACCCTCGCTCACGCCGACGACGATCGGGTCGGCGTTACGTATCTTGCCACCGGTCCTGCCCCAGGCTGAGGCGGACAGATTTTCCGCCAGGCTGTCTCCATCGGCGGTCGGCGCCTCAGAAGACATGGTCATCACACGAGAGGGATGGGCATGGTGCAACGGTTGAAACATGGTCCGGTGAATGCAGCGAAAGTGTTGCCGCCCGCCCTCGTCACCGCCTTGCAGTCGCTAGCGGCGGGGCAGCACCTCTACATCCCCGCCATCGAATCTCCGGTCGTCCGCCGCTGGCGTGAGGCGCGGCAGGCCCAGCAACGGGGCGCGTCACTCCCGATGATGGCTCAGCAACTGGGTATCGCGCCCCGGGCGGTCGCGCGCCTACTGGCCGCCCCGGCGCCACCAGCTTCGCGCGCCGTTGCGGCCAAGTTTGCCACGCCGCAGGGCCGGGCGTTACTCCGGCGCATCCAGCGGCATGTCGAGGCGTGCGTGCTGTATGTGCCAGTGGCGGTCAGCAAAGTTGATCAGCGCCACCGGCGCATCCAGCGCTTGTTTTCGTTGGGATGGACCCCGGCGCGGGTGGCCGCGCACCTGCAGAAGCATGCCCGGCATGTCGCGCGCATCTATCAGTCCTGGAAAGCCGAGCAAGAGCAGCACGGTCGCACCGTAATCCCTGGACAGCCGCTCTACTCGGCGGAGGATCGGCAACGGGCCGCCGTCGAGCGTGACCAGCGTCGCCGGGCGCGGCTCGCGGCGCAGCAGCGGCGGGCGGAGCAGGCGCGCGAACGCGAGATCTTTGGGGACGAGGGGGTGGACCGCGTGTCGATCCGTCCCGTGCCCCTGGACTGACACGGAGGACGCACCTGATGATGTCGATTAGCGAGAAATCCCGGTATTTCCCGGCCACGACGATTCCGCCCGCGCTGTTGCGGGAGGTGCAACGCCATTGCGAAGGCGGGTATCTCTACATCCCCCGACGACACGGCCTTGGTCTGGTCGACCGGATTCTCCACTGGGCGGCACGGGGGGAGGCGCCTCGCCAGATCGCCGCGCTGGTGCGCTGCTCCATCAGCTACGTGTATAAAGTGCTGGCGGTACAGCGCGTGGGAGGCTTGGCGGCGTCTGCGGACGGCCCGGAGGATGACGCGGCGCTGCGGTCGCAGGACCGGGCGGCCCAGCAGCGGGATCGGCGCATCGTCCAGTTGAAACGTCATATGCACGCGTTACGCGGCGAGGGACGGGCGGAGGCGATGCAGGGGAACCAGCACGCCAAACGGCATGGTGTGTATAGCCAGCGCTTCACCCCGGAGGAGCAGACGATCATGGCCGACTTGCGTCCACACTTTGCGGATCGGTTCACGTCCGACGAGGTTGAGACGGTGCTCGGAACGCTGATCCAGTTACAGCGGGCGCTGGCCATCGCGCATGTGGAAGCCGCTGAACGGCTGGACCGTCGCCTGCGTCGTCTGCTCCGCCCCGACCTGGCGCAACGGCGCCGTCCGCGTGTCAGGGATGCCGACACCCCCTCCCCACTGGATTGGTGGGCGGAGATCCAGCGCCTCCGTCCCTCGACGGCCACCCCCGTGCCCGCTGCCGATGCCGACGACGCCTTATGACGCGGACGTCTCCATACGCGGTCCGGGTGTACTCGGCGTGTCTGGAGGTGGCTGAATCTGCTGCCACAGTGCCCGTTGCCGGGCCCACAGCGGCTCGCGCGCGATGCGCCGGATGGTTTTTTCGCCGATCGGATCGCGCCCGGTGAACACCGGCGGCAGCGTTAAGACGGCGTCCTGCAGGTCCGGCGCCAGGTGGAGGAGGGCCATGATCTGGGTCACGCGCGCGCGCGTTAACCCGAGTTGGCGCGAGAGATCCGCATAATCCGTCGCGTTCCCCTGTGCAATGAGCGCGGTATAGTGATGTGCCAGTGCGAGTAAGCGCGCGGCACGTGGGATGCGGCCGATTGGCGGTGTCTTCGGCACCGTGCCGGGGCGGAGGTGCTGCTTGCAGGCACGGGTGCGTTCAATATGGACGGCGAATTGTAGCCGGATCGGTGTGTCGGTCATAGATGCGTGGTCTCCTCGGATGCGGTCACTTCATCAGATAAGCGGCGGAACCCCTGTGGCGAGAGGGTGAGGCCGAGCGTGCCAGTGCCGCCGTGATAGTCGATGCGCTCCAGCATCTGCTGCAGCACGCGGCGGCGTTCCGCCGGGAAGAGCGTCTCCCAGACCAGGAGCAGGCGGGTGAGCACCGTGCGGATCTGCACGGTGCTGATGTCCGTTCCTGCCGCTGCGGACGCGCTTGCTTCCTGAAGGAGATTGGATGACGCTGCCACCTGCTGCAGTTGGGTGAGGATAGCCCCTTCCAGCGCCTCTGCCGGCACCGAGCGGGTGGGGCAGTGGGCGACGCCGCGCTTTTGGGCGGTGGTGCAGGTATAATAACGATAGCGCGTCTCGCCTTTCGTGGCATGGGTCTGGATCATCGCCGTGTCGCAGGCAGCGCAGGTGAGCAGCCCCTTCAGCAGCCCGTCCGGGAGCGTGTGCGTATAGGCTCGTCCCCGGCTGGTCAACAGGCGTTGCACCTCCGTGAAGGTCTCCACATGAATGATGGCCGGCTGCTCGCCGGGATAGACCGTGCCGTGGTGATTGACCTGGCCGATATACAGGACGTTGGTGAGGAGATGATGTAGGTGTGATTTATTGAGTCGCGCACCGGCATGCCAGCGCCCATCGCGTGTGCGCCAGGATTTCGTCGTCCATCCCCGGGCCTGGGCTTCCTCGACCACCCGCCGTAGCGAGAGGTGGGTGAGATAGAGTTGAAACAGGATGCGCACTTGCTCTGCCTCCACCGCATTCACCACCAATTTCCCGCCGTCCGGGTGGACATCATACCCCAACACCGGCGTACCGCCCGTCCATTTCCCCTTCCGCCGCGCCGCCGACATTTTATCGCGCGTGCGCTCGGCAATCAGTTCGCGTTCATAGGCGCCGAAGGCGGCGAGGACCGACAACATCAACCGGCCCATGCTGGTCTCCGTATTGATGGCTTGCGTGACCGACACAAGGGCGACGTGGTGACGTTCCAGGAACTCCATCAGGTTGAGGAAATCCAGCAGGGAGCGTGAGACCCGATCCAGGCGGTAACAGACAAGCACGTCAATCTGCCCCGCCTCGATATCGGCCAGCAGACGTTGCATCGCTGGGCGATCCAGCGTGGCGCCGCTGAAGCCGCCATCATCATACCGGGTGGGGAGGGCGATCCACCCCTCGTGCTGCTGGCTGGTGATATAGGCTTCGCACGCCTCGCGCTGAGCGTCCAGGGTGGTGAAGTCGCGATCCAAGCCCTCCTCGGTGCTTTTACGCGTATAGCACACGGCGCGCAGCACGCGCGGGGTGGCGGGAACCGTTGAAGGGGAGGCCGGTTTCGTGCGTCGGCTCGTCGGGCACGCCCCTTTCCGGTCAGGCCGAAAAACGCGCGCCCACTACAGTGACTGCCGGTGATGGCTTCCGCCACCGCGGTCAGCGACCGAAACACGGTTCCCTGATATTCAAAACCCTCCGCCAGCACGCGCACGACATGCTCGACGCCGCGATGCCGACGCGTCAACACCGTCCCGGGCGCCGGTCCCGCGGGCGTGTCGGCCGGCAAGGCGAGGGGACCGGCGGGCTTGGCCTCCCGAGGTGGGCGCACGCGGAGGTGCAGGGGATTCGCTAACGTCAACGCGCGTTGGCGTGTCGATTCCGGCAGGCCTCCCTCGGCGTTGGCCTGCAAGCCCCAAGCAATCTTCCGCCAGAGGAACTCTTTGTGTTTCGAGGTGGTGTCTTCCCCGAAGACCGCGCGATACTCGCGCTGCAGTTGCGCCACCGTCATCGTCCGCAGGGCGGCGATACGGCTGGCCAGACTCATGGATGGTGATGTCATGCTCCTCTCCTTTCTCTGTGCCGTTGATATACACGGCACAGGTTCGTCCGTCATTCATGCTCACGGTGGCCCGGAAGTCAAGACCGGCCGTGCTCCTCTCATCTCGCCGCTGCGCTCGTTCGCGCAGGTTTCTGCGGACACCGCTTGACTTCAGGGGCACGCTATGGCTGAATGACGCCTGATGCGATAACGCACACAGGTGTGTGTATGAAAGGAGGCGTCGATGATCACGATGGAGCAGCTCTCCTTCGGCGTGGAGGTGGAAGTGGGGGCGCAGACCCGCGAAGCGGTGGCCCGCGCGGTGCAGTCGGTGGTGGGCGGGACGATTCGCCATATGGGCGGGCCGCCGTATGATCCCTGGCACATTACCGCCGCCGACGGCCGAGAATGGCGCGTGGTGGCGGACAGTTCGCTGGCCGCCTACCCGCCGGACCAGCGCGCGGAGGTGGTCTCCCCCATCCTGGCGTGGGACGACCTGAGCACGGTGCAGGCGGTGGTGCGGGCACTGCGCCGCATCCACTGTGAGGTGGGCCCGTTGAACGGGCTGCACGTGCACGTGGGCGCCGAGCACTTCACCGGCAAAACGCTGGCGATCCTCGCCAAGCAGGTCTATGCGAATGAGGACCTGATCTTCCACGCCTTCGCGGTGAGCGAGGAGCGGAAGGTGCGCTACACCAAATCGCTTGATCCGGCCTTCATCGCCCGGCTGGTGCGCCGCAAACCGGTCACGCGGGAGGCGTTCTTCCAGTGTTGGTACAACGCCAAACAGTACCAGCCCACTCGCTACCATGCCAGCCGCTATCATTTGCTGAACCTGAATTCGGCCGCCCTCCCGCGCAATACCATCGAGTTTCGCGCCTACACGCCGGAGGGCCTGCACGCCGGGAAAATCAAAGCGGCCATCGTCTTTTCACTGGCGCTCTGCGCCCGCGCCTTGAACAGCCGCGCGGCGTCGGCGAAGAAGAAAGTCTACGATCCCGCGAGTGCCAAGTATGACTTCAGAGTGGCGCTCATCCTGGCGCTCAAGCTCTCCGGCCCCGAACACCGCCACACGCGTCGTCACCTGATGGCGCGCATGCCAGGCGATGCGGCCTTCAAACACACCAGTCGTCCGAGCACATCATCCGTGAAGAAAGCCGAAGCGGCGAGCGAGGCTGACGCCCTACTCGCTACTCCGCAGACAGGAGGAAGGTTCCATGACACCGCGTAACCCGATACCGTCATCCTTAGACATGCTGACGCCGCGCCACCTCGCGCGCCTCCAGCGTCGGGCCCTGCGCCCCTTGCGGGCCGGACGGACCTGCCGGATACGTCCGCAACTCGTGCTGGCGCTCTGCGCCCACCTCGCCCAGGTGGAGGCACAGCTGACGGAGGTCGACGACACGTATCAACGCCTGGTTGAGGAACATGATGCCAGTATCGCGGACTGGGTGCGCCTGCTGGAGTTGCTGGGGTTGAGCACCTGGTCCTCCTGGAGCACGGTCAGCGAGACGGTGGTGGCGCGGGTCGAGGCGCTGCTGGCTGGTGTATGGCCCGCGGGTGCTACGACCGACGAAGGAGGCGCCTGATGTGTGGATTGTGCGGCCTCCTTGGCCCGATCCCCTATGGACAGCGCGCCCGCGCCGCGGCGCTGGAGACGTTCAGCCGGTTACTGCTCCTCTCCGAACCGCGCGGTCCGCACGCCACCGGCGTCGCCTGGATTGCCGGCGATGGGGCGTACAAGGTTGAGAAAGCACCGTTGCCGGCGCGCCAGTTTGTGTTGACGCCAGGGTATCTGGACTGGCTGGCGGGCGTGCCGGCGGACGTCACCGCTCTGCTGGGGCATACGCGCTGGCCGACACGGGGCACGGTGCACCAGCCGGCGAATAATCATCCTCTGATCGCGGAGTTGCCGCTGGCGTTGGCAGCAGGCGCTTCCACACCGGCGCCCGCCATGCTCCTGACGCACAACGGCGTGGTCGACCAGTCCGACCGGCTGGCGGCCCGATGGGGATTGCCCCGGCAGGCCGAGGTGGATAGTGACGTCTTGCTGCAGTTGGCGGTACGCGCGAGCGGTCCGGCAGGATTGGATGTCCCCGCCTATTTGGCCTGGCTGGCGCAGGTGCCGGGCCGGATGGCGATGGCGGTGTGCGACACCCGGCAGCCGCAGCAGGTGCTGCTGGTGCGGGGTACGATGCCGCTGGCAGTAGGGTGTCATCGGCGCCGGCGCCTGCTGGCGTATGCGTCAGAAGCGGCGACACTCCAGCGCGCGTTGCCTGGCGACACGGGTTGGACGCCGGTGCCGTTCCCGCCGGGGCAGGCCTGCCTGATCGATACCCACGATCCCGCAGACTTGCATTGGTTTCCCTGGACGCCGCGCGGGCCGCGGCGGGAGGAGGAGGGGGTGACATGCCCATCCTGGTAGAGATCGATCATCGGAATGCGCGCTCGACGCTGCTGGTGACGCCACTGGAGCGCCTCCGCCCTTGTCATACCCGCCGGGTGGCGTGTGACGCCCAGGGCCGGCCCTGCCGCGCCGTCTGGCAGACGTGGGACGGCCTCCCACTGCCGCCGGGCGGCGTGGCGCAGGGCTACGAAGGCCCGGACGGGCACACCGTGCCGCGCGCCGATGTCGTGGCCACCGATGCCGCGGGACAACCGCTCCGCGTCCTTCCGGCGACGACCCGCCGTCCACAACGGTTGGAGGGGCCGGTGCCGGTCGACGAGCTACTCGCGCACGTGGTGACGAAGGTCTACGGCGTCACCGCCGAGCGGCTGGACCCGGCATTGCGTCAATCGCTGCAGCAGGGCGATATCTACCGGGTGCCCTTTCGCCCGCGCGCTGCGACGGGCGATGCGCCGGCGTTTTTAGTGGAAAACGCCTCTGGGATATTCCTGCTGCAGGCTGCGCCCTGTCGCTTCGATTGGGTGACGCGGGCACAGGTGGTCGCAGCGGATGCGGACGAGGACGAGATGGACGAGGATGTCTGGGCGGCCGACGCCTGGGATCTCGACGACCTGCGGCTCAGGGAGGAGGGTGACAGATGATCCGACAGATTCGCCTGGCCGATCATGGCGGGCGCGACGCCATCTGCGGGTTGCTCCCGGTGCGCGTGCCGGACGCGCGGCGCTGGCAGGACCTGGCCGGCCAGCCGGTGCACGCCCTGCGCCGGGTGCGCGCGACGGCGGCCACCCATCCCGAGGCATTGCTGGCGCAGTATCCCGACCCGGACGATCTGGCGCAGGCGCTCATCGCCGGCGATCCCGAATGGGACCCCGGGGCGCTGGGGCGACCGACCGGCCCGTGCACGCGGGGGTATGTGGATGGCGACGGGCAGCCGTGTTACGCACCGCAATGGACGGAGCTCCGGTCTGATGGCCAGGGAACCGTTGGTGCCTGCCGACCGCTGCCGTCCCGTCCGGCGAATCTGGTGCCGGCCACGCCACCGGTCTGGTCAGGGGTCTTGCTGCCCCGGCAGACGCTCGTGCGCCGCGTCGCGTTCGTCCGCGCCTACCAGGTGGTGCATCAGGACGCGTTGCAGTTCGACTTCCTCTATGAGCTGGCGCAGTATCTCCAGCAGCGGCAGGTCATGGTGCAAATCGGCTCCGGGCGGCAGGGACGCGGGCCGCTCATCTGCGAGCGGAACGGCCGTCCCTATCGTGGCTTTCTCGATGGGCGGGTGCAGGGGGAGGCGATGCGGCTGGGCCTGTATCTGGCCGCCGGGGAACTGACGATCCCGGAGGGCACGCCATGACGACGGAACTCGCGTCCTGCTGGCAGCCGCTCGGGACCGGCCGGCAGAGCTCGGTGGGGGCGCTCACCGACGCCCGGTTGGCCGCGCGCCTCGCCACCTATAAACAGGATGTTGCCGGCGCCTATCACAGTCTCGCGCTGGAGGACGTCGCCCGCGTCGTCCAGGCTGGGCCATGCCACGTGAGCCCGAAGATCGATGGCATGACGGCGTTTCTGCTCAAGCGCGGCGACCAGACGGTGGTGTGCACCCCACGCGGGCAGGTGCTGGCCGATCTT